>JGI24159J19872_10013556_pt1 | contig 10588 bp, 8 predicted proteins | sample Ectturendosymbi4_FD_19872 | JGI IMG/M metagenome (IMG submission 19872)
TCTCACCGTCCGGGGATGTTGTGTTGTAACCCCAGTTGACGTGCTGGCAATTGAAGTCGCCAACGTACAGGCTGGGGTGTGGGAACGTCGGGATGGTTGTTGGAGTGAGTCGCGAGCGTGGACGTTTGTAGACGTTGACGATCTTGTATCCTGCAATGTCTATGCACAACCACTCAGTCTGTGATTGTTTTGGAGACTGATCGACCAATGACCGTTCCAAACGCTCGTGGACAAACGTGCCAAGGTTGTGATTCCTGCTTAAGATTGACCCAGCCAGTGAGAAGTTGGGAATCACTAGCTTATCTGCAGTTGTGCAGTGGGTCTCCTGCAGGATGATGATGGAAGCCTTGTTCTTATAGGCTAGCTGCTCAATGACAGAGATCTTGTCTGCAGTAAGCCCCTCAGTGTTCAGCTGTAGTATGTTGGGTTGTAGGTCTTCGGCAGCATTTCTGCTACCGTGCCCTGAGAAGGGCGTTTAATGACCCACCCCATGCCAAACACATCCAGTATGGGTAGCAGCAGTTGCTCTCAAGTTGACAGATTTAGTAAGCATTTCGAGAAATGCCACAGCAGGGAGGGCCACGTGAAGGCATCTGTCTTCCTCCCCAGGTAGGGCAACGTGAAGGCATCTGTCTTTCCTCTGTGGGAACTGAAAGTATCTGAGTAAATGCATTTTTTCATGTGTGTGTGTCACAAAACATTCTGTCAACTACAGCTTATGCAACACAGACAAGAAAAAAACAAACAACGGGAGCTAAAAACAACAGGAGCAATTTTTGTAAGATATTTTTAATTGGCACATTTCAAAAGCATTCTATGAAGCATCCTTTCCATGAGGCTAAATTTTGTCTTTGAATGGTGTACCAAAATCAACATGAGTATGTTAATGTAGTTTGAAGATTTTTTGCTGTTTTCTTCAAAGTTTAGCAGTGGGTTGTTGAATTCTGCAGTTTCACTGTTTGCTTTACATTTGTAGACCTGAAGTCTTGCGTGGAACATTTGTTTTACACAAAGACACATTGTGTGATATGGAAGTGTTTATGAAGCCTGCTAAAACAGGAGAAATGATAAAAGCTTCTTTCCGAAATGACAAGCAGTGGAAACTGCAGCAGGTAGAGTTCAGTGATATAGCATAATTTTTTATAAGATGACAACACTGAAATTGAAATGCTTGTTGACTGTCCAATCTAATTTTCCAAGTGGCGTCAGAAAGATTTTTTTATGTTTTTATTGTACCCAATTTTGTGTAAAAACACGCTTCTTGTGAAAAATGTCCATGTAGGATTAAGGTGCAAAATAAGGGTTTTAGCCATAAAATCTCAAGTTTAATGGACAAACGCAGATTTATGGGACAATACTTAATATGAAGACAATAGCAAGGTTTGTTTTTTTGCATACAGTTGTCTAGGCTAGAGTGTATTGAATGTGCGCTATATATTTTAGATGCAAAATATTTTCAATGTTTTATTACTTAAAGCAGGGTTTTTTTAAGGAAAATGTTAGGAACCTGCTTTGGATCTGTAGGGACCCGATTTTTTCTGATTTTAGGGACCCGATGATAATTTTCTCTGATTCTAGGGACCCGATTCGGGTCCCTAGAAAACCCTGCTTAAAGTAAGTTGACAACTTTGTAATACACCCATATAAGATTAAACACTGCAGTCCATAGGCCTAACCTAAGGTTACCCATGTGGTAGTTAATTGTTTCTGCAAACACAACTCAATGGTCATAAGGCTGTTGATTCCTTGCTGATTTGTATTTGTTTATTTTACACATGATGCAATAAAGGAGAACATATGTTAAAGCAATTGTTTGAAAACTGAGCAGGTGATGATAAAATGTAATGCTTTGAAACGTACTGATGTTTTAATAGCTACGCAGGCCGTCTTTATCAGGGTGCAAAGCAAGGCTGGCACAGCAACCAAGGAGAAAAACAATGGGCTCATGCCTTGGATGGAGAAAAATGAGGACACTCAGAAGAGTCGGCAGTAAGAATTGCAGACGTGAACTGATAACGACACTATCTAACAGAGGTGTGCACTGGATCCAGATTCTGCAGGATCTGATGAAAGTATTAGGATCAGGACCGGATCCCAAACCTAGCTTAAAAACTGGACCAGGACCAGATTCTAGATTTTTTCTTTTATAGAGCTGGGTATCCAGTGAAAAATTGCCAACTGCAGTACCAAAATTAGAATTATATATTCATGTTAACATTAAGATATTTCCACCTCAATGTAAACCATGAATTCAACTGCAGTTTCAGTTTGCAGAGACTAAACTTGGGGGAGTGCCCCTTGCCTACTTCTGCGACTATTTTGTAATTTTGCAGTCAAGTCATTCTGACTAGTATTGGTTGTGACTACTAAGTAGTGAATAGACACTGGCAACACACGGTAGTAAATGCAACACTGGTGGTCTGCATAGGTGCAGAGACTACAGGATGCAGATTTCCACGTTATAACACACCAATTTCCCTTATAAAAGGTAGCCTATTAGACGTGGAATCAGACGTATCATTGAGTGGATATGAAACCATTTTCCTTAATGACCTACATTGGCTATATATTAATAGGTTTTGTAGAGTAGATTTTCTTCTTCGTCGTTTGAGCGAGTTGTTACTGTCCACTGCTAAGCCGCACTAGATGTCGGGCAGGTGTTGAGATTTGGACACAGGTGTTGAGATTTGGACGTCGATGGATTGCACACTGGAGGACAACATGGTCGACGGTTTGTTTTTCTGCGCCACACACACAGGCCGCAGAGGAGGCCATATCCCATTTGTGCAAGCAGGAGCGGAAACGTCCGACACAGTGCGGAGGTGATTAAGCCGAAGCCACGCTGTTCTCGGAAGGGTCATTCCAGGAGAGTGGGTGCTGGTGTCGGGAGTGAAAGTACGGAGTCTCGGAGTGTTGTCCAACCACTCCGCCTTCCATCAGTGATCCGCCCGGAGAGCCGAAAGAATGCTGTTTTCATCAGATGAACTGATGAGTTGTTGTGTGGTCTGTACAATGGGTTTCTCGATTTTAAAAAAAAGGTTTCCAAGCAAATGTGAAGACCGTTGCGGACCTCGCTCACTGACAACTGGGCATATGCGCCAGAGCCATGTAGCATGGGTGGTATTTTGTTGTCTATTCAGGAGAAGTATATCACTGGCTTAATCTTACCTCACTAAGACAATATATTTATGTTCTGTAAACTCAGTCGCAAACCTTTCCTGGTGAGACATGGCGCTGTGGTGGTAGATGTTGCTGAACTATTAGTTCTGTGCAGTACCTTTTGCAATATGAATAGTTTGCTTGGAGCTTCGTGGAGCCACAGGTTATATTCTTCAAGCTAAGGTCCAGAAACCGTATTTCCTTGGCAAAAAGTTTGTCTGCACTTGTGTTATTCAGCGTGTAATGAATAAGCTTTTCGGTGAAATTTGTTGTTTCAAACCACTGTTTAAAATACAGATGCCTAGGTTGTTTTGTAACCCTGTCTTGATGTAACACCTGACAGTTTCGAGCACGTGAGACCTAAGTGACTATCTGATTTTTCTAAAAATGTTACTATACAAGCCCGAAGCCATTATGTTGCAAACCACTCAACACCACGATGCATGTTTTTTAACTGCAAACGCAGTCGCTTCGCGGTGTAAATGAGCAGCCCAAGCGTGGGAATGTGCTGCAAAAAAGTAAACGCTGATTCAAACTAACGCCAGGTAATTGGCTCGTTGCTGCAGTGAGTGATGTGCGGCAGGTTTTCTTCTATTGCTATTTTTCAGGTTCAAGACGCGATCAATCACATGAAAATGGTCGGACGAATTGTGAGCACCGTGATTTGCGAGCAGCAGACTATCAACCACAGCCCACAAGGCGTTGTGTACATCCTGGAGGACATCATCAAGCAAGTGGTGAACTGCCAGATGCGTTTGGCTTCGCCATGTCAGCTGTCGCCTAATGCTCTCATCGGAAATGCTTTTGCGGTATATGGCTCACGTTACGAATGGTATTAATAGTAAAATAAAGTATTGCAAAAGACTAAGTCAAGTCGCGAAGTACGTTCATAAGTATGGTCGCGGTGTCATGCAAACACGCCACGGTGAACATTATGTTCAGCAACTGGAAACATTTTGTTAAACGGGTCGTGATTGCCTATGCGCTGTGAGTGGAGTTTAGACCCACTATCCACATCAGTAAGTTGGTAAAGAAAAAGCAGAATTGCACAAAAATCGCATTGTTTGCGTTAATTCAATTGTGCGCCACGTTTGGGGACTAAATAGTTGTTTGACTCGACTAACTTTCCCCTGTCACTGGGTGCTATTATACTATACGGCGACAACAACCCTCTAATTCCATTAGAGTGCTCAATGAGAAAGCGTGAAAGGGAAACCACTGTGCGCAGTTAAACAGTTTTTTTTTTGTTTGCGAAGAAAAAGTCAGGGCACGAGTTGTTTGCGTCTTTTCAAAGTTTCCGTGACCATGTTTGGACAACCACTGCAAAGAATATCCTAAACTTCCTGTGTTGCATTCGAAATTGTGCAAAAAAGAAAGTCGCTCATCCTCTTAGAATCAGCAACATTTTTACATTCTTTACAGAAAATGTTTCTTCCTCACATTCCTGGAGACGCGCTCGTGAATCTCTATGTGCTGGAAGATCGGCTTGTTCTGACTTGCCACGCCGTACAGCAGGCCCACACGAACGCTTCTCTCAGCCCCAGCAAGAAAGGCAAGCTGCATTCCACTGACGTTGCTGGAAAGTCCCTGTTTCACCAGCCTGGCTCAATGTTGTAAGAGGAAAGCTTTTTTTGTGCTATGTATCGTTTGTTTTTGAAATGTTTAATGGGAAACATTAGTGGACGTGGTGCGAAGGCGCTCGACGCAGGCCCGTAATCAGCTGAGAACACTAGGGAAGCGAAGAGTTTTCTGAGAGGGGCTCAATGTTGTCAAACTATGTCCAACACGTTTTTCCAGGGGAGGCGAAAAATTTTCTAGGGGGGAGAAGCCCCCACTACCTCCCTAGTTACTGGCCTGGTTCGACGGCTTCGTGAACACCTTCCAAGTCTGTCGCTGGTTATGCCTGCAAGCGGCGTTGATGAAGGACAGTGGTGAAGGTTTAAATATCGCAAAGGCTGTGCATCGCTTCACATCTTGTCTGCGTGTTTTTCCAGATGCGCGTCTTGGGGTACTGCTTAGTGGGAACCATTGAGTGCATTGGAACTGTTGAAAACATATCGCCTCCTCTGTGTTTGCAGATTTTGTTATCTTTTGTTTGCTTTACTTGGGTTCTGTTCGTACAAAACATGATTGTTTTTGCTAACTGTAAAAAATGTAATCGTCGCGCACCTTTTTCCAGTATACTTTTGTATTGAGTACTTGCAGTCAACACCCTTGGTTCCCAAGTTTGTATTTACAACATTCGCTTGCAGTCATGATATGATGGGCCTAGTTTAATTTCTTGTTTCAACATGTTTACAAACAGCTGTTCCGTAAATTACAGTATAGGCCTGGTGTGGCGTTTTTTGACACGGGTAGTGCACTGCTTCTTGTCAGCTGCGATTGAGCGAAAAACAAATGGCGACGCTAAAGTTCGCAAGCTGCACTAATGCACTCGCTTTGAACGACCACTGGCGAATGCATTGGAGAAATAAAATTTAAGTCAAGACAATGACACATTCTCTACGTGAACACCATTTTATAAATTAATCCGTTGTTTTGGGTTTCACGGCAGGCAACACACTTGCTGTTTGTTGATTATTCACCTTGTGTTTCATATGGCTCAATTTATATTAAAACTTGGAGCGATCATTGCGATGTAACAGTTGTTGCTTTGTTAGTGAGCACGGTGGTGCAAGGTACGAGCTGGCAACATCGAACCGAGCGGAATGTTGTATCCCCATGCTGTCCAATCTGATTAACACAGCTTCTGCAGCACAGTCACTTTGTCAAAACTTGAAGGACAAGGTCAGTCTGTTTGTATTTCCTGGCGTTGTTTTGGGGGTGTTTTACCGGTTTCGACGTCCAATGCATCACAAGCTGTTTTTAATCTAATACAGTAGTCTCCGCTTATTAAGACCACGGTCAAGCCCACCCGGTGATTAAGCCCAAAATTGTCCGGTCCACAATGACTCCATTTATTCCTGTAATAATAAAAAAACGCTTTGAGGCCAAAACTCCGCTTAATAAGCCCCATTTTCGAACACATTTGTTAAAATTTGGGTGAAAAATAACGTCGCAACTCACACTTCTTCGTCTTGCTTTCGACGGTTTCACATTTCATTATGCTGCTGACCTAGTTTTTAATTCAACTGTTTCGTCACAGATTTGTGCCATAATCGATAGGCAAGCCAACTGGTGCTCTGTAGAATTTACTTTCAAAATGGCGAAGAGACGTGCAGACGAAATGAATATTGTTTTACCGTAATAAACAAAGAAATTTACTCGTTACCTGTAACTGTTGTACACCGTGTTGATAGATTTAGCAGCTTTTAGCGATAGTACAGTCGGCCACACTCATTTATGCCCATGAGAGTGGTGAAAATTTGATCCCTGGCAATAAGCCCACCCGCTTAAAAAGCTCAAAATCGTGAAACTATCAATGTACTTCTGTGTGCCAACAATGCGATGCATTTTTGCTTACAGATAGTTAACGCTAGTGTCCGAATAGACTGAAGCAGGCGAAGCAGAGAATACAGCAGCAATCTGCTCTTGAAATCCTTTTCGTCCACTTATGTACTTCGGATGTGTTTCTCTCTGGGAAAGCATAGTTCGGGAATGCAAACGCAGCCAGTGCCAACTTTGAAGCGAAAATGCACGGGATTTAAAACTAATCGAAACATTTATTTCGTGATGCTGAAGTTTCACCGCGCCATTTCAGTGACTAACCGGATAATTTTGTAAATCTGTTCAAAGCGCTCGATCATTCGTCATGCCTAGATCAGGCTAAAGAGACCGTGTCGAAAGCATGTGATGCGTAAGATGCATCACTAATTGAGCAGCGCTTGTGTTTTCTTTACTTTTCGTAGGTACATTAATAGATTGATCCCAGTAGGTGATAAAGTTTATCTTTCATCGGAGCGTGCAATCCCGGTGTTGATTTCTCGCACAACTGATTTTGCATCAAACGTAGCCCGAAACTGAAAATATTTTGTTTTGCATCCCGCAAACTCTTTTTGTGCATTCGTTTTCTCTTAGTCTGTTAGTTTTTCACTGTTCTTTTTTGCATTTACTGGATTGTCATGAATGAACCTCAGGCAAGATATAGTACAAGAGTTTGCATGGAATTGAGCAAAATGTCACAAAACGACAGTCATGTCATCAGTTTAACGGTAGTAGCAAGGCGCATCCTTCCTGATATAAACGATGCTGTAGCCAAAAAAATTGCCACGGTTTTCCATTTCCATGGCGAACACATTTTGTCGTACAGCTTCTTTGGCTGTGTTGTTTATTTCCTTTTCAGTATCAATCTTTTTTCGAATGTCGCTGTCTTTGCTTGGTCTAAACTTAACATCTCACTGCAATTGAACTTTCACTACACTGTCTTTTGTAACAATGTTGAAGCATCTGTTGTGTATCATTTTGTGGCAGTCATGATCAGTGTTTCGTTGCGTCAATGCTGACTTCTGGTTTTATACTGCGGCATCGGTCTAATTTGACAATAGGTGCTTTAGCCAGTGCTATTTGATTAATCCCGTGCAGTAATGATGTCTTTAATGAGCCGCCGATATCTCTTTTCTTGCCGACGGCCCAGCATGAGAAACATAATTTTTTGCCCAAATACTTTATCTTTAAGCGTATTACATTATTTTTTATTGTAAGAGTTTACAGCTTGTGTTGTAAAAGTTTATAAAATGTACAGTCTGTTTAGCTCCGTCATGTTCGGAAGTGTTTCGACGCGAAATTGTTGTTTGCCGCCATATGTATGTGTATCATTTTATGATTTTCTGACCTCCACATGTGTATCGCACTGTTTATTTTCATAGTACATGGCTCTTGCTTCTACTACCCCACTATTTAAGCAGCAAATAAATCCTGCCTTTTGTGTACAATCGCTACAACTCAACTTTTCATTTATTACATCGTGAGGATTGCCCACTGGTTGCGTGCGTTGATTTTGGTTGAGATCGCTGACATGCAAATTACGTTCGCCATGCAATGCAACTACTCTGTTGCGTAGTTAAAGGAGACCTGCACGTTTTGATTTTTTGTTCGTTCCAGTCCTGCACTACTCTCGATTCAAAATTTCATTAGCCTTCCAGCCAGTGGCGGTCGTGGTGAAAATGGCCGGGAGGGCTGCGAATTTCCATCTCTGGTTGAACATCTAGGAATGTTGCCCTGGCTGTTTGTAATCATTAGTGGCGTTTCCAGTCACTCCAGCTGACCTAATCCTATCAACACTGTAATTTTCAGTTGTTCGTATCGATACATAGACAACTTTAACTTCAGTTTCATTAACCCTAAGCCAGTGGTTCTTAACCTTTTTTGTCTCATTTACCCCTTAACAAAATCAAAAAATGGATTTTACCCCCAACAATGTTTAGTGCGTCAAGGCATGATTTTTCAGGAAAGGGTCCGGGGCAGGTTCTCCTGGGAAAACGTCGTAAACGTTGTCCAAATGTACTGACTCAGATACATGAATTTTTGTGCTTACTGGAACCAATTTCAGAGTAACGCTTGTAAGAAACTTATTAATCTCGGAGATGAAACTTTAATAAAATGCTGTTGCAAGCAAGCATGACTACCCCTTAAGAAGTGGTTTGCTGAGGTTATTGAAATTCTAAAAACAACTTCATACGAACCAGCATATCACTGAATCAAGGGCCAAACGTTTGGAAGAAGGAATACGCAACCATATATAATTTTTTCTTTTTTTAAAAAATAACAAACAGTTTCAAGCAGTCAGTCACTCAGTGAGATTTTTGTGCTTGTTTTCTACACACAATATCTGATGTTCTGGCAACCGTAGTTGAAAGAGATATTCTCATGTCATCATTGGGAATTGAGATGGATTTTTGCTTTATGGTCATCATTGAGGAGAACCCAGTCTCACATAGGCAAGTATTTTGAAAAGGTTTAATAACTTCAAATGCACGCTCGACAGCGTTGGAAACTGCGCCCAACCCACACTAAAATTTGGAAAGTCACTGTTGCAACATACGAATTTGAAAGAAAGCATTGCTTATTTGACATAACGCTGAAGATCAATCAATTCATTTCAAACAATTTAAAGCACTTTGAAAACACGAGCCCGTGCCCTGATAAAATTTATACGTTGCGAGTTTCAAAACTACAGTATTTTTAAATATTCCGGAAGGGCTTTACTCGCCAGTGCATGCCGAAGAACACAAGGGGTAGAAATGAGGTGCGATGACCGTTTGTTCACCAGAGTTGCAAAACATGACTTCACTGAGCATAGAAGAGGCGCCGTCTGTACATAGTGAGCCAACGTGTATTCCACGAATTTTAGCTACCCGTCTCTAGACTTTCGCACATGAAGAGCTCAACCTTTCAACTGCATTTATATATCGACAGCAAATACATGCAGCTCGACACGTCAGTTGACTCCAAGGATGCCGGAGAGGAGAAAAATGACGAGTGCATTGCCCTCTGCCCTTACAACCGGGCGGAGGTGCCTTTTTCATAACAGCATCATGGGTAATTTCATGGTTTCTCAAGATCGATTTGAAACAAATTCATTGCAACTAATTGCGCAACAATAAAATTCGGAATGTTTTTTTTTAATAATTTCTCCTATTATTAGTGAGGTCAATAATGTTGCTGAACAGAAACAAACGTATTGGTAACGATTTGTTTGTTTTTATAAGTTTCCATTGCCCTCAACTTTTTACTGCCCTCGCTGCGCTTGTCCGGCATCCCTGGTTGACTCTACCTGAAGGGTGACTCTTGTCTAATTACTTCGAATTTCATCTGCTACGTGATCTAAGATATTACAAGACATAGCCTAACACTTATACGATATGGTTTGATAAATGAATATTCTTAAGTTTCTTTTATTCTCTTTAATTATATCTATAGTGTATGGTTTGATAAGTCACTCCCCAGTTTTATGCGGTGTCTTTCTTTTTGCTATTGCAAAAGCAACGCGACAGGAACGAACCTTGATATAGGCAGAGTTCCTACAGCACGAAACTGAGCGCAATTGGTATGCAAAGACATGTGGTTGTCGTGTAGGCCTATGTGTGTGGGATGGAGTGAAGCGAGCTTACAAAACTGACGGTTTCATTGAACCATTAGTCCATTACGTGCCTGGAGAAAAAGGTACACTGAGATTTTTGAACATCACCTTGTTATATTTGTTTGTTTTAAGAAACTTATTTGTCTGTTTAACGTTTTAAAGAAGTTTTCTACTGTACGTAGAAGACCAAGCGAAGCTGCTGTGTTGTCTTCACACTAAACAATAAAGTGCAAGGCTACCTGACAACGCAACGAAATCCGAGTGTCTGTTTTACTGGGGATGGTCACAGTGCGTTCTTTTTTTAGTTGCCCCTTATTCAAATCGAGTCGGTCTGTGGAATGCCGAGTGTTGACAAGTCAACCAACACCAGCACGTGTTTGCGGGGAAAAGTTTTTGTGCAAAAACATTTAA
>JGI24159J19872_10013558_pt1 | contig 10588 bp, 10 predicted proteins | sample Ectturendosymbi4_FD_19872 | JGI IMG/M metagenome (IMG submission 19872)
AGAATTCGGTAGCTCTTTCTTTGTTCGTTTTCGAGTTTGCGCTGGGTAGAGGTGCAGGGTGTTAAGATGATAGATTTTTTTGATTAACAGGAGTTTTAGAAGCGGCTAGCACGGACGTGCAGATTGCTTGGCTCCTTTGAGTGCACGTCTTTAAGTGCCTTGCTCAAGTGCACAGCAGCGATAACACAGGCAGGTTTAGGGAGTCAGACCGTACGATCCGGAACCGTCGCTTTGAAAACATTGCATTGCGTCATCGAAGTCGCTTACATATTTGCATCAGTAAAAGCAATTACCGTAAAATTTCTTGTCTGGGAAAACACAGCACGCAAGGGACTTCAACCCCTTGAGTTAACGAGTAAGGTAACTACAGAATTTGCCTATAACGGCATCTCTAGGGGATTGCATAAAGAACGTTATTGCCGAATTGACATTATAAGCGAATTGAAATGCATATAAAAGATGCCATCACAAACAAAGAAAATGTAACGTTATGGGCGAATTGACGTTACAGACGAAGCCGTTATAAACGAATTCAACTGCATAGAACAGATTTACATAAGGTTTCAGGCCCCATTCGGATTAAACTAAAAAGTTAGTTTCAGGGAAAATTTTTTCCGCCCTCCCAGTAAAATGCCTTCCCGTACGCCTATGTGTGTAGAGTTGCATGGGGTTGATTTGCAATTAAAATATTTTGCTGATTGACCCGACAGCGCCATCTTCGTGGAGACTAACAACTATAAGGCCTCAACCAGCTGATATTTTCGGGGGCAACATCAATCTAACTTGTTGTTGTACTATTTTCCTGGGGGAGGGGTCAAATTGATTGAAACTTGTTGTTGGACCTGACCATTTAGACATATTTTTGAAAATGTCTGGGGATAATTGTTCAGTTGCCACCCTGGTTGCGGGCTTGCCAACGACTGAACGCAAAATGTTTGAGTTAAACATTTTGCATCAAGCAATTAGCTCGCGAATTCCTCATTGCAAAGCAGCTAATGAGAAACTTGGTGGCGCTACACGACTGCCGTTAACATAAAGAGGTATCAAACCCATTTCAAAAAAGCTTAAATTGGGTTTCAGAAAATGGCTGGTAGGTTTTGGTGTAAAGACTTTGGGTGGATCTGTTCTATTGTAAAAAAAACTTACGAACGTTTACTTTAAAAATGAATTGAACATATACCAGTCATGGGCAAAACGTTTAATGAAAATCAGTAGAAGAAAGTATCTTTTGTTATTTCCTACAGCCGCCAGCGTTTGCAGCGAAATCCCCTCTCGGCAGATTTATCTGTAGGAAAGATAATGTCTGGAAAACATTTGTTGCTTCAGAGAGTCCCGCATTGAGTCCCGCATTCGAAGATTTTTTATTCAATACTATGAAATTGGATAAGATATTCTAGTGTTTCATAAAGATTTCGCGTTACCAAAAACAGAGTTGTCTTGAAATCTTTATGAACCTTTATTCAAGCAGAAATTTCGCAGCTTTATTCCTTAGGTAGGGAAGTAATTTTAATGAATCCAATGTGTATTGTCTTTTTAAAGCATGTTTCTTGTTCAGTACGTTTTTCAAATAATGTAAACCAGTTTCTTCCAAAATGTTGGTATATAGCAAAGAAGTACTCCAGCCATAGTTGTGTTTATGTTCAAAACATTTCAAAGTTACATTGTTAACGTTACAAAATAGTATTTTGCAAACTGAGGAATCTAATCTGGTTTGTGTTCATGTCATGTTCTCCAACAAGATGATCCTTTAAATGGCAAACGTTGGAAAACGAGGCACAAAAACCGATAAATGAAGAACTACAATGTGTTATTAGAAAAGGAATCAAACAATCAGGCAAAGCAGACTGACCAAAATTTTATCAGTTGACACTGCAAGTTGAAAAAGGTCTTTTGATTGTTTAGGAAATTTAATGCAAGAACCGCATACTCGAAAAAATGAAATTTGCTGCAAGAACCACAAACTCGAAATTGCAAAATTTCTGAAATTGGGTTTGATAAATCACATTTGGATGTTTTTGCCAAACGCTTGATACATTTTTCAAAAGCAATTTTAACGTTGTTTGCCTTGACTACAGATTTTTTTAATTTGGTGCAATCTTATCATGCCCTTGATATTTCTGTTGTTCAAAAATCAATTTTGCTTTTGCAGCATATCTGCAAAATTTGCAAATATGACAACGTAACACTAAAAAACCTGGATATAGCGCTTGAAAAGGTTGTTGCATGAATACATCGATTGAAACTCACACTTATGGTTAATGCATAGCCTCGATTTCGTTTTTCAGGTTAACAAACATTGCACTGGTGTGCACGCCTGGAACAACTGAACACAATCTCGAGTTCCTTGGAGAATTAATCACGTTGGAATACGTGAGTTTCATTACTTGCAAGACTTTAGCTACTTGAAATGATTCTAGAATTACATTCATCCACTTAGGGTTATACATAACAAATAGCATGTAGAATATTACTGCTTGTTTGTTTAGGTAACGATGTTTGCAAAGATTTGAGATGCTTAAATGTTGTGAATCTGTTGTTTTGCAAATCACTGTATTGGAAGTGGCCCGCGAGTTGTCACGTTTTTCTAAAATGGCTCGTAGGTCAAAAGTAGTTCGACCACGTTGATTTAGAATCCCACTACAATAATGTTAAAATTGTCACTTAACGACTAGCGGAGACTAAAGCTGGTCCAGGTCCCCAAACAAATACATCACCTTCATTTTCTTCTACGTACAACTGGTCGCAGCTTTGTTAGGATTAGCAGCCCGGAATAAAGCGCCACACGAATAAAGTTCCTTAAATTTCTGATTGATCATAAAAATAAATTTACCTTCTCAAACTATAGAAAGATATTAAACTTAAAAATGTTAATGTTACAAAATAGTAGTTGCTGAACCAACAGTACAACACACATGCTCAGCTGTTTCAAAAAATCATATTCTAGTGCTCTTTACGTGTGCAATCATAACGCGGTCCTGGATTTGAATTCAAGACGACAGCCAGCACGCAAAGTTGCACACACTGGTGTCACGAAGAAATAGAGCTCACCCGACGAGAATACTCTATTGCCACACGCTATATAGGTGTTAGTCTTAGCGCGTTTTCCGTTCGTGGTGCCTCACGCTCTGGTAGTTCATCTAACGTCGCGCCTGACCGCCACAAAAATCCGAAGAAACTAAAAATTGGAATGCAAAACCAACTAAGCTTTGCAAAAATAAGTGCAAAACTAACTAAAACTAAATTAAGCGTTCTTTCTGATGTTATTTATTTATTTGGTTTATTATTTTGCGCGTTTTTCCCACATATTCATGTAAACTGGATTGGTGATAAATAAACGTAAGGTGATCACCAGTAAAAGAACTTCAATCTCTTCGAAATTAATTTGGCTGCAACTACTGAGGATCATCGTCAATAGTGTAAAGGAAATCATGGTTGACGTGTGTTGATTTATTACCATGCTGTTCTGCTTTTAATGTTCCACCCGGGGGGGGGTTGTTAATGTTGGTTTATTTTTTAAGAAAATTTAATTTGTTGTGCGCTTAAAAAACTATAAAGGAAAAGATAAGTGAGTGCCTTATTGAACTTATTTCTCAATAGCAAATACGGTAGAAATTTATTACAAATCTCTATCATTGTGGTGCCTGTAGGGGAAGGGTCTCTGACACTAACGTCCAGTGCTTCGTCTGCCATTCGATTTTTATTTTTAGATTCTACTTGTTTCATTGTAGAACATGTGCTCCCACACACTTTGCTTACTGATTTCCAGAAGCTTTCTGCAGTCTCTAACACCGTTAGTATTGCACAATTTTTATTAAGAGATGTTTTACTTCTTCTAATTAATTACCTATTGCAGGGATGGGAAATTAATCCGGCATGAGGGCCACTTTGAGTAGGCCGCATTTAACGCATAGATAGAGAGATTTATTTGTTGGTATTGTTCATTGCGCCAGGCGCATTGGACAAGACAACGAACACTGGGGCACCGAAAAAACACAGATTATCTAGTCAAGTTCCCCAGCGGAGGGGTACCGGCGGGGGCGTGCCTTCTAATTTGATCGTAAAATAAATAAATGAAACAAAACGGTAGACGAAAAATGTATTATTCATTGTTTTGTTCACGTTGTGTGAACGAAAACGTTAGCTAAATACTTTATCTCATTAACAACAAAAGTTCAGAATTTGATTCATTGTGTGTTTTTCAAATTTTCTGGAGTTCTTCGTTTTTGTTTTAAGTCTTCATGAACTGAATTTTGAAAAGCTGGTCTCACTTTCCAGAATCAGTTTGCCTTTCCTTAATCATATTAGTTCTAAGCATTGACAAGGTCAAAATTAAAACGTTAATTTTTACAGGAGTTCGTTCTCTCCAGTCCATGTGCTTGCCCTGGTGTCTGCAATCAAAACGGCGTAATACGTAAGTATATTCGCCTTCAACCAAAAAATACCCACCTTTAGTTTCAGTGGCGTCTTCGATTTATTCTGGTTAGGATCGGAAAATAGGTTTTTAACAATTATTGCTTATAGCAATTTATGCATCACAGGCACTAAGAGGTCTGGTAGTTCCTTAGACCAGTGGTACTCAACCGCCGGTCCGCGCAAATATTTTGCCGGTCCGCAAAACAACCTAGATCTTTGATCAAGTACACTCGTAGATTTTCCGTCAAGTAGGCCTAACTGAAAAAGATTAGCGTTCATGTTGGATATCGGTAAAATCCTGGTGAATGACATGTGGCTTGCGATTGAATAGACTGGATAGTTCAGTTTCGTTTATGCGCGTTTTTTGTACTCCTCCCGGAGTGTCACGAGTCGTCTGTGGGGCTCCCATCTCCGCCTGTTTGCACCGCGGACCGCGCGTCTGTTTTTCGCAGCAAATGCTGCACTGGTGGCAAGGCAATGGCAGCACGCGCCTGAACCTTTTCTTTGCCCCCACCCTCCAGCGCCGTGCACGAGGCTGGAGTGTTGGACTAGCCGCAAGTACCGTTTAATAAGTCTTCGGTGTGACCCGACGGAGAATCGAAACTAACCCATACTAGCTTTGGTGGCGCGTGCCCAACCAAATGTACCACTTAGCTGGTTTAGACTGGATATTATGGCGCAAAATACAATCTTTGTGCAGCTTCATAAGCATTTTGTTCTTGAGAAATCACAATGGAAGCTAATGGTGTTTAGCAGACTTTTTATAGATTTAGCTTTGGTGACCGCTGGGAAATTGCGAGAGACTGTTATCAGAAATTTTTTACCATAAAGTTTGTGGTACGCCATTGGCTTGCGTATGATGTAAATGCAGTCAACAAAGCAACAGGAACAAAGCAATATTTCCATTTTTTTACAAGGATTAATTTAAGCTTTCAGAAAAAAAACAAATCTCAAAGTGGATATGAAGCAAGTACCAGTTTTTACAAAAAACTGCAAAAATAATATATTCAGATATATTGACAGCACCAGGATGAACTAAAAAGCGAAAAGGAGACTTTGTCATGCAATCTGATAAAAAATACTTGGAAATTGGCGTTACTGTAGCTCTTTGTATTGAACAACCGCCACGGCCCTTATATTTAGCATGCTCCCAAATTCTTTCAATTGGTGCAAGGAAACCTTCCACATTTTCTCGTCACTTTCATTCGAAGCAGGGGCGTGTAGAGGGGTTTGCCGGACGGGGCGACGGCCCCAGGCATCCAAAGAGTACAATTAAAAAATTAAAATGCTGTAACTAAATGCTTCTTGGTATTGCAAGGGTAAAAACATATGATGCATGGATTTAATTTTTCGAAATTCGGTTTGTCAACACTGCTTGTTGCATAATGTGGCACACAATCAAGCAGTTGCCCCAGGCATCACTAGACCTGTGCACCCCCTGGTTCGAAGCACAGCAATCTTTAAAGCAAGCGACTGGATTACTTTCAAAGACTACTCAGTGAGATGTACAGTCAAAAAAGCAAATGAAAACGATGGTTGCTGCTGATAAATCTCTTCTTCACACATCGTATCTAATTTGTCTCGAAATATATAGGCTAAGACAAAAATTGTTCACCATTGGGAAGAGTTAGTAAAGCCATGTGTCCTATCTGCAGATAAACTAGTTTTGGTTCTCAGACACTTGAGTGTAGCCTATAGGCCTACCATTTTCTAACGACAAAGTTCAGAGAAGCATTGAAGATAAGACAATTAATGTTGGCGAGCAGGTTACAGAAGAGTTAAAGAAGTCGAGGTATTTCGTTAATTCAGCTCAACGATTAAGCTGACGCTACTAATTGTGCCATTCTTCTTTGTTTCGTGTGCTATATGGGGATAGAAGATTTCAAGGAAGAACTTCTGTGTTGGATTAACGTACCAGGACGGACCACCGGGGTAGAGATATTTTGACCTATTGAATAATGTTTTGGTGAAAAAGAGATTGACTGGAAAACTGTCTCGCAGTGTGCGTAGATGGCGCTGCAAGCATGATGGCGCTGCAAGCATAGATGGCGCTGCAAGCATGAATGATTATTATCGCCTTGGTGCAGTTGCAAAAATTAAAATAGCGCACAAAGAAATATTGTTTACTCTTGGCATATTCCATTGGGAGCATTTAGCTACAACTACCTACTGATTTAATAAACGTGCTAAATAACGCGGAAATGCGAAATCGACTTTTGAACTCCAGCTTATTCAAAACACGGTGTGAATCGATAAATTTGCAGTATGAACAACATCACCAAACAGAAGTAAGATGGCTGTCAAGAGGGCGAGGTCTTTTGCGTCTTGTTGAGCTCAAGGAAAAAACAAAACAGTTTTTAAAGAAAAAGACTCTGTATTGTCAGAATGTTTTGCGTATTTGGTGGTGGATATGTTTTGCCACTTGAACAAGAGTAATGTATCTCTGCGGAGGTTTTGCACAAATATCTTTAAACTGAGAGACAAGACAGACGCGTTCAAACAGAAGCTTGCCTTTTGGGATGGCTTTGGGCAGAAAGGAAATACAGCAATATTTTCGACTTTGAATGTTTGTTTGAGAAGTGTTGGTGTCATTTCCAAGGAGTTACTGTATTATCATAAGTTAACATTTCTAGAAGGTAACTTACGAATTTCACGATACTATTTTCCTGAATATGAGGATCCTCGAAATGAAACTGTTTATAACAGCTTTGATACAAAAGGACTGCGATAATCTGATGCATTCATTTCGATTTTATGTTACCGGTCTATAATTTTTTTTGCGTTTTTTACCGTTTCGCTAGGGTAAAAAGGTTGAGAACCGCTGTCGCTGACACGTGGATCCAAATGTGCAGATCTCACTGTTTGGGTGGCTTACAACAGCCTTCAACAAATGCGAACTGCGTAGTCTCAGAATCGCCGGAAGATCTAGCAATCTTCCTCATATAGGTCACGTGACATGAATTGACTTAGCTGACACTCTTCCACATCGACTACTAGACTGGCTGTTGGCCTATATAAAATTTTGCTGAAACACCAAAAAAGCTTACACGTACGTTTATTACGCTTTCTCGTCAACCTCTGTAAAGAAGCCATTGAAACACCACAGTTTTAGCTTTTGTGGAGCCATTCTATTAAAAAATATATTTCAAGTACGAAAAACTGCATAAAAATGAGCGCAATTTCAAAAATTTGTCAAACTTCAAACAAAAGATGAAAAACGTTTACATTCACGAAAGGTGTGGGTAATAATCTCTTCGCACTCCGAAAAATTTAAAAACCCTGCTTTCGGTCTGAAAGCATCAAACTGATTGTTTGAAAATTTCACTGCAAATTCGAATTAGAATGTGCATGTAGAGATGCTGTTTTTCTTTTGGAATACTGTATATCCTTGTTAAATGATTCTTTAGGGAACTGTTTTTACTTATAATTCGCAAACAAAACTTTGCAAGATTGAACATGTTGTGTTTAATTGTTTAATTTGGTTCCAACTTGAGAAAATACAGTCTGATTTTTATTGCAATATACGAAGATGTATTATTGGGAAATTGAAAACAAAGACGTTTTCAGAAAAAAGTTTGCATACACACGTTTCCTTTCTTCATTAAATTATATAATGAAATATGCAATCTATTTGCTAAAATACAGCACCAACAACCACTACTACCGCAACAACCACAACAACAGATGATAATTCCGATGGAAGCAACAGCGCTCAACAAGGCGGGTCAACATCATCTTATTGGGAACAAGTGGGAGCTGATCTAGTTAGTCTTATATTTCACGATCTCATCCTTGTTGTTATCATCGCAATTGTGCTCATTATTTTGAAGTTGTTGTTTAATTATCACTTCGTCTGCTGCTCCCCAGCTCGCCATGCAGATTCTCTCCACAAGATTGAATCTTCAGCCTGACAAGTAATATGTTTGAGCATAATCAACGAAAAAACCTTTGTTAATTCGTACCTGCCAAAAGTTTAACTGTGTTTTTGTTTTCGTCAAATCAACTTCCACTTTAAAAAAGTCATACGGTATTTTTTGGAGATTTTGTGAAATCGAAAGCCATTGGGATTTTGTTGTAAAAACAAAATATTTCTTTGCGTTTTTGGCAATAGAAATACGCTTTGTATTACCGTCCAAACACGTTTTGATTGTTGCTGCGTTTGTATCTGCTTTATTTACTGGCTGCATCATTCCCGTAATAATGCTATTACCTACGCTTGCTTTGCTGTTTGTTGTTGGCACTTGGATTCTTTAGATTAACGAAAATGGTAACGCCAACCGTATCGTTGTCACGATTAGGATTTTTTTGGTGTTGTACCGGTCCTTATTTTGACTGATTGAGTACAGTGATAAAGAGGTGGACATGATTTNTTGATGNGTTTCGTTTAAGGTAACAACAAACTGCTTTGCNTGTATTTGGAAACATTCNATTTTCTTCGTGAAATAAATACCAGCAGGAGATACGAGGTATCANACAAAAAACTAATGTTGACCTAAAAATTATTTCGCAAACTTGGTAAATTACGAATAAGTCAAAACATTTATTTGCAAACCATTTAACAAAAATGTAATCCTGTCCGATTGGTCGCTTAGATGCGGTTTGAAATGAAGCTAATTGGATTATGACTGTAGCAAGTGCTTTTTTCCACATAAACATATGTTAAGCAATACGAATAAATGTCTTACGCTGAAGTGTGATCATGCACAAATCACAATATAAATTTTTGTCTATTGTAACATTTATTCTCGAATTGCAAAAACATGTTTGTATAAAATTTTGGGAAAATTAATAAAACGAAAGTCGAAAATCATCAAAAGTTGCTTTACTTGCTAAGTTGTTTCGTCAAAATGTGACTATTCTTCCTTACCTTTCCTCATGCGCAACAAGACTTTTTATCAAAAAAGAACCATCAAGAAACGAAGAAACAATCGCAAGAATGACGTGACAATGGCACAGCGGAATTGCTCGAATAAAACAGCAAAGTTAAAATGAAGGCATGCACTTCGAGTAGTGGCGAACTGTTTGACAAATGTTAGAGGTCGAAACATTATTTCAAATATGAGAAAGTCTTGGGTCAAGAAAATTCATTATGGCTTCAAAAAGTGGACCTGAAGTAGAACGGGGGACACAGGAAAAAAGATTTTTCTTGATGCTGCGCAGGTGAGTGAAAAATCATTAAACGTCGATCTGCAAACGGAAACGGAACCACTTGCAACAAAGCTTTGGCCATATAGATAGTAGCCTGATTATGCAAAGTAATAAGCATTTACAACTACACGTAAACGCGCACTTGTAACTGTGAATGAGATTATGCAGAAAAATTTTTATACGGATAATGCGAGAATAAAAGGAAAATTAAAGGCGCCTGAAGGAAAAATTTGTTTTGTTTAAAGCTGACAGTGATTTCACAACACGCGCAGGCATGGCCCAAATGTGCATTAAATTAAACAGTGCGATAGTTGTTGTGTTTTTCGTATCATCTGTGTTAAAAAAAAACACTACTGCAAGAGAGATGAACTATCGCCATACAAATGATGAAGATTTCATAACAACGCTCTCGACAGGGAGACCGAAAACGCATGTTCTTTCACAATTAAAACATTAAGTTCTGACTGATTTGGCTCGTTTCCAGGAAAAGCATACAGACGTTTTTCATGTTGGATGAAATTTTTCACTAAGTTTTTTTCCAAAATCACAAAAGGAAAATTGTTTTCGAAAATCTGCATTGGGATTCCATCAGTGGCGATTCTAGAATTAAAAAAGTGGGGGGGGGGCACTGCGGGGTCATGAAAAAAGTAGGGGGCCAACATAAATGTCGTCTATCATGCGTGGCGATTTTTCGTTGTTTTGAAGATAACGTTTCTATGATTAACCGTGTCAAACCCAATATAGGCTTGTGAATATCGTAATCTATAAACTGGCGTTATTATTCACTAGAGACACCTTAACGCCACTGCAGATGCAATCAGTGGCGTACGCAGGAAATTTTCATGGGGGGGTTTGGTTAAGGGTCATATGGTGGTCATTTGTATTTGGTTTGCGCTGTTTGTGACGTCACAATTTGACGTCATTAGCATGTTTCCAAACCAACGTTTTGGCGAAGATTGTTGACATAATAATGCATATTTTTCTACATCCACTCCCCTTATTTCATGTGTCATTGCACTGAATATAA
>JGI24159J19872_10013560_pt1 | contig 10587 bp, 9 predicted proteins | sample Ectturendosymbi4_FD_19872 | JGI IMG/M metagenome (IMG submission 19872)
GTGTATGTGGAACAGGTGGGTGAGCCCCAGTATACAGTGCATGTCGAACAGGTGGGTGAGACCCAGTACACAGTGCATGTGGAACAGGTGGGTGGGCCCCAGTATACAGTGCATGTTGAACAGGTGGGTGAGCCCCAGTACACAGTGCATGTTGAACAGGTGGGTGAGCCCCAGTACACAGTGTATGTGGAACAGGTGGGTGAGCCCCAGTATACAGTGTATGATGAACAGGTGGGTGAGCCCCAGTATACAGTGCATGTTGAACAGGTGGGTGAGCCCCAGTATACAGTGCATGTCGAACAGGTGGGTGAGACCCAGTACACAGTGTATGTGGAACAGGTGGGTGGGCCCCAGTGTACAGTGCATGTTGAACAGGTGGGTGAGCCCCAGTACACTGTACATGTTTACCAGGTGTGTGAGCCCCAGTATACAGTGTATGTTGAACAGGTGGGTGAGCCCCAGTATGCTGTGCATGTTGAACATGTGAGTAATCCCCATTATACAGTGCATGTGGAACAGGTGGGTGAGACGGAAGAAATTTGCGAGAACAAGTTGCATTGGTTGGATTTCGTCTCGTTTTATTTTGTAACGTGAAACTTCACATTTTTGTCCATATTTGTTTTGAAATTTCTGTCTTTACTTTCCTCGTAAATAATTCTTTGTGTTTTGTTTATTTTGTGACCGTTCAGTAAACTTTTTTCATTAGATGTTTTTTAGTGCCTGTCTGTGCTGTAAGCTTTGTGCTTGAACTTTGGATAACAAAAGTGTTTTATAGTTTGGAAATGGTATCGGTCTGCGGTCTTAAATTCTTTTTCAGAGCAAAAGGTATTCAGCGGAATCTAGCGACGTCACAGTGCGCATTCATTTGAACAATGCAGACAGTCTAAAAGGGAACCACACAATTGGACAGAGACACACGTGCTTGCTTTTGATTGGTGGGTGCTGTGGCTTCTTGCCAAAGTGTAATGGAATTATAGTTTTTTGTGCGCGACATGCATATCTCAACTATTGTGTTTTTGTGTTGGCAGTTATTCCAAACCTGTTTATTTCACTGAGACATTTCGGTTAATTTGTCCCATAATGGTATTAAACTCGCTGTAACAGTTTTGGCTAGCGTGACTTTTCGGACATGTGACCAAACCAATATTGATTAATATTTTTGTCGGTCATTTAAAAAATATTCGGACTTTGAACAAAAGAACGTAGATACCAATTGATGTAATTCTCCTGTTTCAAAGAACTTTCGCAAATGTATGTGTTGGGTGATTCCGGTCAAGGCCCTAACTTGTTCGACAGGAAATTATTTGCGGTTATATTCTCATTGTTGGGCACGAAACCGATAGTTTTGCTCATTTGGTTTGTAATAATCAACAATGAATCTATTGACAAGAAGTTGAGAGGTGTTTTCTTCTGCGTTGTTGATTTTTCAGGTGACGCCGACAACCGCGTCATCCTGAAGCTACGATTGGCTGACTCTATTCTGATGTCATCGACTGACTACTCGTGGCAACGCACGGTCACGGTTCATCGAGCGTCGAGGGGTGACGAATTGAGTGTGAAGTACATCAGCCTGGAGTGGGGTAACTCTCATTGATGTAAAGCTGATCCTGTACAAAACACAGCTGATAGCTTCTTGTACAATGTTCATGAAGCAATTACGCGATCTTTTCTGAAAACACGTTGGTTTTCCTTTTCTGGCTGAACTGTTTTTATCGTTTTTTTAAGTATTTTCTTTGAAATATATTTGTGGTTCCATGAAAGACTTTGTAAATATCTCGACCAGCAATTTTTGGAAAATATTAGAGCAGGCAAAATAAGCTTTTTAGTGAGTGTTTGCGTTTTCAGATAGGTTTGAATACCTTACACTTTCGGTGACAGGTGTTTTTACCTTTAAGGTTGTTTTTACCTTCAAGACACGCATGAGCCACTTGAAAAATATCACTTTGCAACTCCATAAATCTTCCGCCGATTGCGCTAGAGAGCTGTTCAAACACTAAAAGATGCGGAAATCCTTTGAGATTGCAATGAAAAAAATTGGAAAGTTTTGGACATCGTTTGTTTTGTGGGTGACGTCATAAGTGGGATAGGTTTTAGGCCATTTTGGCTCAGGTTACCTGGCCCTGGGCGTCAACCGCTAGGGGGAATCTTTTGACTCAAGTTTTTATTGGAAACTAGGCTACAATCCGAATCTTTTGAGCTTTTGATTGGCGTTTCTGTTTCAAAAATATCGCCTAAAAACAAAATAATGGATTAATCTCCTAATTAATTAAATAGTTGTGAAGTTCTTGCCTAATGTTCAACTCAAATCCTTTTCGGTTGCATTTGAAGTTAATTGCAACTGATTCGGTCTTACATTTCCGTGGCAGTCGGATTCGACATCGAGAGTACGTACACGCCCTACTACGTCGGCCCCCGACGGCTGACAGCGACCACCCAGGGCTCCCGCAATGACGCGATTGGCTTGACGACCCCGGCTGCCAACTCCAAGTATTTCGACAAAAAGCGGTGAATATTTTACTCACCTGTGAGAACCTTCTGTGCAGAGTGATATTTTGTTTGAACCTAATCGCTATTCGATCTCAACCATCGCCGATTTTCTAGTGTTTGTTGCGTTGCAGAAAAAGCATTCAGATTGCACATACTTGCCAGCTTTGTTTCGTAACACTGGCCTTGATCATACTTGATTGTCAGCATTGTTTTNTAACACTGGCTTTTATCATTATTGTTATCATATCTTTATCATATTGTTTCTGTATCCTGTTCCAGGAAGCCGTGCAGACACAGTTGCATCAATAAAAAGATGTGCAGGCATGACTGCTGCAAGATAGGACTCGAAGGTAAAAAAAGTTTCTGCTGCTTGCTTGCTGCGCCATGTTCTGTTCNATATGACGTAATCCCGTGACGCGTTTGCTGCGGTCATGACGCAGGGTTCCCACGTAGTCATGAAAAGTATGGAAAAATTTTTGTCATTTTNCAGTCTGGAAAATCTGGAAAAACATTTTTTTGGATCTGTTACTATGGAAAAAGAAAATTGTTTTCCAGACTTGATCTTTTGACACAAATTTTCTTAATATTTTGTTCAAGATTGATATAGTTTTACTTATATCGTGTTAAATTTTACAGTGCCCTTATTTAACCTGGGTAGGCCATACGGAAATGTTAGGTCTGTAAAAGTCCTGAAAATATCTGAAAAAGGTCTTGAAAAGGTCTGGATATTTCTTTTCAAAATTGCGTGGGAACCCTGATGACGTCATCATCAGCAAAATTTCGGCTTCCGGTTCCAGGCGCGTGACCAGAAAAATCAATTATTGATGGGAGTGTCGGGCGGATATTAAATCGAATAAATAATTGGTTTTAGGCGTTGATGACAATTTTGCTCAACGGTATAATAATTGCCGTCCAAAGTGTGGAAGGACTGATCGCGCCCTCCACCCTCCCCCTGGTTACGCCCCTGTCCGCTTTTTCTTTGTTCAATTCACACCCAAAGCTGAGGTTGTGCAGATGTGTGACGCGCATAAGTTTTTTAGGAGCCTGTCGTTAAAGTCTCGAAATTTGAAGTTTTGCGAATATTTCCGCTCTGGTGAATCCAGTGTTTTTATATGTACGTCATAATCGCGGCAACTGTTAGGTCGCTAACCCTTACAGATGTTTGCATTTCGTCAAAAACAATGAGACAACATAGAGACTAACTTTTGGCATCGCAAGAATTGGGGAAGTTAGAATATTTAAATAGGACATGCTTATACAGGCGCGCCCTCCAGGGTCGGTTGAAAATATATCTTTATGATCCGGAACCACACGTGCGACCGGGTATAATGTGGTTTGAATGGCTAGTGTTCGTATTGCTTGATTAGCGTGGTGCGAAGTTATGTTGATGCATGATTTAACACGGTTTCTTATCATCTTTCTGAAGAAAGGTCCCGACTTCAGCGTACACGTTTTTTACATTTTTGAATCGCACCAGTAATAATGTTCCAATACGAGGAGGGACTACAAGTAAATATAAGGTTCGTCACATCGTGTTGTTGATGGTGGGCAAGGTTTCGATCAATAGGTGGTCATTTCCTGGTTTGTTGTCGTTGTGGAAACCATCCTTTGGCGTACTTCTTCACGATAAATCACACAAAAACGTTAATTCTTCGTTTGAAACAACTTTATATTGTGTCTCTTTGTTTTGCAGCGAGTCCGGAATCGAATCCACTCAAGGTGAGTTCGTCCAAGAGCGTGAAAGCTGAACTGAGTTGAGATGAAAACCCGAACTGGTAGAAAATGGCGCCAAACTGCATCGGAACTTGATATGATTTAAAAGTGTTAGTGACGCAACAAGTACAAGGAGCANAAGCTGCTCTTTCTTCGTTGTTTGTTCAGTGCCTTGCTGCCACAGCTGGCGTGACGCACGCGTGACGTAAGCCCAGGTCAGAAGTTGTGGTTTAGAGTCAATCGACAGGTAGCACGTGACGTGATCATCATAGTGCTTCAGCAGAGAAGCGATTAAGCGATTAGCTGCAAGGCTTGTCTTTAAGTCCTACTCCTCAAATGGCAGCACAGCATGATCTAAGAAAGCGTGTGTTTGATTACAATGGAGCGATGTAGGCGAATTCTTCAAAGCAATGTAAAAAATTCTGTGCAATGTTTTCTTGCAAGGAGGCTAGGTTTAGTTCAAACGAGTTATGATCATTGCATCTTGAAGAACAAAAACGCCATTTTTATTTCGCAGATGGACACACCAACCAGCAAGGAGCAGCTGCAGCAATATCGTTACGATCCTATGCACAAACGGAACAATACTCAATCTGCCAACCAGGTTATGGCTTCAACACCATCTATGAAAAAGTTAGTTTCTTTTTCTAGTTGGTGCATAAATGTGAAGACAAACGAATTAAAGTTGGGGCCTGGGGGGACTGTGCCCCTCCTTTATCCGCTCGTTTGCTACATTTTCATGTTTCCCATCCTTGTTTCAGCAGTTTTCTTTGACAGTATGGGATTCAAATTAATTTGACTGTCTGAATCTTCCTATGGAAATTATCCCTCACTAAACACTGATCATTCTTTGATAGCATGGACCTTATTGTTTTGTTCCTTCCATATCACGCGTTGAGTTGTCGTTTCTGTTCCATCCATTGACCCCCAATTGCTCTAAACCTCAAACAAGTTGAGTAACCTCAGGGATTTATTGTTCATATTTTGAACCCCGTCACGCGTCATTTGCAAAGTTAAAGTGTATCGCACCGTGGTTTTTCTTGCAGGTCGCCGGGTTGGGAAATGTTGGATTCATTTTATCAACAAACAATAGCCGCGGATTCCGGATTCGCGGATGAAAGTGACTTGAAACTGAGCGATTTCGAAAAAGAAGAAAACTACTACCAGGTCAGCGATATTTGCTTGCTTTTGTCCGTGATCTTTATTTCATGAATCGATTGTTATTTGTCACTTTAATCGTCTTTCTTCTGTCGTTCAGGATCAGATCAACGTCGGGTCCAGAATCAAGCACGGCGATGACGATGGCGCACGTGATTTGCCGTCGACCAATCAGAAACCGGCAAAGAGGTTATGGTCGGTCACGGGAGACACGCAAGGTGTGCAACAAAAAGATATTATTTGTTTAGGTTGTCCATGTTTAGAACTGTTTGATTGTTTCGTCATACACAGATGACGTTTCGGGGGATCTGGCGACCATCGCACCACGCCCGTCGAAATGGAAGTTCCAGAGTTCAGAGGTCACAGCAAATGCGGTGAGCGTTGTTTTTATTTAAAAGGTCAGTTTTTTTTGCCAAGTTAAGACCTTTTCGCACAAACCCTCGAATAAATGCAACACGCTGTCAGCCTCCTTTGCAGCAGCCAAGCTGCTGCTAAAGTGAAGTTTTTTAGGAGTATAACAATCGGTTCCTGTTTGACTCGCCGGTCGTTTTCTGTCCCGAGCTTTAACCGAGATCCCTCCTGACCAGTGTGGTGACTGTTGTCGTCACAAATGAATGTTGTTAAGCTAACTGTTGTCACAAATGGATTTGGTTGAGTTGACTGTTGTCGTCACAAATGAATTTGGTAAAGTTGACTATTGTCGTCACAAATGAATTTTGTTGTGTTGGCTGTTGTTGTCACAAACGAACGTTTATTCCACAACGCTAACTGTTNAAGATTCATTTGTGACAACAATCAACTTAACAAGATTGATTTCTGTTTTTTGCGCCGCTTCGAAGAAACAACGCAACCTGTTTTCAGGCACCGATCAAATTCCATTCATCAAACTCTAAGTTAGTGGTTCTTAACCTTTACGAAACGTTGAACCCTTGCGTAGTTTTCCAAGCTTTTGTCGTACCCCATTTTTGCCCAATATAACAGAAAGTAAAAATGGGTTACTGGAATTAAACCATTCAACAGTTTATATTTAATTACACAATAGTCCCACGCTTTTAGTCATGCTTCAGATAACGTTCGTAAACCCTGAACCCTGGGGCTTCGATCGAACCCAGGTTAAGAAGCATTGCTCTGAATCTAGTTGCTTCCTTTGCAGCTGAGGACCAATGAAAGCACGGATGAGACAGGGAGCCGCATGGGCAAGGTGTTCGCTTGGACCACGTCCACGGGCCAGAGATCCGACGCCACGTTTTCTTCCTCTCGCCAAGGTTCCACCGCCAATCATGGATCCGATTCCGAGTCTATTCCATCCTTGCCCACTGCTGCTGATTATACTTTCAAGACAAAGTTCAATGCGGGGTACACTCCGGCGAGTTGCGTGAAGAGTGATGTTGGTGACGTGTGTGGAAGGATGTGTCGTGGTGCTGCGTCATCTCCGGCTGGTGAAGCTCTTCCCCCTCCTGGTTGTGATGCCGGTAGTGGAAAGACAATTTTGAATCACAGCGGGAGAAATGCATTGTTTGAAACAAGCAGCACCATACGTTCATCGCTTTCCCGCCAAAATCAGGTGGGCAGCAGTGTTGCCAATGCTGGAACTGCACGTCGTAATTTTCAAAGCAACACTGGGATGAATCCATCGCAACTAGCGGGAAAGCAAGGTTGGAAAAACCAGCATGTTTTTCGGGGAAATCCTGCTGGAAACACTGGAGCAGCAACTTCAGTGCTTGCTGGAAGACATGGCGTGAACACTGCAACTGTTGCACAACCGATTACTCTGTCTGTTGGGAAAGAAAACCAACAGCCTGGTAGACATGTTTGGGGGAGGATGCCTGACAAGTTCAACCGGAGCCGAGCGTGGGATGGTGCCTCCCATCAAGAAGTGACGAGTCAGCGACAGGAAGTGACGAGTCAGCAGCAGCGAGGTGCGTCAGAAGCTGTTGGAAAGTCATTTGTGTGCATTTTATTCTGCGTTTATTGTTTGCGTCAGGGTTCCTTCGCTGTATTGAAAGTATTGAATTGTGAAATCCGTTTTCAAGACCTTGAAGAAGTATTTAATTTCGCCAAAATGTAGACAAAAGTATGGAAATTCTAGCTTCAACTATTTGGTTATTAAAATTTTGTTCTTTACCATTGATGACAGTTCCTTGAATAAAATTTTCGAAAAATGAAGCTAAATGATGGTATTGAAGTGCTTTAATTTAGTCCTGAAAAGGTATTGAGAAAGTATGGAAAATGGCTTTTGAAAACGTGTCGGAACCCTGTTGGATTCTGCGTTTATTGTTAGATTAATCAGTGCAGGATCTCGTTGTTATTGAAGTAACGAGTTCGTGATGGTTCAAGCGGAGGGTCACGACGGATTACAGCGGCGTGCGCTTTATTATTGCCCGACAGATAAACAGGATTGTGTTTCACTAAAAAATGGCGGCACAATTTCCGAGATTGCTTGAGTATTCTGCGTAAAATAAGATATGGAAAGCTTGCAAGCTGCTATACGTATTTGGTGTGACGTCAGGCGTTATGCATGGCTGCCTGGGCAACAACGCATCCCATTATTATGTTTAGAGCATCGAAGTTAAGGCTTTCACGCTCAGCCATGTAATATGCCCCACTGATAGTATTGCAATAAAGATTTTTCCGTTCATATTATCTTTTATTTTCCAGGATATCCCTCAATCTTCAAAGGAAAAAATGGAAATCTGACAATCGATGGTGACGACATCACACATGACGTATGTAATAGTAGATGAAGTTGTAATAGTAGATGCATTATATAAGATGTTGCGACAAGAGACGAATTCGTTAATGTTTTGAATTTTGTTGCAATGAACTGCAAAGTTGTTTTGCCATGTGACATAACCGCCCTTTAAAACGTAGTTAAAACATTACACTCTGCTGGTAAAGATCCTGGTAGAATCTGGTTATTGTAGTTCCAAGTAACGAGCAACTGACCTTTTATCAGTTGCTCCAGAACCAGCTTCTTAATGTCCGTGTCACCGTTTAAAGTTTCGTGATGCAGGTTTCAAATTGTCAGCTGGCGAACTAAGTGTCAGCTTCTACAGAAATCAAGCAACTTCAGCGATTCGTCGGAACTTTTTGTAACTCAAGAATGTGAGCTGTCAATTGCAGGACAATGACGTGTCGATTTGCTGCAACTTTGACCTTACCGACAACACCGATGACGAAAGCGATGACGACATGCTAGTAGCGGAGTGTGTGAAAGCCGAGGGTGCTGGTGAGGTATGATGATGTCATTTTTGAGGTTGGTGAGGTAATGATGGTGTCATTTTTGAGGTTTGTTAGGTAATGATGATGTTATTTTGAAGTTGGTGAGGTAATGATGATGTCATTTTGAGGTTGGTGTAACGATGATGTCATTTTTTAGTTTTTTTTAGTAGTTTATTGACAAACAGCCAATGAATTATTGACAAACAGCCATTTTTTAGTTGAACCCTTTCGTTTGATAAGTTTTCCTGGGTCTTGCCGTGTCCCTTGTGATGCGTTGCAGTAGAAGGGATTGTCTCAGTGACTTATAACAACCTAATATATGTGAATGTTTCTGCCTCATTCCATGTACTTCTGTCTCTTCGTGTGGTTAAACGTGGATGGGCTGGATGCTGAATTTCAATGTTTTTCTGGTAGATGGCGCAAGCTGTCGAAAAGATTGTGACGTCACAGATTGTAGCAGGAGCTGCCAGCGGTCCAGCTGCAGACACGGATGTGTCACCAGCAGGACGAAGCCTTAGTTTCGAAATTAAAAAAATACATTATTTCATATGTATACATAAGATTGAATGTATAGTTTTGAAAGATCATGCGCATACGTAATGTATATTTATAACAAGGCGTTTTTCTCACCGAACACCAATTGCGACACAAATCAAGTCTCTGCGACGTATTTTTATGAAAGCGGCTCTTGCTTAATGGCAACGTGTGAAGGACAATGTCTGGGTTGGAAGCTCGTTTTTAAGAAAGTTCGCTACATTTTGAAAGTCATTGTAATTGTCCGTCGAACCGGCGATGGCGCTGCTTTGCGTGTCCCTTTATGAGGTCACATTGGTGCCTGTTGTCAGACCCTCGTCAAAACTGTCTCCCCATCCCTGACCAGCCGGTCAAAGTCTGGCCTGAGCCATCGTGCAAGTATTTGAGGACAGTTTCACGGGGTCTGTGAAAGGCTTGAGGAGGGGGCGGCGGTTGGCATTATTCTGAGTTAACTCGTCAAAAAGAAACTGCAGTGAGTAAGCAAAGTTTATGCGCCAAGTATATGTTCATGTTGGACCTTCCTGTTGAAAGGCTAAAAACTAACAGAAAAGCTGGCCCCACCGGCATCGGTGATACGAAGCTTGCCACAAGTTTCACGTTTAATATCGTTTCATATGACTCAGCTATTAAACAGGAACAATACTGACGGCTATTACGCAATAAGGAAACGAACCAATTGTCGGTGGAAATCAAAATGAATGAAACGACAATCGCAAAATAGTTGATAAATGCAAATGCGAGTGTTACTGTGTCATATAGGTTTGGTGAAGGACCATGGCGGACATCTGGTCAACCAACCCTGTTTATCACTATATGTGTAGTGTTAAGAAAACAATAGTTTGTAACCAAATGCACAATTGCACGTGTAGCGCGTAACCGAGAACTCGCCCACCTTTTTATCAGTAGTTCGCTATTCGTGCGACAACAGTTGACCACGTGCTCGTATTACTTGCACGTGTGGGGTGTTGATAGTTTGTTTCATGTGAGACTGTCAGGCAGTTCCTGATTGGTCGCCCTGTGTTTTCTGGTTGTTGGCGTCTGTTGCGGAGATTTAACCCCGAAACCCGCTCTTTTTCAGCAAAAACCTGGTGTGAGTGTAAATTCGCATTTCCTCAAAAGCCAAGTTTGAGTCAAGCTGATAGTACTTTGTCGCCAACCCCCCCAGTGTTTTCTTTGTTTGATTGCAGCAGACCAACGAAATGTCTGCAGAATTATTCGTGCAACTGCCCACGTCATATCCCCGTGACCAAGCAGCAATCGATGTTGAGCGCCCCCCCACCAACGCCGCCGCTGCGATGTCCCCCCAGCTTGGACAGTTTGCTGTTCCTACGCAACGCCTTGTGCGTTCGCCAATTCACGAACGTTGCTTGGCAACGGGTCCGCGCAATTACGCCGGCTACTCTCACAGGTAAGGGTGTCGGCCGCACTTTCAATCAGGCGCGTAGTCAGAATATTCAATAGGGGGGTAACAAC
>JGI24159J19872_10013561_pt1 | contig 10587 bp, 9 predicted proteins | sample Ectturendosymbi4_FD_19872 | JGI IMG/M metagenome (IMG submission 19872)
ACCTGATAGAAAATAACGGACTGCATTTTTGAAATTAGCGACCCAAAATTAGTCTAAATCAGCTCTAAAACCTTGAGCACCAAAAATTGTGTTGGCCAGTGTAATGTTTCTCAAGAAAAAAAGACTATCACGAAATTATCCACGATTGCGCTATAGGCACAAAAGATACTATCTAGGATAGCGCTATAGCCATGCAAAGCCGGTTTGTAGGCTTCTTAAAACATGTCAAGAATCGCAGGGGTGATTGATCTTTTCGAAGCAACGCCATCGCATGCTAATTTCCTCACCGCTGCCGTCTTCTCAAACAGTACATGAGACTAATCCGAGCAGAAAACAAAAGAACGCAGCTGTGCTTGCAAACAGAATTAGCTGAAGAAAAATCACAATCACTTCACTCCAGGGGCGTAACGAGGGAGGGCAAGGGGGGGACAATTCCCCGGGCGCTGAATCACCACGAGGACGCCGAATCACTGCGGGGGCGCCGAAACGTCCCCAAAAAATGTCACAAGTACTTTCTTTAATACAGTAAATTTCCTTCCGGGAGAGCTCGGGTTCGAACACCGGACGCGAAACTTGCTTCATGTCCCGGGCGCCATCCCACCTCGTCACGCCCCTGCTTCGCTCACAGAAGCTACCGCAGCAAGCACAACAAATCTACGTCACGAAAGAAAAAATTGTTACTCTTAATGCCATAAAAAAACTTTTGTATGCAGGCCCGAAATTGGCCCGAAACGTTTTGACAAACTTAAGCCCAAGCACGGCCCGAACCCGGCACGGCCCGACTTACAACTCTGCCATGGAATGAAATATCAAGAGGAATTTCAAGCTCTTGTCTATTTTTAGCGCAGCCTCAACTGCTTCTTAGCCTAAAGTACTTGCGAAAAAAAGCACAGTTGCGTAGACACCTAAGTCCACAACGATTATAACATCTTACATCATTGATATGACAAATAAAAGTTATGTTAAAGTCAAACCTCATCTGTTGAATGAAACAATTATCAGGTCTTTACAGTATCTACCGCAAGGAATTTTTCCACAGCATTGAATCGGACAATATGATGTTTACCAAGTATATATTTTGCGTACTGAGCAGGCACCTACAGCTCTTAATTCAAATAGGAATAATAAAACGAATCATTGGTTTTTCTAACTTACCTTGACCATTTTCGTCTGCCTTGTATAGGTGTTTCCACAGCAGAGAAAATGTTACTTTTTTGCTTTCAAAATTTTGTTTATGAGATAAACAAGCCGTGTCAGATGCAGATTCTGTGAAAAGCAAGTGGTCAATGCCTGTGATGCCCAAGCATAGTCAAACAGCGCTGACTGAAAAACACAATCTAATTATATTTGCGGAACACTCTTACGATTTCTCAAGAAACAGTGCTGAGAGATGTATCTCAGTCGCTTAAAACAGTTTATTGGACAATGATATTTAGTTTAAACTTAACACTATCGAGTGCAAATTTCAAATCAAATGTTTTCTAGTGCAAACTTCAAACCAAAAGTTTTCAGCTTGAAAAAGACTTTTTCCGACGCTTCCACATCTTATTGTAGTCAAGAGTTAACAGGTTAATTAATGTACAGCACCTTACCAAATAGTTTTTTTGTACAAGGAGCTTTCAACAGGTTTCACCATGTTCATGCAAAATAACTTTGCTGTTCAAATTTCGAATTATTTTTAGTTCGCTGGCGCTTAGAACAGTGCTTCCCAAACTTGTTCGAGCCGTTACCCAAATTAAGGTAGCGATTTTGTCTTATTGCCCTCAATATTTTGCTTCGTAAAAAGAACGCAACCAGTATACTTGTGTCTATATTTTTCTTATTACTTTTCAGTAAGTTTATTTAATCATTGCAAAAAAATCAGTAACAGAAGTGCCGGAGGCGCCGCTACGCCGCTCTATTACAACGTAACCACTAATGACGTATTTGTGAGGGGCTTCTTGAAGTTATAGTACATCAGCACACATTGCGGTATCACAATTACGAAAGACAAAAGCCTTCACAGCTTATTAGTATGGCCATTTAAAGTCATAAAAGTCATATTTTTTCCATGGTTTAGGAAGCTATGAAACGAATTTTGAAACAAAAATCGCACCTCCACGAAGTCTACATCAAAACTTATAAAGTCATAAAAAGTCATATTTTCCATGTTAGGTCATAAAGTCATAGTTTGTATATTTTCAATTAATTCAATAAGGAAACCATTGAAACAATCTCAAAATATCAGTGAAACTACTACATCGATAGGTCTAACCTGCATCTTGCATATTGACCCCACTTGGGCACCTTGCATATGTTGGCAAAGACGTAGGTGAACCAAGTTATTTGGATGAAATGTAACGCACTGCCTAAAAATGCATGTTCTTGCTGCCCCAAAGAAAAAAACAATGTCCATGCATGCTTTCAATTTGCTTCAAAGTTCAAACCATACTATATGTTGTGCTCATCTTTTNAGCTGTTTATTTTAGTGGGGCTTCAACAAGCCATGGGGCTACCATCTCTCATGCCCATTTTCATTGGTAATGCTTCTTTGTACAGTAGTTGTATACGTTCAGCTCAGTCATTTTTGTTATATAAAGTCATATGGTCATATAAAGTCATATTTTCTGAATAATAAAGTCATGTAACTAACTCTTAGGTCATTAAAATATGGCCCTAAACTGGTGGCAGCCATTTTGTTAATTCTGCTCGCATTTAAGGTCGAAAATTTATCTTGCAGTGATCGCTCATAATAAAGAACAGCACTGTGGTTTTAGTTCCGCCTTACCCCCCGAATACTAGCATATTACGCCCGGGTGTAATTTACCCCCACTTTGGGAACCACTGGATTAGAAATTTATAAGGTCGAATACAATCCCGATAGTAGCAAAAAACTGAGGGGAAGATGCTGCTTGCTGCCGGTTGAAAAGCTAACGACTTTCTTCTTTCTCGCGCCAAGAAAATAACGAAAGCATTTTCTGAGTTAAACACAGACTTTTAATCATCATAACATTTTCGTAAAATCGTTGGTAAAATGCGGTTGTGTTCAGGTAAACGGTCAAAGGTCGAATCGCTCTTACACCTGTTGCTACTTTCTGTATCTATTGCAGCATACAGCATCTCAGCACGTGTTGTATCATCAACTTTTTCAGTTGCTGATATCAGGCTTACGGTCCACGTCAAAGAGGTTTAGTGGTAGTCCACGAGAAATACCAAAAGCATTTAGGCAGGCTAATAAACAACGCAGAGGATGGGCGTGTTAATACTGGGTATGACTGTGCACTGTNCACGCAAATGATACTGCTGGCACAGAACAAACTTTGAAAATAACGCAGCGTTGACTGCAGCAACTTCTCATCATGATAGAGAAGCGTTATGTCGTGGGTAGAAGACAAAAACTTGTAAATCGCATCTGAAATTTAAAAGTGTTCTCAAAAATGTTGTATGGCAAAATAACCGTTTGGCAATGGTTGCATTGTGTCCTCAAGTATGTCGCATTCTGAGAATCCATCAGCAAAGACTGCAAGAGTAGAAAGAACAACATCAGCGATTGATGATTTGGACCCGCAGTAGGAGATTGTTGCATTCGGTTGGTCTGCAATTACAATAGCAACAAAGGCTTATTTTATTTAATTTATTTGTTTGTGAGCAGACACACTCTGCATAACGCAGGTTGATAAAAACAGACAAAACAAAACGTTTTACAAGACATTGGAGCCGGCGGAATCACAGAGTTACATACACTTTTTGCAACTGCGTTGAAGACAGAACCACAGGTTTGCAGACACATTGTTAACACTAATGTTAGCTAACACGTAACACTTGTTACAACCCTACTGCAGAGCAGGGCGCCAAATCCCAAACTGGTCGAGTCCAGGTAAAATACGAATGCGCTGTGACATGACGCGCCATCAATCAAACAGACACTGCAATGTTCGAGCACTTATTCACAAAGTAAAATGCGATTGTAGTGTTCAAAGAATAGGGAAGAATACAAACAATCTGACAACATAAAAGCACGCAACCATATGTTGTGAGACTTTCTGCATCTTTCGAGAAACAGGTACGTATATTTTCGTAACAGGGCCTCAAATGCAGGAATTTGAACCTGACAGGGCCTCAAATGTAGAAATTTTAACCATTGAACCTGATAACCTGATGGCTATATCACTCACTCTCCAGGGCAGGTTGTATAGAGCTATGCATCCAAAATTATAGGCCACACGCAATCTCTGCATGCATGACTTCCTGAAATTACATCATAATTGTGATGCATACACAGGCGTACAAAAGGAACGAAAATGTACATTTTAACTGCATTTGAACATCGGGAAAAAGAGGCGGGAAAAAAATCGGGGAAAAAAATAATATTGATATCGCAGTTGCTTAGTTAAACCGCATGCCTACAGATATGCTAGCTGTAGTGCTTGCGTTGATAACAGTGAAGCATTAAGCAGGATCAACATGCCAATAAGCGAATAAAAGGTTTCACAAGAGTTTCAGCTCTGATGAAGCTTATAATAGCCCAACTTTACACTTCATTCAGTTAACCCAACTAGGTTCACTCAAACAATTCGTAATAAGTTTGTTCTGGTTTTCGTAGTTTGGGAAGATTTTTTCATCGGTTTTTGAGCTTGTTTTGTTGAATACGATGTGGCTGGATTTACAAGTAAATAAAGTGATGGATGACCCAGCACTACTAACTTTCTTGTTATACTCAACGTCAACGTGCATATCGCTTTGGTGGCGACGAAATTTATGCTCAATCGAATGGCACTATTTTCGAAAGTGATTAACTTGGCCAAAACGCGGTTACCAGATTTTTGTTGTTTTGCCATGGTCGTATGGCTTACCTAAAACTCGCAGGCTTGCTACGGACTTCTCTCTGCCTGACATTATTTTATTGAATTTATCAAAGTACCACGACGCTACAGTCTTGCACTGAACACTAAAAAGGATGAATATGACTGCTTCACAACTACTCCATGATCACTGGCGTAACTGACGGGGGTCAGAGTTAATGAAAAAAACGGGACCTCACTTATCTTATATTTCGGTTTTAGTATTCTTTTGGTTTTCGGTAGGTTGTTGGGCTCCTTTCAGCTAAGTTTTCCCCTGGCTATAATCTCTAGTTACGCCACTGTCCATGACTTGTACAAAGCTTAAGGAAGTTTTGGGTTTCCCTTGTGCAATGCAGCGACTGGCGCGTTTGTTGGAATAAAATAAACATGCCGTACAGCAATCTGGACCCTTCGTTCTTAGGAAAAGTTCAGTAAGGTTGCTGTTTCAGCAACAAAACGAAATTGTGACTCGTACGCAGTTTGCGTGAGCAGGAAGCAGGTGTTTTTTGAAAAAAAAAAACTATTAGCTTGGTGCAAAAGAATGTTACAGCACGAAAAATTTGTAACATTTTCTTGCCTACCTTGAAAAGTGTTCACTTCTTTTTCTGATGTCTGTGAAGTAGTTGCGGTTGATAACTTCGAAGCAACTTCTGACGCCTTTGCAATTATTTCTGACGTCTTCGCTTTTATCTGTGATATCCTTGCAGCAATTTCTGATGACCTTGACCCACTCTCTGATAATTGAAGCCTGGTTTCTGAGACCCATGGCCTAGCTTTTGATAGACTGGTGATGTCGCCAGGAATACTCGGCCTATTTGCTGCTTGATTTGGGGCATGACCCACCGCTGGTTCCATATATTCAACTTGACAGGTCAAAAACAAGAACGCTCACACCTCACTCACGATGCTAGATACAGTTCATGGAGAAATGCTCATGACATAGTTTTGAAGAAACTCGTTTTGTTACGTCATAATGACGCGTACCAAAGGCAAAAGATCCGGGCAGGGCTTAGCACTACACTTGGGTAAATTTAGCCCCTAATCAAAGCTGCTTTTCTCTGTCGTCCGAAGTTCCCTGTGCCCTATGTGGCCCAAAACTCTTTCTCGCTTGAATCCGTCAGCTTTACCCAAAAAAAGCAGCAAAGGGTAAAGGGAGTCTATATCGATTAAACTGTAAAATAGCACAAAACAAAAATGTAATTCGAGTGCTGCAACTTGGGAACTTCCAAATAACGTTTTCTTGACATCACTAAATTGCAGGCATTTATACGTTGGCCATTGTTAAGTGAACACCGCTTTGTGATCAAAGCTTTAGGAATTCATTTTAAAGCAAGGAATGTGACGGAAGTGTGACAATGCGCTTTCAGCAGGAGGAATGATTGAGGTGTTTACACTTACGGAACGACTTTATTTAGACAGCCATTGTGCAGGCAACACACATTCATTTGCCACGAGTTTCATCAGTAGATATTACTTTCTATAGAATTTGTCCAAGTGACCAATTCCTTCCANTACAATTTACAGCAGTAATGCGTACTCACGAACTGAACCTTCAAGATCTAGACTTCATTCAAACTTCGAGACCGATACACAGTCAATGGAAAGAAATCCTTTCTCAGGAAAGAATCAGACACTAAGATCGAACAGAGCAGGCTATATATTTCGCCTACGAAGTAGGCATCATCAGCTATTATTCGAATAGAATCGAGACCGATATATTTGAAGCCGTAGGCCTATTTTGGATTGCAATGTTAGAAGCTTCTGTAAACTTTTGAATTGTTCTGACGTTTTACCGCGCAGGGCACGGCATCGAAGATTTTTTTATTTTTCAATACGTGGCCAACGGCATAGCGAACAACGTTAGTCATAGTTGGCTCTAGATCCAAACAATAGGCTTTCGAAGTCAAGCTTCAAGCTGGAATTTCGTGCAAAATGTCAGGTTTTAGTCGAGCATTGCAAGTTTCGAGACAAAGGCTCGAGACGAAAGCTTGTATCTTTCCAGACCGAGATCAAGATCAAGTTTCACCACAAATGGTATCGAGACTTGTTTCGGAGGCGATACCAAGTCGCGAGACCAGTCTCTGACTCAAGCCTTTCCCAGTCCTACAGAAAATACTTGTATGCCTTCCCCGAAAACTGCACATGCGCACGTCGCAGAGTAGTAAGCCAGTAGATGAAGAATACAAAACGCTAATCAATCCTACCTATCCAAACGCTGGCCTTGATTACTTTCCAAACCGCAGAATACAGACAATGAAAGCTAATGATATCTTGTTACCAAACCACATTGTTAGCGACCGTGCTCTCATTCAGTTGATTCTACGCTAGAGCAAACAGGTCATTTGTCTTTCAACCATTATGTTTAGCCTAGAATTGAAAGCTCTTTAAAGTTTTTCCGTGGATATTGCAAGGATAAGCTTAACCAGCAGTAGAACAGTTGAACACATTTCGAGTGGTTGCATCTATTTAGAGAAGTAGCAAAGGTAGAAGTGATTCCTAACTCTCCAAGAGTTTTTGAAAATGATTCGAAGCATTCAAGTTAACCTTAGCCAGCAAAGATAAATTACAAACCTGGAGTATATATTTATATTCTTGTCAATTACTTTGCAGGAGCGCAATAGTTCTCCAGTAAAAGTCGAGCAGTGATGAACAGGTATCATGATCCAAAGACAAATTAAAGAAAATTTTTCCATTCGGTGTGATTACCAACTTTGTGACAACGTTGCAATTTTGCTCCACAATGTGGTTAAAGCGTTTTTTCTGTTTGATTTAGGTTTCCATATGCTTTTTCGCAATAATTTCCTTGCATCATGGAACAACATATCAAGCTTGAAGTCCACACAAAAGAAGTAAATTCCTGCGCGTTCTCATCGAAACACCTCATCACTTGTTCAGGTGTTCGTGAGTGACAGCGAACAATTTTACACATGTTTGCAGATGTATTAATTTTCAAATTATTTTACTCTTGAAGGCGTTTAGCGACCGTTTGGTTCACGATACTTCAAGAAGTTGCTTAGGAAAACTTTTCTTTTGCCCTCACTGATCTTGCAACGTCTTCATTTACCAACATTGCCAGATTTTCCGGTTTATCAACCTTTTTTAAAGTACTTAGCACTACTTTATTTTACTGCCTCCTTCACATGTGACTATAAAAAATTGTACTTACTGGAATAAACTGTGGTCAATTACAAAAGCTAGAATGAAACCATGCTGGACATCCTGAAAATAATACAACTGCAATAGGTTTCGGAACGTATAACACAGGGGTCACCAACCTTTTTGAAACTGCGAGCTACTTCTTGTGTACCGATTAATGCGAGGGGCTACTAGTCCGATACACACTTCTGAAATAGAAATGTTGCTCAATTTACTTTCAATTATTTTAGTATTGATATTCGTTAATGTGAAAACATTGATCATGCTAATATTATATTTAGAACAGGCCCGCGGGCGATCTACATGGTCCTTGCGGACGACCTGGTGCCCGCGGGCACCACGTTGGTGACCCCTGGTCTAACATAATTCATTCCAATCATTAACATTTGCGTTCCAGCTGCTTTTGTCTGTCTTTGCGCAACTTCCAAGTATTGCTCTGTTCAATCCTCAATTAGGTTTTGCGATGGAACGTGCGTGAGGCTGATTGTTCGGCAAAATGAAAAGGCAACACGTTACAAAAGCTTCTCAAAAGTCCCTGTTATGTTTTCTCCAAAAGATCGAGCGTGCGATCAATTCCAATAGAGCACATTGGAATATCTAGTTGTTTAGATTCCATAGATCAGATGCACGTGTTTATGTATAATTAACTTACTCTTTTTCACACGTCCTCGCATCCCTCTTTACGTAGTGACTTCTTTTGTAAATTTTGCATCATGTTGCGTTGCAGGGAAACGCGGGCAACCTTCAGCAAAACCCATAATACATTTATGACGCAGGCAAAAATACTACCTTATCCTATCTTTCACTACACTCCTGCTTGAAACAAAGCATCAGCACCTGACAAAAAGCATCAGCTATATTTTCGTTTTATGCGCAGGTGACAAAACCATGCGGATATTTTCAGCTGAGACCTTTCAAGAACTCGGCTACTCACCCGTTGAAGGCTTCAAATACGGCCTGAATCACGTGACTTTTGACAGGACTGAAGCTTTTCTAGCCGCTGTTGGAACAGAGGGGCGAGCTCATCTTTACAATATCAGTGATCAAGAAGCAAAGGTATTTTGCAGAAGTTCAATTCACGCAGCTGCCCCTGTTGAAGGCTTTGGCCAAATGCTTATTGGCCTAAGTTCAAAAAAACAAAACTTCCAGAAGCAGTGGCGTTACTGACGAGGCAGAGGGGCGAAATGCACCATCTGGCAAGCTAAATGTAAAAAATGGGACCCCGCTTAGTTTATATTTCGGTTTTAGTATTCTTTTGGCTTTCAACAGACTGCTATTTTTTTACGTTTTTCGGAGTATTTTCCAGTGATTTAGGGTTTCACTACAGTTAAGTTTTGTTTCTGAGTGTTGGCTATAGTGGGCCCTCCACAGCGGGCAATATGCCCCTTTCAACTAAGTTTCCCCCTGACTCAAACCTCTAGTTACGCCATTGCTCAGAACGTGTAATTATTTGCACTTCCCAAAACGTGTAGTTATTTTTAGTTGTAACGGCACTCATTTTCAGCAGTTGCATAAATAATTTTGCTCTTCTGTCCTAATATTGTTAACTATTTTTCCACTTACAAGTATGCAGTTTGTTCCTGGTATATAAGGTGGTTTTTCAGAATAGGAAGTTTGAAAGTACAGTATGTGCATTACATTGAATTGAAGGACAGTATTTCATAACCAAAATAAAATGACAAGTGACAGACAACGCGCTTTTTACAAAAACACTTAACTATTTTCAGCCACTGATGGATTTACGTCACTCGGATTCCAATGCAGTCCAAGTGTCATGCTTCTCGCCAGATTCTGAAAACCTGGTAACTGGATCTGCAGCTGGATCTATTGCTTTGTGGAGTGTGCCAATGAAAAGGCAGCTTAAGTAAGAAGCAAAAGCATATTTGCAAAATTTAAATGGAGGATATTGGTTAACATTTTAACTAGGGTTTTTTTAGAGGAAAATGTAAGCTACCCGGTATGGACCTATAGGGACCCGATTTCTCTGACTCTAAGGACCCGATGACAACTTTCGCTGATTGTAGGGACCCGATTTTCAATTCTAGGGACCCGAATCGGGTCCCTAAAACACCTTAAAAAAACCCTGATTTTGACATTCTCCAATGGATTTTATAAAGAAGCATTCCAAAGTTTGGTTTATTAAAAGCTGCTAAACAAACGTCGGATGTTATAAAGTTGTGAAAATCAAAACTAATCATTTAACCAAACGTGAATGTTAGACTAACTTTTTATAAGCTAGTGTTAACTCGGATTTCGGTGTTAAGTTTTTAGTCCCGATCCGAGTACCATTGACCCCTCTAAGCCAGCACCTGCCCCTAGTAGGACTTTTGGCGCATGAAAGACCCAGGGGTAAAATCGTTCCATACTGTGACCTAACAGCTGAATTGACGACATGAGAAAATGAACTACAAGACTAAAGTCAACAGATCAGAGTCAGCGGTATTAACAGTTTCGCACTGCACAAATATTTTATTCGCTCGGGCGTCAAAAACTTAAAACGCACAAAAAGACCAGATAGATAGATAGATAGATAGATAGATAGATAGATAGATAGATAGATAGATAGATAGATAGATAGATAGATAGATAGATAGATAGATAGATAGATAGA
>JGI24159J19872_10013562_pt1 | contig 10586 bp, 8 predicted proteins | sample Ectturendosymbi4_FD_19872 | JGI IMG/M metagenome (IMG submission 19872)
TTTTATCACTGATTTAAATGAAACGATTTAAATCAATCAACCCTGACTAGAAATAGCTGAACTATCATTCAAAAATTTTTGCGCTTATGCAACATCCCGTAATTCAAAGAAGTTCATAACACCATTACCAGCATACGAAATGAGATATCAATTGAAATGCCAATACTGAAACTGTCAATTTAGTAATTTCGTTGACATTCATGGGACACATGCAGAAAATGAAAACCCATTACAATATATCTGTTTCATGAATCAGAAATATGTTCTATAGCTATGTTTACAGTCAACGGCCTTTATAATTGATGGAATTTAAATGCAACTTTCACTTCATGCCAGTCTACACTTTCAAACTTGTGGCATTATACAATTATGACTTCTGAATCTGCAAGGCTTAGTGATTACAGTCCACATGTCATTTTTGCAGCTAAATGACATAGAATCTGTGACCTCGCGGTTTTTACTTGTGTCGTCATAAGAATTCTTTGCCTTCTGCACTAATACTGTATAGGCTATGTGAAAACCTATTAGAATGCTAATTAGTTGTGTAATAGACATCACACAAAGCTCTAAAACGACATGATTTTTTTTGTTTTTATCGTTTGATTTAAATCATGATTTTTATTGCTTGATTTAAATCACTGATTTCAATAAATCAACCCTGCTCAGCGGTAAGGTATTCATTTTGAGAGACCCTGAAATGGTAATGAAACATGAAAGTTTTCAGTAGTTTGACTTATTTTAAGACCTTTAGATTTATTTTGTCAATTCAAACCTCGTATCGCCATTTTCAGTTTGACGTTGATCAGTGATCACGATCTGAACAACTCTGCTCTGGTTTGGTAATTTTTCTAGGAGAGAATCAAATAAAAACATAATTGCAAACATTCACAGAACTCATTGAAAGTTATGCATTTTCAGTAATAGTAGTACCGTGAAACACGACCGATAGCGGTATGTGTTTGGCGTAACGGACAACTTTGGTTGTTTAGCAGCAAGATTGCAACCTTTATTTCTGAAACGCGATTACTAACATATCATCTCTCAAAACGTTTCACAAGTGAATGTTGGTTTTATCCACGACACTTCATCGCTGGATAGAACATTTTTCAAGCACTGCTTTTCATTCAGTGCTCTTTGCCTCAAACAGCACCATGGTAGCTATCCGTAGTGGCAGCCATTCCAGTGTTTGATCCAAGTAATTTATAACTTGCAGTTGGCTGTGTGTTTGCTTTGCTGTCCGGCGTCCTGGACCTGTCCATAGCTGTTGTACTTGCGCAAGTGTTTGCCATCTACACAAAACCGACCCTGGAAGAACAGCTCTGGTGGGCGATGATCTTCGGTGTAATACTCATCACGATCGGAGCAGTGCAGCTTCTCGCAAACGTTTTGCAGGTTTGGTTTTCCGTTGATCACTGTTTGTGCAGCTGACAAAGTGGATTTATGCTTCAACTCTAGTTTATGAAAGAACCGAGTTTCGTTCTGTTTTACGCCGCGAAAAGAAAATTGCTAAATAGATCACCTTTACCTTAGAATCGCTTAAATTTTTTCCAAGCCTCATTTCGTTTTTTTGACGATTTTCCATATCATTGAACACTTTTATTTTGCTAATGTGACTCTTGCAAAGGCCCATTTCAGCAATAGTCAAGTGTATATAAACTGCAGCCTGTGGCCAGTTACATGCAGCCACATCTTCACGCTAAAAAATCTATGAAGAAACAATCACCTGTACATCCAAAATGTTATTTCTCTTACGACAAGAAGTCGGCGCAGTGTAGATCATCCATTGTTCCAACGCACAACAGGTCAGCGAAACACCCGGACAGCACCAAGCACTTGCTTCTTAACTGCGTGCTCTGTTTCCTTGAATACGTGTTGAAAATTATAATACTGATGAAATATAACGTAAACAATTTTCGTAAATTTGCTTTCAACTGCCATCAGTGCGACGCAAAAAGTGCAAAATCTTTTTTATATTTTCATAATCCTGTTTTCACGCGATGGGTTGCAGTAAAGGTCATAATATTTGTCTTTTCCAGATGATGTCATTTGCTAAATCAGGAATGGAACTGACAACGCGAGTAAGGAAAGCGACATTTGCTGCGATTCTTAAACAGGAAATGGCCTTTTTCGATCAAAAGCGTAACAGCACAACAGCACTATGTGGTAAACTTGCTTCCGATACTATGAAGATTCAGGGATCTACTGGTATAAGGCTTGGAACTATCGTGAAAAGCGTTTCTACTGTAGGTTAGTAGATGTAGAACATATTTTTTGCCTTTTCTCTTCATGTCGAGTTATATCCCTACATTTTTCTGGTACAACGGCTTGAATTCGTTCCGCAACCCGCGCATCTACACAAGAAAAAGCCATTTTTTCGCCTCTAGCAACAAGCGTAGGTGGCGTAACCGGGGGGGCCTCAAGGGTCTAGGCCCTCACACTTTTATTTCTGAAGGGGGGCTGGCCCCCCAACTTTTAAATGACGAATTTTGCCTAAAAAGTTTAAGTAACACAATTAGTATTGGGTCCATTAAAGTAAATCGTTTTAATGAAAAATTCTGCAGAATTTGGCAGTATTTTGATAATATCATTTGTAATATATTATTTGTAATTTGGCAGTATTTCGTAATTGTTTGGCAGAATACATCATGCACAGTCTGTCACCCTGCTATGGCTTGCTTATCCCATTGATGTTGTTGAACAGTTCTGCCAAATGGTGAAATACAACACAATTTTTTACAAAAATGATGTAATTTTACATGCTTTTGTGCATAGGGCGTCGGAAAGATTTTTTTACGGAGGGAGGTCACTACTGGATTTTTCCAAAAGTTTTTCTAAGGGGGGGAACCAAAAGTGGTGAAATTTGGTTTTTGCCACTCGAAACTCGGAAAACAGCCTTTTTGCCGAAATTTTCAAATTCCTGCCTTCCTTCCGACCCCCATGCTTGCGTGTAGGAAAACGTTGGTGCCACACCATAAAAAACTGATGTAATTTCGAGCGTTTTAACACCATTCTAAATGGTGAAATTTTGCAGAAGTTTACACGCAAAATGAAATATTTGACAGATCAATTTCAATTGTGTTTTTGTTTTTGCATTGGCAAGACTAAATAGCTATATTTTATTTGTGCACTGGCAACACGATCGGTATCCTGACAGACAACGTGCTGGTTGCTCCATATGCTTTGTCTTGTCTTTGCATTCCGGTAACTAATGCAGTTGTAGAATGACTACTCAGTTATGTGACTTCTGTGTTCAAGATGTGGAAAAGTTGTGATTTTGAATGTGTATAAGACAGGTATCAATGCTGTGTCATCTTTGCCTGTTTTTTAAACTGTGTTCTTTGTGTTTTTAACAGTCCAGTGGCGACTCCGGCACACAGGATCCTCTGGCTTAGCCCGAGTTTTCGATTACGCTTTATACCGGAGAACGCGACCTTGCTTGCTTTGTATGTTTGTCCCACTTTACTAGGTTGTTAACTCGGGCTCTTTTCTTTGGGTCTGGTCACTGTTCATATATTTTGTTCCATGTCTGGCCTTTCGCGTTCATGTTGCAGGTGACCTGAATAAAACAATATCGTTTGTAGTAGGTGTTCTCTCGACTTCATTCGCTCGCACTTTACTCGGGCTCATCCGTTAGAGCCCGAGCTGCCCTCTGCAATAGTATTTTTTGAAATATAATTCACATCGGACTAAATGTTTTTTGAGCAATGAAATTGTGTAGAACACTGCATTTGAAGTCCAATCCAACGGGCAGTTCCCATTTTGAGAACAAGTTCAAATCAACAATAAATTCTCCAGTAAATCGGGCTAATATGAATGAGCCCAGTAAGCAGAGGACTTACTGGCGTTATCATTGCTCTGTGACGTACGTTACTCAACAATGGAGAAGTTATCATGAAAATGTCTCATTGATTGTTACGTACCGTATATGCTCGTGTATAAGTCGCACCGGTGGATGGGTCACACCCCTAGTTTGTGACTGTCTAAGTAGGTATTTGTGGCTGATCTGTATATAGATCCCAGTGAAGCAGAACAGCTAAAACACAGATAGGTTATTGGCTCTTCTTTCAGCGCGATAAATGAGGGGAGTGAAGAGAAGAACAGTGATTAATATATTTGGTGTTAGCATGCAACAGGTTAAAGTATGCAACCGTTAATAATAACATTTTGATTTCAAATTAATCGGATCAACGAGACGGAATGGAATATTTTTGTGAACCGGATTTGATTTGGACTGATTTTAATCTATGGACATCCGTTAACAAGAGGGCTGATGTTTGTTTGCATTTATGTCCAGTGTATAGGTCGCACCTAGTTTTATGGCTCAATTTTTTGGCAAAAAAAAGTGCCACCTATACGCGAGTATATGCGGTAACTAACGTCACAGAACAACGACAATGCTAGCCAAAATGAGAGCAAATGGAAATTTCAGTGACGCAGATGTCGAACGGCTTTATTCAGTCAGAATAAATCGCGTGATGAACCCGAGTGACGCTGTTGACCTGGGTCGCCCCTGTAACAGCCTATTTGAATTTCAAGTGGTTTACCGTTCATAGTGGTGTAATTTTGTCTAAAATAGTGTAATTTAGACGTTCATATGGTGTATAGGTAATTGATGACGTCATATTTCAATGATTCTAACGTTACAGTTGCCATTTAAAACCGCAAAAATTGTCTATCGTTTCTTTGACGTCCACTTATGCCTCCCCACTTTGAAAAAGGTTCCGCCACCCATGGCAACAAGAGCTGCTATTTTGCATAAACGTCAGTATAAATGTTGGTATAAACTTCAGAAACATCTCTCAGAGTTGAGCCGAAGGCTTGAAAACATCATGCGACATAAAACAAATTGTTGATTCGACAATTTCTTGTCGAAGTTGTACAGAATGCTAAAATTTCTTCCTCGAAGGTAAAATTGCAGTGTCGAGTTGCTGCAATTTTACCTTCGAGGAAGTCGGCTTGGCCTGGCTGCCAATAACGTGCATGGACTGCTTTAGATCGACCTTGTGTCGCCGCTCACTTTGTATACAAAATCATAGTCATACGATGGGTAGGGATGTTACGGGGCGTACAGAGGCGAACCGCCGCAAGACGGCATGGTCGCTCATAACAATCGCCAGATACAAAATGATTTCGCGCCTGATCACGTAAAACATTTGATGTGAATATCGGGCCAAGAAAGAATCACTATTCTCTTGTGTCCATCTGTACATTTTGAACGATTAGTGAAATGGACAGATTGAGAAAAAGCCATCTTTCAATTATTGAAAACAACGGATAGAAAATTACTGCAAACGTAAACATTGAAAAGATGGACGTACATGACGTAAAGTCTGGCCTGAACTGCAGAAATATCTACCCATTAAAAAGACAAGCAACATTCGCTCTGCATCACCGTAAAATCCATTCCTTCACCAACGACGATCGAAAGTTTGCCATCGATGACAAACGAGTAAATTTCCAGACTCGCATGCAGCCAGGAAGAGCCTGACAGAAGTAGAGATATACGACGAAATGTTACAGGAAAGTGCTGGTCAATAATGCAAGCTGCAAATCAATCCAAACGATCAGAAAATTTCGCAGAAAAGAAACTCCACCAAAAATCATTTGTATTTGACTAGCGTACAGCAGGAACGTAAAAACAACACCGGAGGAATGTTTTAAAGGCTTATAAAACACTACTTTCCTGGGATTTGGTATCACAAATTTTCAGGAAAAACACCTAGAAGTTAAGCTGCAATGAATGGGCAACATGGCAGCAGTGATGAAAAAGCAAAACGCAAAAGTATTTCGCCTGAACGATGCAATTGTCAACAAGGAGTTAGCTGCCTTGATGGAAGATGCCAGGAGTAAAACATGGTCTACCACGCATCGGTGAACTGCTTATCAGAATTGAAGATTATTATGGCTCGCTGTTACCATGCAATAATAGTAAAAGAATTGGGAGTGGTGGAATAATAAAAGTATATAATAAAAGTATTTTACGAGCGCTTCAAACCATGATTTGAGTTTCTTGTAACCAACGTTCCCTCTCAGGTGCACAACTTCGCAATGTGTGCAGTATTTGCGCAGTGAAATCTCATTCTCGCGCACTTGTAACAGTCCAGAATGAATATCGTATATATATATATATCGCACAGCCATTTTACCTCTTAAAGCGCTGCACTAATTGTTTGTCTGCAACTCTACATGGTTTCGCAATTGCGTGCGCATCAAAACAAACATTTGCTCAGTTTAAAAATTTTTTAGAGGAAACACTGCTTGTGACATTTAACTGTGTGCCTCACGACATGAAAGGTAGTTTGAGTATGGCACGTCTGTGAATAATTGCAAGTTTCACGTACAGCTAACGACAGCTGACCGCGAAAATCGTGCTGTGTGCGTACGTTTTGTTGAAGCATTTATTTTCCTCATGTTCAGATGCAAAGTCAATCAATTTTTATTGCATTTTTAATAGTGGGTTTGTTTTCCAAGGTGCATGTCTGGCGGTTGCTGTGGCTTTTAACTGGATGTTATGTTTATTCACTCTGGGATTGGTGCCACTCATTGCCTTGGGAAGTGTTTTTCGACTGAAGTTTCTTTCCGGTGAAAAAGCCACTGACAATCAAGCATACAGCAAAGCAGGTTTTACAGCAAAATTTTTTCTTTAATCTCTTTGTTATTTTTCACCATGATGCCAATAGGCGATTGATTAATTCCTGTCCTTGGTCACACACGCAAAACAAGGACAATAGGCCCTAAACAATACCAAATATTGTGGTATTTTTTGACTAATGTTAACGATAATCAAAATTTAGGCACCACGTGTAGAAGGTGCAACAACATAAAAATTATTTGATTTGATTTTTTGTATCATCCACAAGTTTGTCCACATCCCACGGTAACATGCGTTATAACGTGCTGATCATTTCAAGTAATTTTGCTATTTCCACTGACAAGCATAAATTTTGTTATGCAGGTGCAGTAGCTTCTGAAACTATTTTCAACATTCGTCTTATAGCGGCGCTTGCTATGGAGAATGTTGTGCTGCAACGATTTAAAGATGCAATCGACCAAAGTGTGAGGTGAATTGAAGATGGTCGTTTAATTTGATACAGAACGCTGAATGTTCCAAATGCGCGTGTTTCTGTGATTAATGTAGTTGGTGTGGCTCATGTGATGGTTTCAGTTGGCACTGGTTATGGATTTCAGTTAGTGCTGTTATTTTGTTTTAGCAGATTCNCTTTTTNGTATTTCTCCTGTTATTGAGGGTATGTGTTGTCTGCGTTATTCTTATAGTTCTTGCTGTTTATATTTTTGTTGATGTGATTGTTGTCGCGTCGAAGTTGTTTTTTCAGTTGACGAGATTCCTATTGTGGAAGGTGGTAGTTGTGCATGTGATAAATAATAGTAATTTTTTCCTGCTTATGAATTCATTGTTTAATTTGATGTCTACTTTTGGTCCTTTTGTTTTTAGAAACAGCAGAATACAACTGATACTAAGAGCAATCGGTTACAGCTACTCTTATGTTGTTCCATTTTTCTTCTACTCTGCTGTTTTTCGATTTTCCATTTATCTCCATCACCTTTATGGCATTCAAGCTGACCAATTGCTTACGTAAGTACTTGCAAAGTTGCCAATGAGTTGCTTTCGAACGTTTCAACTTCGTTTTCGAACATAACTTCTATGCCCTCTCGTTTCAGATGAAATCTAACGTAAATAGAGAAGTCGTCGCATTTTGGCATTTTTCTCCAGAAACAATAAGTAGTTGCAATGTTTCTTTTCTTGTTTGCGATCCGGAAATAAAAAAGATGGTTTCCAATAAACTACTGGCATAATTGGAAACACTTGGAAGAATCGATGAAAAAAGAAACATACAATCAGAAGGCCCACTCCTTATCTTTGGTTCCTATTTTAACACAGACCAAGTGTTCAGCGCAGTGGTGTAGGAGTTGGTACCCCCAAAAGTTTTGAATTGTCGAACATTTGGGCAAAATCCAAAAAAATGGGCCAAGAAATTTCAACAGTTTTCGATGAAATTATGCTTTTTTATTATTAAATGAAAATTATGCTTTGTTATTATTAGCAAAAGTTCATTATGTCATAAAAACAATCAAATATACAGTATATAAAATCAAACGGAAATTTTGTCGCATAAAAGATTTTCGGGGACATTTAGGGAAAATCGGGCAAAATATCCTTAGCACCCCCGAAAATTTTCCGGCTCCTACACCGATGGTTGCGCATCCCAGTCTACATGATAATGTGGACTGAATAAAATACGCAAGATCAGGGGATTGGAAACTACTGCAAAGCCATATTTTCCTCATTATATCTTTTTCTTTGCTCCAACCAAACACTCACAAATGTTTGTTATTGATGACCTGCAACCAAGCATACCGATAAAGAAACATGTTTTTGTTTCAGAGTGCTCCTATCCATTTTGTTCACTGGTATTTCAGTAGGTTACAACACAAGTCTTGCCTCGCAACACGCAGAAGCAACAGAAGCAGCAAAAGTTGTGTTTTCTTTGATTGATCGGAAGTCAACGATTGACCCTTCAAGTGACGAAGGACACAAACCGGTAACAAACTGAGTCAAACAGCTTGCTAGAAGTTGTTTTCGTTAAAGTTTTGACAAGGTTTCTGTTGGTGCTAGAACGTTGCTGTGGGTGAAACACAACCTTGTTTCGATTGAATGCAAAGATCCAACTCTACTTCCATATTATTAAACGCTGTGACAACACAGTTACCAAATATATTTTCAGGCCCATTGCGTTGGAAACATTGCCTTCGAATCGGTTTCATTCGAGTATCCGTCACGTCGGGGCGCTAAGGTGCTCAACGAATTCATTCTGGAAGTGAAGAGCGGACAAACGTTGGCCCTGGTCGGAAAGTCAGGAAGCGGGAAGTCCACATGCGTCCAATTAATCGAGAGGTTTTATGACGTCGATACAGGTTTTGTGGTGAGAGACGATCGTGATGAGTTTTTCACTTGCAGTTTAATGACAACTGATGTAAAAAAATCGTTGCAATGCTCAGTGTGTCCTTGGGTTTTATGGGTGCTTTATAGAAGAAATACTCACCTGCACTCCGTTGAAAAACACAAGTTTTCCATATTATTTGATGTGCCATGAAAATACTGTCCTTGTGTTGAGGTTTCTTGTGAAAGTCTCCACAGAAAAATTCTCAGCTATCTTGACCTCAAAAAAGGATGTCATTTATGATATAATGCGTTCCCAGTTACGTCCACAGACAGATTTGGCGAACTTGCCATCATGACATTTTAAGCTTCATCCGACGAACAAGAAAAATTGTATCTTGGGAGAGACTCGCTGTTTCATGAAAAGCGTTTGCGAAAAATCATAAATCTGGTTGTAACGCTCAGTGGATTATTGTGTTTTTTCAGTCGCGTGGAAAAAGAAACATTCACCCACAGTCCCTTTAAAAACACAAATTTTCCGTATTCTTTGATGTGACTTCAAATATTGGCCCTTGTGTTAACGTTTTTTGTAAAAGTATCCACAGAAAAATTGTCAGCCATCTTGGCCTTGGCAAAGCATGTCATGTATTAGATGATACGTTCTTAGTTGCGTCCAGAGACAGATTTGGCGAACTTTGCCATAATGACATTATCAGCTTTCACCCGACGAACAAGAAGTTATCTTGGATGAGACTCTTAGAAACAACCTACGACCATACGCAACTTACGACTTAAAGTCTACCCTCACAAAAACCATCCTGTCCCCTCATATCACCTATTTTGCCCATACTTATCCCCTACCCCAAACAAAAGTCTAACAAATCAACAACATAATAAGCATGTACATCGCTGGACCACACAACCCAACCCTCCCAGTTTCAACCCTTTCACAACCCCGACAAAACGGAGGATACGCGACAGCAGATATACCCCTAATAGCCCAATTAAATTACATAAAAATACTCACTCCCTATACACGAATGAGATTACTAAATGATAAACTACCTTACCACCTCAACCAACTCGAATATAATATTGGACTCCAAATTAGCAATATCTTCCAATTTCCAAAACTCAATAATACTCCACATACTGCACAACCCTCACCGTACTATAAACAGATAATACAAATATTAGAACAATATAAGATTACAAAAGACGAAATAATACGTGGAAAAACAAAAGAAATATTTCTCAGAATCAAAACGCCGAAAACCCTGACCACCACACAGCTGGAAACCTCACTACGAATCACCACACCAAATTACGCATGGATTAACCACCCTATTTTCCCAAACTATTTAAAAACCTTCAATTATAAAATTGTTAAAAACATACTGCTTGTTGAAGCAAAATTTAAACAAAATATACCCTCCCTCAATCCATTATGTCATTTATGTAATGAAAAATACGAAAACGATATCCACCTTTTTGCACAAATGTAAGTACATACAGCCCCTCCTACAATATGCCACAACCATCTACTCAAAAACAACCCGAAATCACACAGACTATTTCTTAACCCTCTCGCGTATCCAGTTCCATACCCCTCTTCCTCCTACCCACTACGATAACACCATAACCCCTTACTTAAATTCCCTCATATCTTTCACAATTTGGAAAACTA
>JGI24159J19872_10013563_pt1 | contig 10586 bp, 9 predicted proteins | sample Ectturendosymbi4_FD_19872 | JGI IMG/M metagenome (IMG submission 19872)
TAATCTCTGGTGATACTAACGATGTCAACGATTGAACGTAACAATAGCGTACGCGAAGAGTGATCATGGCATGTGAACTCTATTGGTGCTTGCTGCCACAGTGCGAAGCTTTGTGCATATGCCGCTGGGGATTTCCGATCGCAACAGTGCGATTCACCACGAACGGGATTTGCGTGAAAAACAACACCATACATATATGTGGCGTGAACAAGCAATAAAAGAGTGACTGTGGCGTGGAAGCTCTGCCGATATTAACTTGTGAACGATTGAACGTAACGACTAGCGTACGCAGAGAGTGATCATGGCATGTGAACTCTATTGTTGCTTGCTGCCACGGTGCGAAGCTTTGCGCATATGCCGCTCGGGATTTCCGATCACAACATCTGCAACAGAGATGAAGATTATCCGATTTGCTGGCTGGATATCTGCCAGGATAGTTAATTTTCAACCGGATACGGATATCCCAAAACTACTTTGAAACGGGACCCGGATACGGATAAGGATATCCGAGCATTCTATTTGAACAAGGTCGCAGGTTTTTTTCTAGTTTTGTTAGTAGTGTCCGTTAACTCTGTCTAAAGCTTAAAACCACTGTGCTGCGCAGCACTATCTGGATTAAAAGATGGGCAACAACAAAAATGAGAACACCAAAAAGCTGAGCAAGGGTGGAAAAAATCAAGCAACTGCTAACAATAAAAATAATCAAGCAATTGAGGCTACTACAAATAATGAAGCATGGCCATTACTCACACCACAAAAACCAGCTGACTGCGCTGATAACGTGCTGGAAAAGCTAAGTTCACTTGATACAAAAATGGCTACTCTTGAAACATTTCCCAAACAAATGAGTGAACTAGCAAGCACCCTCAAAACATTCTCCAGTGATGTTGAACTTCTTCACAAAGAAATCAAAAGGCTTAGGGAAGAAAATTATTCTCTAAGAGAAAAAAAATAAGTTACTAGAAGAAAAAGTATCTTCTCTTGTCACTGATTTCAATGATTTGGAACAGTATGGCAGGAGACAAAACTTGGAAATCCATGGAATACATATGAGTGACAATGCAAGCAAACTGAAGTTCAAACCAAAGTCTTGATAGTGCTAAAAAAAATGATGAAAATATATCTCGTGAAGATATTGACGTCGTTCGCAGACTTGGTAAAAAAAAAATCAATATTGTCAGGTTTAACTCTAGAAAAATCAGAAACAGTATTCATAAAGAAACTAAAAAATGTTGATTCAGGAAAACCTACCACTGAACGTGTTTTCATCGATGAAAACATTACCAAAAGAAACAAACACTTGTTTTACTTGGCCAATGAAAGAAGAAAAAGATTTGGATGGAAATATATCTGGACCAACAATGGAAGAATTCACCTTATACAAAACAATGACAGTAAAGCCATTACTATCCGAAATGACAAAGACTTTGAACAGATCAAAAAGCCAACAGTCAGAACCGGAAATCTCAGTAGAGCTTCTGCATTTGCTTATTCTGTCTGTGAACTCACCAACGAAATACCTGTTTCCTCCTTTTGGTATGGTGAATGATCTACATATTGTCCTTACATTTGCTTGGTGTGGCATACTTGATTTAACAATGCACTTAATCAATAACCATGGCTCTGTGCAAAACTTGCAATATGCTTAATTGTTTGCATTGTGTTCGATGTTCATCATGCCATAAGTATATCCCATCACTTATTGATTCCCCATGCTCCTCCAACCAGCAGCAGCCTTTACCAACATCATTTACTTGTTCTGCCAGCATCTCTTCTGCTATACCATTTTCTGATGTAACCAACTCTGAACTTTACAAACGTTTTTTATTTAGTAACTCTGACTTATCTGATTTTATTGAATCTTTGCCATGTGACTAATCAGCTCAAAATTTTAGAACTAAATATTCAACTTCAAATGACACTGGCAAAATGAATCATGCAAACAATCAACAAAAGCAAGGAGGCAGTGAACGTGAAGCTACGTTGTTTTCAATGTACTCGAAAGCTTCAAAGCTGGTTCTCAATTAAGGACCGGCAAGCTTTACTCAACCGATTGAACGTTGTGTACAAGCTTACGTGCTCATGCGGTGCCTCCTACATCGGGCAAACGCAACGCAATTTAATAAATCGTATAGAAGAGCATCGAACGTCACAGCTCTTCAGTATGCAAACGCTTGCAAGCCAACCCAGATCATCGGGTTGACTTTCACAACCCTGAGGTCATTGGCAGTGACAACAATTGGCGACGGCTGCATATTCTTGAATCTTCATTGATTCAAGAACACAAACTAGAGCTGAAAGCAGACATCCCGTCGATGCCTCTGCATTTTTAATTTGTAAGAGAGCTTCATGCCTCACTCATGACGCGTATCCAGCTGAATCATATGACTACGTATGCATCGCGCCACTACGTCACTACCGAAACAGCCATTTGCGTTTTTCATTTTTTACAGCACATTTCTCCTGAATGACCAATAAGAACCTGCAGAATGATCACTGCAGTTCAATTTACAACGCACTGATGATGATAACAGGAGTTATCGAAACGTTTGAAATATGTCATTTTTATCGTTTCCTTTGGCCGCGATTTTCATTATAAGATTGTTCAAATATATTCTAACCACACCAAATTCCTTCAATCAATTCCGATCCACTGGTCTGTGTATATAGGCATGCGCTTTCGTCTGTAGGCTACATTTTCTTCACCGTGCTCGTGCTTGTTTGTTGTGTTTTCCTAACTGTGCTTATTTGATCTCCAACTATTGTGTTTCAGCACTTTTCAAAAAGTGATAAACAGGGTTGGTTCACTAGATGACTCCCATGGTCTTTCACCAATCCTGTATGACACAGTACCACTCTTTGTTTACACTGGTCAGCTATTATGCCATTATATTTTCATTTGCTCTAATGTTCATTGACGGTTGGTTTACCTAGTGTACGATGGCTTTTTGTATTGCTTCTGCTTATTAGCTGAGTCATATGAAACAATAAACCATTACCATTTCGAGGATTCAGACTCTTGGAAGAAGTTGCACATTACACAATCATTCATTTAATATCTTCGGAAGCATCTTTTTTAGCCTTCTGTGCCATGAGTCCAAGTCTGTCTTGGTGTAATCTCAGTACCGTAGTGCAGTCCCATGCCCTACTGATTGAACATGCTACGTTTGTCAGCATGAGTGTGATGCTGATGTAGCAAGGTGATAGATAGGGCTCTTGTAGTATACATTATGGCACTTGTTTGCTACGTGCCTGGAGTAAGGCTAGCTAGGGTAGGCCTACTGTGATCTGTAGTCTGGACTAGGTAGAGCAGGCTATAGCTGTTTTAATATGATCCGTTGTCTGCACTTGGCCCTGCTGTCTTCACGCATAGTTTATGTGAGCCTACATTGACTGGTTGTTGGACGATTCCAGGCCAGTTACTGTTGCTTTTGTCGTTCTTGAACACGATACGCAAGATTGTTGTTTTGTGACATTGACTTGTTGTTAGACTGAATTGTGAGTGAGGCATTTCAAAATTTGCGAGACAGTTTTTAAGCCAGTTTGTTGTTTTAAATGCTGTTTTGGTTTGTAGACTAGCATTGCTAGTTAGGTGTGGTTAAAGTGCAACAATGGGTAATATTAATAAATGAAATTATGAATGTGAATACATTGGATGGTGTTAAAATGGAACCATTGTTACTAAACAAACGACTAATAAAAAACTTGGTGTGGCAAACCTTCAGCTTGCAAGATATGTCAAGCTTTCTGTTTACAGGCGTGACATGATCCAAAGTGGCTTAACGTTTTAGGTAGTGTCTCTATTGTGCTTCATGAGGCAAAGACTGTGCTAGGACTATTTTGCCTTCAGTTGAACACAATTGGTTGAAGTGGTCGTGAGACAAGTAGAATATGCAAAGAGACAATTGGTTGGGATTTAAGAGTTTAGTCTATGGTTAGGGTTTAGTGCCAGGGCTTATGGTCAAGGTTTATAGGGTCAGGTTTTAGGTTTAGGGGTTCAGGTTTAGCCTACAGTAGGCTACACGTAATGCAAACAAGAAGGCGCTAACTGTGTGCCAGCCCTGAAACCATGACAACACTTGTACATGAATGTGGGGCTGAGGTAGTAAAGATGTCACGGTCAACTAAGCAGGACATGCGTTCCAAACTTGTCAATGACTACTTCAGCCAATCGTGTTCAGCCAGAGGCAAAATAACTGCTGGAGTTATTTGCAAAATAGACTCAACACAAAATTATATGTTGTGTATCATAACATACTTTTGGATAGTTTTCGGATACGGATGGTATGATCTCAACCAAAACAGGATTCGGATATTGTTTTTCAAAAACAGGATAGGATCAGATAGCAAAAAACATTATCCGATCATCTCTGTTGTGCAGGTGGTCCTCGGTTCTGGTCTCACTATTTGCTTTGGCTGAATTAGTGTTACAGGCAAGTTTGCCTGTAACAACTCAACTTTATACAGAAAACAAACTTGCTGAAATCACCTCAAAGCTGAGGCAGTCAGAACAAAGATTAAAGGTTACAGTCAATCAAAACTGACTATTAGTCAGCTGACCTGACTGAAAACGGCTATCCTGGGACACTAACCTCAAGCCACCCCAGTGACAACGTCACCAAACGTCAGCAGAAGTCACAAGACAATTAGCTTAAACTAGATAAGTTCAAACATGACCAGGAAACGATGACGAAGCAGAAGGTGAAAACCCAAGCACGAACAAGTACCTGAAGGTTCTGGAAGCTTTTGAAATCAGCCAATCAACAGGGGATTCAACAAACAGCAACCAATTAGAACACCTGAAATAAAAGGGTGTTGACAAACTCTGAAGCAACCATCAAGTATAAATACAGCCACATTTGGACCAAAAGTCAGTCTTTTTCAAGACTCTTTCCGCCGTTAGCCCCAGGGGGCCACGGTTAAATCGTTACGCGAGCCTAACCGGCAGTAATTGTCAGGATAAACTGACTTTCCCGGGTTAATCTCTGTCAAACCAGACTGTAAAATTTGGCCTTGTCCGGGTTAATGCCTGACAGGTGAAACTACAGAAAGTGGCTTGTCCGAACGAAGTTCTGTCAGACTATTTTATGAAATTCAGATCATGAGAATGAAGTTTTGCCGGACTGTCTTGTGACAATCAGACTGTGAAAGTGAAGTTCTGTCAGTTTAATTTATGAATGCTATACTGTATTAGTGTAGTTTTTTCAGGCAAGTTGTTTAGGACAAAAAGGTGTTTATGACTAAACTCTATCTCCATTAATTTGCTGTCCAAGTCCAGTCAATTGGTTTACTTTCTTCAGCCATTGAAGGTTTTACCTTCTTCCGCTTACCACCTCGGGAGGCCGTATAAAAGGTGAGCAATGCTCCCTCTTATGCCGCAGTGGTCACACCACACTTGGGTGAGAACCACTTGAATCTTCTCAACACGCAAGTACACCTTGATGTGCACCCATTCCTGCTCGGCATGTCGATTGCACCTCTTTGCAATCCGCTTGGGTCGAACCCAGCTTAGCAGCGGTCATTAAAAACAATCATGGTCTTTCTCTGGATCAACCCCTCGTTACTGAACTTACTTTCAGTTGAAAACAGCAACATTCGAAATTTAATTAATGATAAACTTCCGCCTGAACAATCACTCCTTGCCACGCAGAACGAAACGCAACTCGCTAGCAGTGGAACGTGAGCATGATGATATCAGTTTAGCGCCATCAGATTAAATGCGTACGTGCACCTTCCGTACATTTATTCTAATGCGTTACCCCCCTTGAGTGAAATATTTAATAATACGTATGCTTAAAACAACTGAGTAGTTTTATCAAGTAAGGATTATTGAGACATAGAAAATTGAGTCTTATTTGTATAAGCAAATTGCTTGAATAGGGGAACCGATCCGAACAGACTGTTGATCCCCTTATCGCAAATCTTAAAGAACAGAATTAAGATATGAAAGTATGTGAGCGTTGTGACATGTCAAGAAGTGCTTGAATATTATGAAACATCATACTTTGGTGAGTACCATTTTGTTTTATTTGAACATATATGTCGTGAAGAATAAAAGCTATAAAACTAAGAATTATGTGTTTCACTGGTGTGTACATTCTCTAGCGTGAACCGTTGAGAAGTAAGTAGTCATCAGGAAATTAATAGGATCTGTTAACCAGACATAGTTTCTGCAAGAACGGTCCCAGATTCAATAATGAGAACTCACGCATTCATGTTATCTACTGAATCTTAAGCACATTACGATGCTACCCTATAGGGGTCGCATCAAGTGTAACACTGGTACAGATTACACCTTTGACGGGAACACTTTTTATGTACTTTTTCAAGAAATTTCAGGTTTATGTTTAAGTTGTTGGTTTCAGTCAGAGAGGAGCATTGGACTGGACTTGGATTAGACTGGACTGTCGCAAATCTTATTGAATTTGGATTGGATCCAGAATGTTAATCACTTCAAAATTTAGGAACTGGACCGGATTTGGACTGATTTAATGGAAAAGAAATGCGGCATTTTTGTTGTGACAAGGCTGCATTTTTCAAATTTTTTTGGTCTTCATTTGGACATGGTCTTCACATTTGAAAAAACTTTTGAACTGTGGTTGCACTTGGACTGAGTTTTATAAATTCAGAACTGGATCTGGATTGCATAATTTGACAGTCGGTTCATCTCAGGTTTCAGTTTAAGGTTTAACATTAGGTTTTGGGTACAGATTTTGGGTTTAGGTTTTTGGTTTAGATATTGGGCTTAGGGTTTTAGGTCACATGACAAAAACCATACGCTAACCCAAATGTATCATCCTTGTCACGTGATCAACCAATTGAGTTCGCCTGTTGGCAAAATAGCTCTAGCAATGCTTTTCCTTCATGAGGCAAAATAGACACTGCCTTGTTAAATTTTGGAAATGCCAAAAGGTTGTGTCTACTTTGCTTCATGAGGCAAAAACACTGCTCGAACTATTTTTCCATCAAACAATCATTTTTAACTAAAGGCTAAATAGCTCCAACAGTGTTTTTTGCCTCATGAGGCAAAATAAAAATACATGGTTTTAGATGGGCGGATCAGGACTGGATCATACTGATGATTTTTAGAAATTTTGTAGATCAAGACTGGGTAGGATTCAATTTTTTCAGATCAAGATCAGAGATGGACAAAAAGTGGAGTTGCTTTTTGTGGAGACAGAGCCCAAGAACCCTGTTTGTTGGGGGAACAGAGGAGAAGATTAGTTTTTTTCCTAATTTTCTTTGCAAAGGAGGATATCGTTTTTTTCCTAATTTTTTCTCAACAAAGAAGATCAGTTTTTTTCCTAATTTTCTTTTCAAACTCATGATTGTTTTCAATTTTTCTTGGAAAGTTTTGTGCAGTTACTTCGAATATGCGCTTTATTGACACAGCATTGCTAACCTTTCATCTGTTCAAAGGTCTGTTTTTGCATCTCTTATGTGTATGTCTTACAGTGTATGCAAAGTCTAGCACTACAGTAGAACTTGTCTAATTCATTACCGTTTAATTCGTCAATTCGCTTAATTCGTTACTTTCACGTCGGTCCTGGCAGAATTTCTATCTTTTGTGTACATTTCTGTTCGTCTAATTCGCCATCGTCTAATTCGACAAGTTGCTCAGTTTGTCACTTCTTTCTATCCATTAGAAGCGTTTCGTTCTGGAAACACGTCATTTGCAGTTTCGCTTTTGATGTCTAAGCAGTTAGTACGTGTGGGAATTCAAACAAATTAAGAATCTTCATTTGAGAATTGTTGCACCTCGCAATTTGTTTGTTGAATTCATACACGAAGTGCGAAGCGCGACCCTACTCCCCATTGAGAGAACGCGTTTTTGCAGTTTGTTAAAAATTTNAAAGTTGCTAGATTAAATGGAGGAGTCCGGATAGAGTAGAGGAATTAATTGTTGTATTCAACCATAACGTTATAAACTTGTATTTTACTGCAANTAAGATCACTATGTATACGAGTTACTATGACAAAGTATATGAGCTTCTATGATATAGTTTTCTCCTATTTGCATAATTCGTCACTTCGCCTAAATCGTCACTTTTTCTAATCCCCTTGAGGTGACGAATTAGGCAAATTCTACTGTATTTGGNCATTCAAGCTCCTAGGCATAAACATCTAGCCAACTACGACCTTTTNGTATTGCGTGTGGTTTTGCAATCAGTTTTNAGGCATGGGCACAATTTTGTTGTAAAATGTGGGGGATACAGCTTGATGTAAAACCAAAATAGTCATCGGGTCAATGCGGAAGTGAAGTTTTTGTAAATACAGATTCCCAATCTTGTTTGTTAGAGGTGTTTTCAATGTAACACTAAGCACACTTTGCTTTATCCTTACAAATGATTTAGAAATTAATAAACTTAATTTTGTTGTTGGAAATGGCACTGTAGTTCAGCTTGGTTGCACTACTATTAGCCTATCATAAAACATGCACAGCAATATAGTAGAACACATTAGTTGGGTTTTATCATAGCTGTCAGTTGGAGTGCACAAAACGGTGAATCGCATTGGTCGCACGTGCGTATCAATCTTAAGTAGATCACATCGATTTTCATGCATTTTATAAGAAGTGTGGGTTACAGATATGAGCACGGATCAGGACTGGATGGGACTGGATCACAGGACTGAAGCCAATTTCGGCCGGATCAGGACTGGATCGGACTGCAATATATTTGAAAATTGGCGGATCAGGACTGGATCGGATTGAGAAAATTTTTGTTGTTACTCTAGCAGAACATATCAAAAATTTTAGTTGTGATCCGATTGTACAGATTTGTGAAGGCAGTGTAGGCCTACATGTTGCCATCAACGGCAAAAACTCTGCTGGGGCTAGTTTGCATTTAGCTAACTTTAGTGTTAAGTATGTGTCTGTAACCCTGTGATTCGGCAGGCTTCAATGCCTTGTACTACATTCTGTTTTGTCTGCTTTTATCGACCTGCGTTCTGCAGTGTATGTGTTCATACTATGGACTTCGTGTCTGCTCATAAACAAATAAATAAATAAATAAATAGTAACAATGTGAACACAACTGAATGGTTAGTGTCTGTGCCTGCTGTGCGAGTGCACGTTGGTTCTGCTCTCACCATTTCCGTTGCCTTAGCTAATAGATATTACACCTATGATGGGGTGCTCTTATGAACTTTTTCAAAATGTTTAGGGTTTAGGTTTAGGGGGTAACCTATGTTTAGGTTTCGGTTTAGCGTTTACATTTAGGGTTTAGATTTAGGGATTAGCTTTCGGATTTATATTTCAGGCTCAGTTTTTGGGTTTAGGCTTTGTGTGTAGGTTCAAGTTTTGGGTTTGGGTTTCAGATTTGCTTTTAGGTTTAGGGGTTTAGTTCATGTTGCAAGGACCTTATGCTGATCTAAGTGCATCATCTTTGTCACTTGACCAATCCAACCAATCGGGTTCTCCTAATGGCAAAATAACTCCAGCAAGTCTCTGATGGCAAAATAAACACTGCCTTGTTAAATTTTGGAAATGCCAAAAGGCTGGGTCTATTTTGCCTCATGACGCAAAGTCACTACTGGAACTCTTTTGCCTTCAACAAATCATATTTGGCTAACGGCAAAATAGCTCCAGTAGTGCTTTTGCCTCATGAGTCATGAGGCAAAAAAATGAATGATTTTACATTGGCGGATCAGGACTGGATCGGACTGATGATTTTCAAAAATTTTGTGGATCAGGAATGGACCGGATTCAATTTTATCGGATCAGGACTAGACCCGGACTGAAAAATTTCACAGTCCACTCATCTCTGAGTGGGTTACAGCACGATTTGATGTCTTGTTTAAGTTGCTCAGCGTTGAAATGATGATAAATTGCAAGGTACGATAGGCTATATATATATTGCAAGGTATGGTAGCTAGATATATTTCTTGCACATTTCTGCTCTTTAAAAATGCTACAAATCTTTAGCTACTAAGCATCATGCATGCAGCCCCACCCCTAGCCAAATCTCCATTGATATCCTCTTACAGTAGCAAAAAATGCTTGGCTAAAATTAGCGTAGCCTACTTCACAAAATGATATACAATTTATTTTTACTACTGGTGGGTGGAGGATGTATCTTTTCAATCTCCCCTTGTCAGCCCCTAGGCTACATTCTGTTGGGTACCCTTTCTATTGTCCATACATGGTTTGTCTAATACTCTTTCCCAACATCAACCAAACTCCCAAACAGAATTATCCATGCCAACTAGAGAAGATATCAAAATATCCAAAAAAACGAACCAGAACTCTTTCTGAATACATGCCAATATACCAATCTAGCCTACAATTACTACGTTTACATGTCAAGCGACGGTCCTCAAAAANGAGACAGTCTGTACCGTTCGGTTTACATATCTGAAAGTCATTCACGTGTGGCAGACGCGTCGGTAAACATCTACTGTGCAGTCTNGTGAACAAAGGGTTGTATGGAGTGGGAAAGCATGTACACTGATTACAGATTTCACGAATTTGGCAATTGCTGTTCATGCCTGACATGAAATTGGTGCCGTGAATTATGAATCATGCTGCACACTGTAAAATCCATCCATAGCAGACGTGCACTGACGTTTACAGCATGCTTTGATGT
>JGI24159J19872_10013564_pt1 | contig 10586 bp, 8 predicted proteins | sample Ectturendosymbi4_FD_19872 | JGI IMG/M metagenome (IMG submission 19872)
GTGAGATAATTCTACGATCTGTAGTGGTACTGCAGTGCATTTTTCTTGTCTGCGATGTCGAGAAAAGTGCTGTTGATAATATTTCGTGACAAATAATGGCCGACTGAGACACCAGAATTTGCTGGAAGTGGTATGAAGTAATGCTACTATATAACATAAGAGTGCTTTTAGAAACAATATCTCGGAATACTGAGCATGTTACAAACTTCCATAAAGAATGTCAAAATTTTGCAGAGAAGTGCCACACTACATCGCATCGTACTTTAACAGTTCAACAAAATCACGGTAACGGGGGAAAACGGGCAAAGAAAAACAGACGTCGCGGCTGGACCTGGTCAAGAAAAGTATTGATGTGTTAAATTAGAAATAGCATATATGACATAAATGTTATAGTAAATAAGGCAGCCTGTACTTTAGTGACAGCAAAATATTTTTCTCAAAATTTCAGCCCTCCCCTTACAAAATTCCTGCTTGCGGCCCTGCCAACAATATCCAAGAATTGTCGTTTGGTTTTCTCAACCAGTTTGTGCTCTTTTCCTGTGAGTGAAATGATATTCCAGTTGGCAGTTTCCAATCACTAGCTTATTGTTAGATTGCTATATGCGCATGGTTTTGAAGCCGAAAGGAACTATTCTCAGCTGTCCCCATTTGCCTCTCAATATGCGTAGCGGACGTAATGTGCTAGTTAGTTCATTTCTTGGGAGTTGTTGCTCAAAATAGGCCGTTGGACAGACCGGTCGCCCCATTTGCACAGCAAGGTTTGCGATATCAGGCGTTGCAGCGGATAGACGTTGCTGCGGGTACATTTGTGCAGGGGAAAGTGCTTGGATTGGTTCTACGCAAGCGCAGTCATGTGGCAATCATTACACTTGAAAACAAGGGGATCTGTTTTGCGCTATCACTTTATAACAGGAAAGAGTGGACGACGTTTTTGAGCCAATTCTGTCTCAAAATCTCTCGAACTGAATACGATTGTTTAAAACGTACATGAAACTTACACTGTACATTTTGATGGCGCTACGTGGCATAATAGCCGTAGTGGGTACATTGGAATGTGTGCGTTTGGTCGTCTCCGGAAAAAATACACAAGATGAACATACAGTTTGCGATTTTGTAAATATATTTAGCGGTTGTAAAAGTTTCTCCTGTCATAAAAGGAGTTATAAATTTCTTTTTTATGTCTGCATTTTTAATGACCACTTGTTTTTTTCAAACAGCGGGAATATCGTGCACACCAGCCGATAATTTAAAAAATGTGATTTTTTGATCAAAAGTGTTACTGAGACCAGGAGGGGGAAGAGGGGCAAAATTCCCCGTGCACCAAATCACTATCGGGGCGCTGAATGACTGTGGAGGCACCATAAAGTCCCAACAATGTCACGAGTACTTTCGTCAACACAGCACATTTGCTTCCGAAAGACCTCAGGTCAAACATGGGGGAACCAAACTTGCTTCCTGCCCGTGCACCATCTAACCTCGTTACGCTCCTGTTTGAAACTAGTCAGTTTGCAACTTCTTTTGAGCGAGTTCTTCTATCCACTGTTTGGCCGCGCTAGATTTCGGGACGGGCGTTGCAAAGCCATTCGGTTGTCTCATCGTCCAGAACCGTCAGGTCGTGCAGTCCTTGGGGTGGCCGATGGATTGGACATTGGAGGACAACATGGCCGACGGTTTGTTCTTCTGCGCCACACTCACAGGCCGCAGAGGAGGCCATATCCCATTTGTACAAGCAGGATCGGAAACGCCCGACACCGGTGCGGAGGCGGTTGATCCGGACCCAGACTCTTCTTGGGAGGGTCATTCCGGGAGGGTGGGTACCGGTGTCTGGAATGAAAGTTCGGAGTTTTGTGGGGTTGTTCGCCCACTCCGCATTCCATTGATGCCTGCAACTGATTGCAAGTTTGCAACTGACTTTGATTGACGCGATGTTTTCGTTTTTTTCATAGGATTGAAGAGATATTGCCAACCAACGATATTCCATGCAAAGTCAACTTCTGTCCCTTTTTATGTCCTGCATACACCATAGAGTAGGAAGTTAGGTAAAACCATTGTAATACATCTCTAGAAAAGTGGTCAACTTAAGGCTGTTATTATCATTGTTTGCTAAGTTAATATTTAACTGTTAGATAGCTAACTTTGCCAAGTCGCGATGAGGTTCCTTACCTTGCACAATAGGGAGCCTCTCTCAAGCCTGTCTGTTGTTGGCAGTTGTCACTAAAACAATATTGTTTCACCACTTCTCTAGTTTAAAGTGCTGGACTGCATGGTAGCAAGATTGAACTGAAACATTGTTGAGCATTGCAGGTTACCACTTACTTAAAATTAAGAACACTGGCTTGCATTGAGAAAATTAATCCGCTATTAGATTTTCGAGATTCTCTGTTTAACATGACGTATGAAATCATTCGAAGGAAAGAGCTTAAGGCATATTGAAGCAGACATTCGAAAAAGTCTGGATCAAAAGTTATTTGGACAGGATCTGATCGCGTTCCTTTAAGCAAATCCACGAAGCAAATATAACCGCCTCGTTTCGAAAGTCACGTTTCAGAATGCCTGCTGGTAGTGCTCTAGCCTAAAAAAGCTTTTTATCTGCTAAAAGTTGATTGAGTTTTTGAAATAAGGCATGGATCCCTGCAAATACACAGGTGAGTGGAAAAGAACTTTGATTTGTAGTCTTGGTTTACACTTAAGTCCTTTGACTAATTTTGTGTCAAGCTTTTTTCAAATCCATCCTTCAACATAAAGATTAGCCACTTTTGTGCAAATTATATTTGTCTTATTTCTTTTATTTATTCCGTTCCACTGCGAGCAGTTGCAGACCGAAACGTGAAATTTTTATTAGCCGTAGAAGTTTTCAAAATATCATTAGCCCGTACCTGAACAGCTGGTTAAAACGAGCACACGTGGAGACATGAAACAAAATAAATCATCATCAGTAGAAATGCGAAAGATCACATTTTGCTTTCAGTGCGAAATTATTATTCAGAGGCAGCCGAGAATAACCTTTTGCTGAAAACGTCTGAATATTTTCTCGGACACTGCTGTGTCATTTGCACTAGATCAGTTATTGAATAACGCGCCACCATAATCCAGAATGGGCAGGATATATACACGGTTCAGAACTAAAGCGGGTCTTGGCAAGAGGGATTCAAGATGCTTAATGATTTGATCCCAGAGAAAGCTCAGTTTTAAATATTTATTTGAGCACAAGCTGTCCAAATCTGTCAACTCTAACAGTGAATGCATTTCTTTGTTGTTTGTGTGTATCTTGTCCATATCGCATCACAAAACATATAATTTTGTTATTTCTTATGAAATTTGAATGTCCTTTGAATGAAATTGAAAATGATACATGTCACTTTGAATTAAGTTTGTATTTATCACCTTGAATGTCGGTTGAATTCATAATTTCAATGCTTTGTATTTTTACTGATGATTCAACAGAAGAATGCATGTTAAAGTACAGTGCATAATTTTGTGGAAAGTTTAATCAAAATGAAAACCTACTGTTGCAACAGATGGAATGTTGAAGAGCTGTTTCGCTATGTATATGGTGTTTCACATACACACAGCTTTAACATACTAGCGAACCTTGCAATACGTTGACTTAGTGTTTTCCAGATGTTAAACGCCTAATAAGGTCTTTTGGTCGCACGTGATTTATCGGTTTTGCTTTGCACAGTCATATAACAAGTGACAGGCATTAGAAACGATTTTCAGGTAAGTGACATTTTAAAATTTAATTCAAAATAACTTCCTTGAAACATGTTGCTGAGGTAGACAACGGAACGTGCAACTGCAGGGCTTCTCGGAATCAATGTAGATGCAATCCGAAATGCGCGTGTAAAGATCGAAAAACTGGATGTTGCCCGAACACTAAGAGCTCTCTTTGAAAGTTCCAACTTCGAGCAAATGCAGTAAGTAATGAGTTGTTTGCACGTGTTAAGATCAGTGTTTCCTTTAAGACATTTTTACACTGAGCGAATGTTTGTTTCGGTGAGCAAGAACAATTCAAGACTAAGCTAGCTGAGTTCTCAATGATTTACAAACTTTGTGAATATTAGAATAAGTATACAATTTTGTCAAAACACGAGCAAAGTACGCATTTACTTCAAATAGCGTCCCTTGCTTTCCTAATGTTTATACACATTGTCCAGCTTTATTGCTGAATCTTGATTGGTAGCTGGAATGCTACAAGTGCGCGAGAATGAGATTTGGCTGCGCAAATGGTCTGGTGTTACTGCCGCGCCCTAGTGGGAACATAGCTTTAAATGCAATGACTGACGTCTTTCATTTGCCAAAAACAAACTCACTACTTCCAATCGCAGTCTGCCAAAATTTTATGGTTAGCCCCCTGGCCTAGATCTAAAACCTTTCGAAATCATCTGTGTCCTATGACCTTAAGCTCTAAATAAACACCTTTGCTAACGTTTTATAAATTTTAGTCGCAAAACCCTACATAAACAAGCTAAGTGCAAACTTGCCACTTGCCAGATGCAAACTTGCAGCTTTCAATGCGGTTTTCCAAAATTCTAAGACATAATGCAGTAAAACATAAGGCTACCTACAGTATAATTCCCATTAAAATGCAAAAACATCAAACACCACGACGTAAAATTCAAGCCTGCAATCGGCCAAGAACATAGCAAAACGTTTTACCAACAACAGCAGCTAACCAAGATTGTCAATTGACTGGATTGACTGGCTTGTCAGCGGGGAACCAACTGAAGGTTTGCCAAATTCTCAGACCATGCCGTAAGTGGAATCACGTGAGAAAAGCAGTTTTCTCCTTCAGAAAGACATCTATGTAGGCTACATATTTAGGCTATCTTGACTTACGCTTTCGAGAATGATTTTAAACATTTCGATTTTGAACCCAGTTTTTATGTGAAAAGCTTCATTTTTATGAACAAAATCTGACATTTATTTTTGTTTTGCATTTTTTTGCCTAATATACGTAAACCGGAAATGGGATATATTTGTCCCAACAGTACTGACAGAGCACTAACCATTGGGACAAAAATATCCCTACAGTCTAAATTGCACAAACATCGACAAATGTTACTAGACAATTTTTAGAAATAAAAAATTTTGTATTCCAAAGCAAACTCATTTGTTTCACCCAGTTATGTGTGGTGTGGATAACGCAGTCCTGCCAGTCCATGCACAGGTCCACATTGGGATTTTGGCACAATATCTACTTCATTTTCCTATTTTCCTTGTGGCATATCAAGCATACCGTCTTCTTCGTTTCCTTTTTACTGACAAGTGCTCTCCCACATGTGCTTTTTCGCAAGCATCATTTGAACGTCTGCCAACTCAAATCATGCTTCAACGAATGTTTTTTAATGCAGTTCATTACTTTTTCTCCATAGTAAAATTTTGGAGTAACTTATGGCTTGTGGGGGTCATTGAAATGAAAACTTTGAAAACAAAAGTTTGAAACCGCCCCTAGCAATTGCATTTCGGATGGATGTGTTGAACACTGACTTCACTGTTGACTAGTACAAGTGTGCAGAAGGTAATTTTTTATAACTCTGCATCACGCAAGATTTTATTTGAGTCGGTCAAGCTGATTTCACTCTAACGATCTGATAATGTGGGGTAATATTCACTGCTTTCATGACTGATATGTTCATCACAGTCATTCAAGCTAACTTCAGGTTGTATTTTACTTGCATTTATTATTTTCATCATCTTTCTGGGTAGTTCACTTGAAACATTACTGTGCATAATCAAAATAAAATAATTTTATAATGTAGTGCAACCTATACTGTTGGGACAAATTTATCCCAGTGTCAAAGACTGCAGGGACAAATATATCCCAAACTGCAACAAAACATGTGAGTTGTGCAAGTGTTATCACAAACGTGCATAAATAACTCTTACTGGCTTTTAGTGCAAGCAAGGAAGACCTCCACTGCCACAACAAAAAACAGCTTGACAATTTTACCCCAAAAAGTTACAAAAATAGCTCTGTTTTGCCAAAGATCTGAACCATGTAGTCCACAGTGAAGGTAGCAGACCGTGTGCAGACAAGTGTAACGGAGTTTGGCGGATGGATATATATCGGTAGCAACAACCACAACGTTCAAAAGACTGATTTATCCCATCCCAACGTCATTTGAACGCAAAATTTAGGCATCAGTGCAGAAGAAACCAATGCTTGGGATAAAAATAACCCAACAGTCTCGAAAGGGTAGGTATGCTTGGACGCCCATCAGCCACGAACACGTTCGTGGACCGGCGCCCAAGCGTGAACGAATACATGGTTCACATGCAGGGCTTACGAGAGAGGGGTACGAGCAGTAGCGTAGCCAGCCCCAAAATTTTGGGGGGACAAAATGCATGATTTTAAGCGAATAGCACTATTTTGTTTGGAAAAACGCCTCTCAAAGCACGAAATGACTCTATTTTGTATAAATCTTTGGGGCATGGCCCCTTTGCCCCCCCTGGCTACGCTTATGGATACGAGAGCTGCATCGTAACCGGGACCGTTTGGTGCTGACACCTGGGAGGATGAAAGTACGCACGTCGCACGGTGAGTTTTTCTGTAACCAAGCCCGAACTTACTGGTCAACAAACTAGTTGACAGTATCACTATTGATATATCTCTAAACCTTGGCATGGTAGCTTTTTATCTATTATATTTACTACAGAAACAAGCTGTACAAGTTTCAACGAGAAGCCCAGAAGTTAGGGGGCCCAGTATAGGTCTTCGTACCCCCAGGTAAAATTTCTCTCAAAGGCCTGGTTCACATGACCGAGTATATGGTGCGCACGAACGAATATGTTCAGTACCAGCGCTGAAGGTGTCGTAAAATTAGCTTTGACGTACCAATGGGTTACAAGCATAGCGTTTACGGCTTGTTAAACTTCCTTTGCAGAATCCTCTGAATCCCTTATCTGATCCGCCAACGTCCAAACTGAAACTACGTAAAGCAAGAGGAGGATGAAGCTTTTGTGACTTTTCATCATCTTTGTTTATAAATACAAAATTTCCATTTTATCTTTAAAATAGTCATGGTGTTTCAATAAAGATTTTAGACAGGTAAATAGTGTTTATGTGGAAATATGAAAAGCCAAATACTGAAATTCTTATGGAAGCAGGGAAAAAGTGTTTTCAGTTGCCACTCAATTGAAACTTGCTGTACAAACACCTTTCTTTTCGTATGCGACGTGACCCTACGGTCACATCCTTTGCCAGGACATTTCCAGCCATTCACTTTGAAGTATCGCATTGTTGCGGATCTTGTTGGAAATTGCAGGTCAACGAATACGAGCCACTTAGGACAAAAGCCATCGGAAAGTTCAGTGTTATCAGGATAAAATCACAAGCATTAATTGGCTCAAATCACTACACTTTTCCATAACACTTCATGCGGCTTTTATCGCTTTCTCAGATATTCGCTAAAGCTTTGTAGTTAAGCGGATGCTTGACAAACATCATTGCAGCTGCCAACGTTCTGCTCAAAGTAAACATAATGTTATGGTCAGTGAATAGTCGCGGCAGGCTCCTATTCCTGCCGGCCATACTTGACCTTTTGTTAACGGTCGTTGTGCTTTAGAAACCTAGTAAACAATAAATATCAAACCTTCCTTTTAAGTCAAAAATTTTGACCTTACTTTTATGTAAGAAAATGGTGTCAGCTTAAATACAAGTTGAATATTTCAAAGCCCCATATGATAACACATGCCTTTATCTTAATCAAGATAGTGTTTTTGTATTAAACAGATGTACTGTATTTGTAATTTTTTATAGTAGGTTCCAAACTTCTGCTCAATGCAACAACACTGCTATAATGTCTAAATTTCATGAGCACATTCATACACTTCAGACTACCTTGCTTGTTTTGCTAGCCGTCGATAATACTGTATAAATTGCTAACCTTGTATTTTATGTGTTTAAATATTGTTTTGACTTAACTACTAGGGTAATTAATTTTCAAACGCGACTTGACAACGTATTACCTCTTTGTTGGCAAGCAAGTGTGTTTCACTGTTTAGAAATACATATATTTTCAAAGGTCTCCTTCCAGTGACGTATCTAATATATGACAGGTATGGCTCGTGCCATAGTCGCCACTTTTGAATAGCAAGACTAGCTTTTGCTATTTAGCTAGCTGTGTTTAGCTTGCGCGATGCCGGAATCTGTAATGCCATCATTTCCTCCGACTTATAATCAAGGGCAGCTTACATTGTTATTTCTTTACTTTTTCGCCAGGTATAGGCGACGGTCAGTCTTTCCTTGGCTACGTTTTGTTGAGCAAACTGTTATTTCGCATTCGATTCTCTTCAGCATCACGTGCACATCCATCACAGGAGGAATTATGATGATCATAAGGCAGTTGTAGTGGTGTAAGCTTCATTGAGACTGTAGCAGGGGTGTAACGAGGTTAGATAGCGCCCGGGGCAAGAAGCAAGTTCAGCTTCCCCATGTTCTAATCTAACCTGATATCTGTCGGAAGCAAATGTACTGGATTGAAGAAGGTACTTGTGACACTGTTGGGACTTTTTTGCGCCCTCTGCAGTCATTCGGCGCCCGGGGAATTTTACCCACACTCGTTACATCCCTTTGCACCAGCACAATCTTTAAATTATTATAAAGGGAGCATATTTAACTTTGCACGGGCACCATTTTGCATAGATACGCCACTGTCTTTCTTCTAGCTCATCTAAAGCTTGTGACATATATTAAGAACACTTCGGGTTTTTCATCAGATCTGTATGCAAACCGACACACTTCTGTTTCATCCACTACTTTCACACAGTTTTTTGATGATTTAATAGTTACTTAGCATCATTAGAAACGTAACATCTTACAGATTTCAAAAAAATTGCAATTAAAATTTTGTTTGACTACCCTTATTTTTGATGACTTCTTGCTGGCTAGGTGGCATGCTGGCAAGAAGTTTTCATCAATAATCTGAAGAGATTTTTCTCACCTAAGCTTCTTTATTTGCTATTTGAAGTGTTTTTCGGAAACATTACTCTTCACAAAGTTCCATACGTTTTCTATAAGATTCAAATCCAGACTGTTTCTTGGCAACTCTAATATTTAGATACAATTTTGTTCCAAGAACTTTTACCACCTTGCTTCGATGACATGGTGCACCATCACACATGACAAACCGCGCAGTTATAGACTCTCACGTGGAGCTCAAGCTTGCTGTTTAACAAAATTCTCATATTTTAACTATTCATGGTGACTCTTGCTGGCAGGAACCACCACGTCCAGCTGTATATAAAGTTCAGCTGTACTCATGAAGGTCATTGCTCCCCAAATCATTTGGCTAGGTGGGTGTTTACAGATGGGGTAGTGTACTTTTCTCCGTAGCGTGCTCCCAAAAGTACTACTGTTCTGCGATAATTTCCTTGTGATAGCTGATGAGCGCGTGCGACACATTTTGTTCGTGGAATACTTCAGCGTGTGCATTGATTACCCTTCGAGGAATCTTGCGCGATTGGTGCCCTTGTGTGATTTCGTGCCCATTCTGATCGTGGTGGTTCTTTAGGACAGTCGTAATCTGTGCTGTCGAAGTGCACGTTACATTTTAACTGAATAAAGCCTAAGTTGAGGTTATGCAAATTTCTTTTCATACCAATTTATTCAGCTAAAACAAACCATGGATAAATACCTAAGACCACAGGTATCCAGTGTCAAAGTCGACTCGTCTGAAAGCTCAAAAATGTGGTTGCATTGGAAGTGCACCTTGCAGAGTTACTTGCGGAGAATCGAAGATGTTACAGATGAGGTCAAGCTCGACATCTTTGCGAGTCGTCTGGATACTTCGGTCTACATTTACCTTCCTGATTCCCCTACATTTGAAGCTGCTATCGCTTGACTCGACGAAGCGTATGTGAAACCCACGAAGTGTTTGCGAGGCATAAACTAAGTACATGCCGTCAAGAAATTGGTGAATCACTTGAATTTTTTCAGTTGCTTAAAAAGCTCAGCGCCGATTGTAACTTCACGGTAGTCTCTGCGGTTCAAAGTAGGAATGCATCAATACGGGATGCGTTTATCGCCGGGATTTGTTCTTCTTACATCCGGCAAAGACTTTTTAGAAGATAACGTTACTGAACTTCAGGCTGCGTTTGACAATGCTCGTTCGCTTGATTATGCGCAGAGAAATGCGCAATCGTATACTTGGTCATCTGTTGCTATCTCTGCTAACCATTCTCTGGCCGTTAACCCAACCAGTTCCGATCAACATACATTTGTTAACCAACCGGAATGCCTAGGAACAAAAACACAGCAGTGTTTCTTTTGCGGTGCCCGTCGACACCCCCGACGAAATTGTCCAGCAAATAATTGCGTCTGCCACATATGTGGCTAGAAGGGACATTTTGACAGAGTGTGCCGCTCATTGCAACGACCGCTTCAACAATCTTGAGCTGCGCCTATTGATGACAATTTTGATGGGGATTAAGAACTCGCAACCCTGCGGCCGTTGCAATGAGCCCTGCGGCCGTTGCAATGAGCCCTGCGGCCGTTGCAATGAGCGGAGTCTGACGTTGAAAAGGTAAATGTGCATGTATTTATTATTGGATTTCTGGCCCAAAGGCCTTATCGACATTGGCGC
>JGI24159J19872_10013565_pt1 | contig 10585 bp, 9 predicted proteins | sample Ectturendosymbi4_FD_19872 | JGI IMG/M metagenome (IMG submission 19872)
GTGTTTGTTGTTTTTCTTTAAAATTTTTTTTATTTGTAAGAACTTTTCAGGTAAAACAGTTTTTTCTTAAAGAAAACTTTAAGGACGTTGTCAGGAGGTGAAGAAACCAAGGTACCAGTTTCTGTGACATCAAATTGAGGTGGTAAAATCGTCATTGTGGCTCATTATGCTTTCAGAATTGAATTAACTGCCGCAAAACAATTAATATTTTTAACTCAAGTTGAATTGAAGAAAAACCGGGACGCCGAAAAAATTGTAGCTCGGGTAGTCAAGTGGAGCACCCCTCGACAGTTAGCTAATTTTCTTTCAACTGCTTGAAACTCATGGCCGACATGAAATTAAATTAGGAGTTGTGACGGGCTTACTTGAAGACAAATTTCATAAGGACCTAAGGTCTGTTGTATGATCAACATTGTTGTCCATAAATGCTGGTTCGCAACCGACATCTATTATGACAATGCAACCGATACCTATTGTGACTTTACAACCCATACCGATTGTGACATCAGATGCACAAGTAGTTGGGCGTGGCTTGGAAAATGCAAACCACCCATTAATGAAACTCTGTCCTTGATGTTATAACATTTTCTCAGTAAAAAAACAGTAAAAACAGTTTCCGATCAAACTTTCACAAGCGCCTTCAGTATAAGGTGGTGGATAAAGAGACAAGATGTCTTTTATCATCGACTTTTTGATGACTGTTGCTTTAGTCTTGGTTTCGCCTGTAAATTTTATGTCCATTAAGTTAAATTTGCAAGATGACTTTTTAGAAAATTAAAAATAGTGAACCCAAGTACAACTTCTGTAAGATACAAACGTTTCTATAATGTATTTTACTTTTTCATGGACTTCAAGGCTCTCATCACAAGAAGATCAAAGAAATGAGCTTCAGCTACAGGAAAACCTTCAGTCTTTCACAAACAAACAGGATTTAACTTCTCTGAAACTTCAGAGAGGTAGCTCGCTAGACTCCCGATGCATAAATATAGGCTACAGCTGTGTGTCATCGGAGGATTGCTGCAACTACCCAGAAGTTATTTGTATGTAAGTGAAATTTCAACGTGTCAGAAAACGTTTCAAATATGTGAGGTATTTTTGCAAAACTCACAGGCACCACCGTTAATTAAACTGATTGCTAGCATTTTTATACTATTCAATGAAGTAAAAGCTCAGCAAAACGTAACCATTATTATGTTACGTAACGTAACCACTATTGTGTTACACTATTGTGGTAACGTTCGTTATACTAAATAAAAAATGCTAAAACATTTGCGCACATATTAAACAGTAAAGCAACGCTGTCAAATTTTTGCAACTTAGATTGGTTTAAACCTCTTTGTAGCATTTGTAGTAACAATACCAAAACTGTCTTTGGATAGCACATACATGTGGTTTAAAATATAATATGGAAGTTAAGCAACGGATTGTCAGTTGATACTTGCTGCAGTTTTTCGACGCAACCAAGTAAAGGTACAATAACTTGATTGTTATTCCTTGTTTGAAATAAGCCACAAAACTTAAATTTCATATTTATGTGTTAAAAACCTATGGAATCCTGCGCCACCGCAATGATCATAATTCTTTTGGTGCAGATTGCACATTGTAAGCTCGTACTGGACAACACTGTGCGCTCCGCGGTACTTGGCAGATAGTTTGGTTGGAAGGAACAAAGCACAAGTTCTGGAATGATCGTCTTTGAGGCTATGCCCGAAAGAGATTGCATTTTTATGTACATTTGCACGAATTGTGAGCTTGTGAACGTGTTTGCGTGGAACAAAACTCATTACATTCGCAAAGAAGACAAATTCAATGCATCCAAGCACAGAAAGGATGGGCAGATCACGTGATTGTGGGCGTGGTTTTAAGGGCTGCGGCAAAATAAACACAGGCAGTGGGCGTGTTTTAATAGAGAACTAATTGCCGAAGGAAAAATGCCAGCTGCTCCGATCGACTCCGAAGTCTTAATTAAGTGAATACTTTGAACAACAGCACCTGTTATGACTTAAAACTATCATTGCATTTATGACTGGACCATACTGTTTTCTTTTCAGATAAAATAATGCGTTTGCCAGTTTGCGGGACAAATGTTGTTTGGTATTTGATTCAGTATAATTAGACAATATTTGAATACGTTTGCGTAGATATTGTCAAAAAATGTGTTTGCATTTTGGGGATCGTAATTTATAAACTGGTTAAAGCAGACATTCGCAACAAAGATCACGCACTCCCAGCGTGGCAAGATGTAAGTTCGCAAACGGCAGGCGTGCGATTTACCTTCAGGTGAAAGGTCTATTTAGCGCAAATCAAAATCGTTCGATTTTATGTTGTTTGAATGTAAATCAGTACTTAATTCATACATGGCTTACACGCGGCTAAATTTCTGCGGAATTTTTTCTCTTAGCGCTTGCAAAGTCATAGTTCAGAAACACGAGAGAATGCACACCTGTGTAGGTGTGCACTACACACGCGTATATGCATATACTGTTAATTTCGGTGACGGCAATTGGCGGCAGGTCGAAGCTTGAATTGTACTTCTTGTCGGGGCGGTGGAAGTGAACGCTGTTGTCCAAGGATCTACAGCAATTCACTCAATGGCCGTGGATCGATCACCCAACCTCCCAGTTGAAAGACGGACACTTTACCACTGGGATATTGCCGCCATGCATACAGTGTATGCACTTGCGAAGATACGTGTACCACGTGCAGGTCATACACTCCTAATTAGGTGAAAAACGCGAATAAATCATCTACAGTACGTGCAGTATCTCTGAAAATTATTCAGCCAGGTGTTGGTTTACTTTGATAAAGAAAAGAAAAGAAAGACGGTCTAATGAACCCATTCGGAAGAAACAACGAAGTTTCATAAAAAGTCGAAATCTAACTCTTTTTCTTCATTAAAACCTTTTTACTTATCTACTGAAAGATTCATCGCGAAACAGCCAAATTGTGTGCAGCTTAGTTCCGTGCAATAATTTTTTTACTTACAAGATGAAGACGGCACAGGCCGCTAATGGTCCGGTTTTCGGGCGGGCCGCTGAGGTTGAACCAGCGGGCCACTGACGATATTTTTAGCGGTTGGACTTTACCGGGCCACTCCAGACGTTAATCTCAAACGCGAACAGTGAAGGTGATGAATATGATGAATATCAAGGTAGTCAGAATCACCATTTCTGAAATCATACGTGTGTGACTGAACCACTGATTTAGTAATGCATGAGGAAGAGGAAAATTAGGTGTAGGACAAGGATCTTTTGTGTATAACATTGCCTTTGATGCACCCTACGCACATTACGCGCACAATAAACACCTAGTTCCACAAATTTCATTTAAGTACTAAAATCAGCACTTAAAGGACCGAGGTACTGCGATATACTTCTGCAGACAAAACAAGATACAGTGTACTCTGCAAGTGAGCGGCATTAAACTGCAGCAGATCGTGAAGTCCAAGTACTTATACGTTGGGGTGGTAATCACGGGTGACGGAAGGCGGAACAAAAAGACTGATACACAGATTAGTAAAGCAAATGGAGCTCTGCAACCTTTTTCGCTCTGTGTTCACAAAACGGGAGCTTTCAAAAATCGAAAACTTGTCGGTTTTTAATCAGTCTTTGTTTCGCTCCTTACCTGCTGCATGGTCACGAATCTTGGGTAATGACTGAAAGAGTGTTGTCTTATGTGCAAGCGGCGGCGATGAGATTTTGTGAAGAGTTCACAGTGTGACACACTGCGACAAACTGTGCAGCTGTGAAATTCGTACAAGCTTGAATATCGAATTACTTCTCCTCCAAACAGAGTGACCTCAGCTTGTTTCGGTCATTTGTCCAGGATGTCCCAGGAAAGAATGGTGAGGCATGTCCTGCTGGCTAAACCATGGAAAAGCGGCCCAGAGGTCGTCCAAGGACCAGATGGAGTGGCCCATGTCCGATTTTGCTTGGTCCCACCTTGGTCTGGAGCCAAAAGAATATCTGGGATTGCTGTTGACCGTGAGGTATTCCAAGACCTCTGGGCTACCTCCCCCGCCACGATCCTCTCCAGAGGAAAAGCTAGTAAGGAAATTATAAAAAAATGAATGAATAAAACGTTGGAGTGTTTGTCACTAATTGTGTTGGAGTAACAGTCGCAGATTGGCAGACTCCGTTCAAAAATATCATTTAAGGTGAAAGCAAACTGGAGTTTAAAGTTACAAGTCATTGCATTGCTGTAACTCAGTGCTCCTCAAACTTTTCTTTCGACGACCCAAATATAAAGCGTCAAGCAATATATGAGTAGTTTCGACAACTCATCTTCACCAAACCACTTTTCACACTAATACTTTTCATAATCACAAAGTGATTTGTACTTAAACAAGACAAACTAACGTAAGTATAAGTTTGAAAATGTCCAAATTTTTCAAAAAAGTCCAAAACAAGGACCACAACTTCGAGCTAGCTGGCACATCACAACCGCTAGCATCATAACCACTACTCAGCCAGCACATTGCTGCCCAAGACCAACACGTGAAAGCATTAGCATGTCACAATGAAAACGCTGCAAGATTTGTCACATCAGAAACAAATTTAGGCTATAANTTGCTCAGTATTAATGAAACTTCAAGACATTTCTGCGCATATGATTAATAATATTACTGCGACCCANGAGTTGAGAAGCACTGCTGCAATAGATACGCAGGTTCCTCTCAAGCAATGTTAGCTTAGAGTTGGGAGGCCCTCTGATGGCGTCATCATACTCAGCCAACTGTAATAAGACCTTTTGATCGAGCCTAGGACTGGGCCAAGGCGACCTGTAAATTTTGCGCATTTCACCACAGGCGAATTCCTCCACGATGCTTTGCGCTTCTTTATGCCGCGTTAATGGCTATGGTTAGGGGATGGGTGTGGAACTAGTTTTAGTGTTAATGTTTCGAATGGTGGTTAGGTTAAGTGTAAATTTTCCCGGCAAATTTGGAGGAAACCCTTGGCGAGCTCTGTGTAGAGTTTATAAAATTTTACCAGTGACTAAAAAATGCAGTATTGAACAAAGAATATTAGACTGCAATTTACAATAGACTTAATCAAAACGGAAAATTGCGTTTGATACAGATTATTGGAATGCAAAATATGTTTCCGGTTTAGCACAACAAAACTCTTTGGATTTCATATGCACTACATATGCTCTTGAAGCAGGGGCCTCTGTTTCACCGTCGTCCGCACTATATGAGAAGCTTCATTCTCTGACAGTGAAAAAAAATTATCATTTGCCTTAGATGTTTGCTTTTACTTGATAGGGTCTTTTCAGAACTGTTTGGAACAAATTTTAACGCACAGTTTTTTAAGATATTGTTGGTTTGAAGATTTTCCTTACTTACACATTAGAGATGCTGGTCGGTGCCCTTCGAAAGCAGAGCACTTATACAGCACAGCTGCTACTGAGGGCTCCTTTGGAAGCAGAGTACTTGCACATTGCAGTTGCTGTTGGGGGCCCTTTGGAAAGAAAAAAACAACTTACACATAACAGTTGCTATTGGGAGCCCCTTCAAAAGCAGAGTACTACGCATTACAATGGCTGTTGTTGGGGACCCTTTGAAAGCAAAGTACCTGCACATTACAGATGCTGTTTGGGGGCCCCTTTGAAAGCAAAGTACCTACACGTTACAGTTGCTGTTTGGGGGCCCCTTTGAAAGCAAAGTACCTGCACATTACAGATGCTTTGGGGGCCTCTTTCTTCTTCTGTCGTATACACACAGCTGATAGGATTATGCGGTAAGGTCTAAAAGGAACAAATGCAAAGGTATTTAATCAGATCTTCGTTGATGGTGTTGGTGATGCTGCATGGAGGGGCCAGAACAGTACATTGATAGAGGATGTGACTTGCGGATTGGATGTCTCCGCACACACAGCTTTTATTATTAGCCAAGACCATTCTGCACAGGTTTGTGTTAAACCGGCCGTGTACAGTGCGCAAGCGGTTTTAAGTTGGGCCCATGCTTTGCGCGGCACGTGGGGGCCCCTTTGAAAACAGAGTAGGCTACTTATACACATTACAGTTGAGTGTTGGGGCCAGGGGGCGGATCCAGCTAGTAAAGTTAGGGGGGGAGATTTCAGTAATATTTGGTTGTCTAGTCGCATAACGACTATGCTACTGTAAGAGAGATGATACTTCACAACACTGCTGTAAAAAAACAATGGACGACAGAATTGCCTTACATCGCGAACAATGAGACAAATCGGACATGACCAAAAGACTTATTCAGAATTGGTTTTGATATGTTTTTCGCCAATTTGTACAAAATCATGGTTAGTAAAGTTACTTTCGTCGGTTTTAGGGGGTGATCGCCCCAATCGTTCCCCCTGGATCCGCCCCTGGTTGGGGGCTCCTTTTAAAGCAGAGTACTTACTTGTGATCTACTTTGGAGTATATTATATGAGTGGATAATAAATTTTTCACCAAAAATGAGGAAAATTTACGCGCGAAACACCTCGAGGGGGCCACTGAAAAGGGGGGCCTGAGGCAAGTGCCTCACTTACCTTCCCTNAAATCCACACTGCTTGCAAAAGTTGCTTTTTCAGTAGGCTGCGGTAAAAACGTATCTGGTTGAAAACCAATGCCAGTTGCGGAATCTTACAAAATTCTGATAATGTCGGTTTGGTTTGTGGCAATGGTTGTTGGACTTAAACAAACCCAAACTTAAGATTTCTTGTGTCATTTGTTCGAAATGCTTCATAACTTCACCCTCGGAAAATGGCGCGTTTATAAAGTGGCACGATGCTTCCAAAGCGACATAACAGTCTAACGCGACTATTCAGGGATACGTTTCTTGCTTTGCAGTTGATTTACTCTACCGCAGGGGTGCAAAAATGCGGTCGCGTACTCGCGCCGCGCGACCAAAAACTTAATTGGAATGCGCGAACGGGATTTGCAGCGACGTTGCAGTGCCACCTAGTTTATAATTTTAAGTGAAAGAAGACAGTCAACATTAATTTTGTGTGTAAATAAGTAGAGGTAAGACGTAATTTGCATATGTTTTTTCCTAAGCTGTTTACATTTTATATTTTATGCACATGAATGCAGTGCTGTATGGCAAAGCTTATATGTAAGCGCTACTAAAATTCTGCACGTTACTGACATTCACAGAAAATTTTGAACCCCTGTTTTACCGCATATAGTTTAAGATTGTCAGCCCACAGTTCCATTTTGTTTTGATCAGCATTCACTATTGCACATCAAAACTCATTTAAGGCAACTTGAAGTTTTATCAACGGCATATGACTGAAGTGGCGTACAATCACTGCTCTAAATGATTTCTGTGTAATAAGTTAACCGTGTTAGCATTTTGTTAAAATAAATAATTATCTCAACCGGGAACAAACAAGTGTTATGAAAGCACAAAGCGCAGACCAGTCGGTCGTGTGAAAGACGAATGCAAAACNTTAGCAAAAATCAATGAGTAAGAACTTAATGCATAAAGGCGAGCTTTGNATCGGTTTAGTCTGATCCTGAAAACGCCTGAAACTCCAAAGCTTCGAAAGTGGAAACATAGAGATACCCAGCAACGNTAGCGGAAATTCTCGACACCAAGCGTTTCCGCTTGGCGCGCATGACACACGTCAAAGATTGCGTGCGCGTTTGCGCTCAGACAATTGAAGAAGGCTCGGCACACGTAAAGCAGAACGTCATCTCGGGCGATTGCCAGGCGTCACAGAAGCGAGATAAATATTTGCCATTTCAAGAGAGCCAAGCAATTCGTAGGCAAAAGTAGCCTACAGCAGGAAATCAAGTCGACATCTGGTGCCATTGCTGTTGGATTCAATTGTGCATTGAAGTGAAAATGATGACGTATAACGTGTTGTTGATGCTGATAGTTTTCGCCTCGGTGAGTTACTCACGACAGCAGCACGTTTACTGCTGTACAAACCATTTCAGTCATCAGTTGTTGGTTTCGCGCAGGTGAAAGCGGGGAACGACTTTGATTCGTACAAAGAACCAAAGAGAAGGTGAGCTGCTCGTTGTGTTGGGGAACAAACTGCTGCATGTATTGGGGAACGGTAGCGTTAGTCAGAATAATACGAGAAGATATTTCTTTAAAGGGGTGGAAACGTTTAACTGAAAAATGAGTTGGTTTCTTACAATAGCAAGTTTTCTTCGATGAACAGAGACCGTGATGTTAAATGAATATAGCCTAGTCTAGTGACCAAGAGCGTACGCAAGGGGGGTTTGGTGTTAACTCTCCCTTGAGCTTGATATTTTACAAAAAATGTATTACCTGCGCAAGAGAGAATAATTGTTTTCGCATACCTTTTTGCTTGTTAATTTGTCGACTTAATGCATATACCACGGAATAAATTTGCATGCAAATTTCACGGAGCACTGTAAATGAGCCAAAAAGTAATAATTAGGTTTTGGTGGGAATCTGGGTTATCGTCTGCATCCAGAAACCATCTCACCACTTTTTGCAGACCTTTCGTCCACTAACGCACGTTTAAGATTGTGTTCAGCGATAGTTCACTTTATCCGAAACAACTGTCTTTATTTTGTCTGCTAAGGCTGATCAACGCAAGCGCAAGCGCTGACCGCATTGGCTCCATTACCAGTTTTGTAGCATGATAGAACTGTTACACGAGCTCAAAAACACCAGTTTATAACACAAAAGCATTCAGGCATTTGATAATGTCTCAGCAGGGAAAAAGAAAAACTAAACGTTTGCTGAACTTCTACACATTTCAAAAATTTGAAAGGTTTCTTGCGTACTTTATGCGCATTCTCCATTCTTGTGTACAGCAGTTCAGCAAGATTCGATCTTGCAAACCGGGGTGTGCGCAAAAGTCCAGCCGCACACTTTCTATGCTCGACTGCTCGTATTCGACAAAACATTAGTGCAGCCTCATTTTGCAGTTGTAAACTGTTCTGACTCAGTGATGAGTGTGTTTCACTTTCCTGTTTTAACACGCAGCCTGATATTTTTGCAGTTATGAACTGCTGTGTCGTAGCGTTGAGTTTATTTTCCTCCGATATCCTAACTTGGAGCGTTGATAGTTTATATTCAGTGAACTGACACATAAAATAAGGGTAGTTCGTGTAGAACAAGGCTGCCCAACCCGCGGCCCGCGATGTAATAAGTTCGTAAACAGACTTTTAATTTTTAGTGTTTTTTTATAGGCTCAAGTGTATTTGCTATCAAAACACACCAAAATTATACCCATTGTTTCTGTTATGGGCCTACCATCCAAAAACTTGTATAACAAACGCTTCGAAAGCATGTCAATTTTTTAGATTTGGTTTACATCTATACAAGCTGGTAACACTGTGTGCAACTATAGAACTCATTATCACCTCGTGTTATCGCATGAAACTTATCAAAATCAAGGGATTTGTTACTTTACAATAGCTTATTGTTACGTCACAAAAAACGTTTGTGGCCCGCAATAAATTTCCTCATGTGAAAGTGGCCTGCAACAGCAAAAAGGTTGGGCAGGTAGAAGAATATGCATATTATGTAGGCATACCATACGTCACATTTTAGCCGGGACAGTCCCGTTTTAAGGCCTCTGTCCCGGCGTCCCAGTCAGTCAATCAAAAAGTCCCGGTTTTGCATTCAGTCAGCAAGTATGATTAGCATGTGGTGTGATAACTGTTCAAAAGCAGAATGTGAAAGCCCTTATCTGTAAGTCAATTAATACTGGCTTTTCCTGCTGTGATTTCTACGAGAAAATAAAATCGAACAAAGATTTCTTGAAGAAAATATTGTTTACAGAAAAGTATTATTGGGCGAATAAGTAAATTTACAAATGCTTGAACATTGTTTTGTTTCTTGGTAAAATTTATTAATTTAGTTTTTCTTGGTGCCTTAACTATAGGAATCGAAAATAGCTGCATACTCCAAGTAAGATGTTAACCACACGTATCTGATAATCATAGGTTCGTTGTGCTGAAGCGACCCGGTTTTCAGTCACAAAAATATGGTATGCCAAATATTATGTCAACAAACTTCGCCAAAACGTTGGTTTAGAAACATAAATATGACGTCAAATTGTGACATCATAAAAGCGTACACCAAATACAAATGAACACCATATGCCACTGAATGAAAGACCCGATGAAAATTTTCTGCGTACGCCACTGCTAGTGACTGAACCTAGGTGCACTGTCTTTCCTGTTTCACTGACTCAACGCTAGAGTTTTTCCTGTTGTGTTATGGACCAGCATTTTGAAATTCAAGACGGCAATATAGCAGCCAGTGGCGGATCCAGGGGGGGCAGTTTGGGGCAACTGCTCCCCACACAGTGGCGATTCTAAGGGGGGGCTGGGTGGGCCATGGACCCCAGATTTTGCTTGCCCCCCCTTTGGCCCCCCCAGTTTTTTTCCTAATTTCCTGTTTAAGTTCGTTTGGTTGACATATTAGGTTTGCCAAATGCGTTTTGCAAAAATACCGGCCATTTTGTCAACAGCGCCAGATCTAAGCTGTGTCGTAATTCGTAAGCGGCACAGGGAAAACAGAGATAATGAGTATTGTTAAGCCACAATTAATAATTTCCCAGTATTTTGGCTGATTCGCTACATTTCGGTGTGTGTGTGACGTGACAATCGCACCAAGGATTGCGTCAACAGCAGC
>JGI24159J19872_10013566_pt1 | contig 10585 bp, 9 predicted proteins | sample Ectturendosymbi4_FD_19872 | JGI IMG/M metagenome (IMG submission 19872)
AAGCATTCAGAAAAGATCTTCAAACCTACATTCCTCCAACTTATCCTGATATTTCTTCCAACATTTCACAGCAAATGTTAGCGTTGAAGTTACTTGAAACAGGACTTGCTACTACTACCACGGACTTGCTTCTATTTTTCCATTGGAAGGTGTGGCCCTCCACTAAAAGCGACCTTCTCAAAGTGGACCCCGAGACATATTAAATGCCCACCCCTGAGCTAGAGTATGCTGGGTCGTGGGTCACTTTCGGCAGCGGCTCGGCCGCTGCCGCGTCTTGAGCCAGGCGTTCTCTTACCCAGCTTACTACTGTCACTACGAGAGCAACCCCAGCTTACCCAACCCATGCTGAACACATCCAGCACAGGCAGCGCAGTGGTTGCTCTCGTAGTGACAGGTTGGGTTGGCATTTCACGCAATGTCGTACAGGGAGGGCCACGTGCAGTGGCGTAGCGAGGCTAAGTGCTGACCGGGGCCGACCATAAAAGTGCCGGCCTATCTACCCCTCAAATTTGCTTACAAAAATTTGAATGAAAGAAGATCGTATTTTGTGCTTATTTCAAGATGTAAGGATTAATGAATCATCTTTACAATCACAGTCAACACTTAGAAACTGAAATGGGTCTTGTTCTTCATTTTCGAATATGAGTCTTGTCTTTTCTGCTTGTCGCCATCTTTCTCATCATTAATTTTTCAATTGTTTGCTTTCTTTACATATGGATATATGAACCCGACTTGTTTCGTCAAATTTTCTTCCTGTTGGTTTTTAGTCTCCGGTAAGCTCACCGCATGGCTTTTTTTATAGTTTACTCATTCCGGGGGATCAAACAAAATATTAAGGGGTATGATGGCGGCGTACCTACTTTACAGATGTAAACATTTATGTATGTTAATATTTCGTTTATAGTATCCCCGTCTCTAACTAAAAATATTAAATCTGATAATATGATCCCAGTGATGAAAAGAACGTTTCATTGTTCACTTCGCGTTTCAGTGGTGGTTTAATTCTTTTAGTATATATAAAAGGCTTCAAACATTAACTCTGTCAGCTTGCGCGGTGTTCTCTAGCTGCGAGGACCTAGTTTGAAAAAATATCTTAAACAGGTTAAAACCGGCTATGGTTGAGAAGCGCTGGCTTTACAGTCTTCATCGGGACTTGCGCACTTGGTCGACCTCTTCCAATTACACGTGCATAGCCTATATAGTGTTATTCCTTGACTTTGTTCCTTACCGAAAGAACCGTCGCCAGAAGGTCGTCAATTTGGGGACTTCACGTTTGTGCAGGAGGGATTGATATTCTAAAATTTGACAAAAAATCTACCAATTTATAGCGTTTCACGTTTCACATTGGGGGGCCTGGAGCTTTGTTTGGGGAGCTAAGCCCACCAAAGCACCTCGTAGCGACGTGACTGGTTACCAACAGACGTCTATTTCGAAAACTGTATTACCAAACCAAGTCAAGTGAGACATAGACCTTTTGGATGCTCACCAGTGATTACAACCTTTTACGTTGGAATGTAATTGCGTTGAACAACTTTATTCAGTACAGCCATTGCCAAGTTGTACAACCGTTTCTATTAACGCCCTTTTTATCAAAAGCCCTAACCGCAATCGTATCTAAGCATATCATTTGTCCTTGCGTTTGGTGTTCAGACTAAGGTTCTTGCCTCAAATTCATCAAAATGAGAGCAACACCTTTTCTAAGCCTTTCTTGTTGAAATGAATTTTTCTGTGACTGCAAATGTTAGGTGTGCAGTTGAACAAAGACTTTTACGAAACTCACACTGACTATGGACTGGCTCTGATTCACTGTGTTTGCAGTTCAAATGGGCAATTTGAGCTGAAAGTTACCCACGCAAACGCATCATCTGCACAACCCCGCTTCAAGAACGTCATTTTCCGACACCATTATGTCATGCAAAAAACAGTCGTTTTACTACAACTGAGCAACGTTACCTTTGCAGTTCCTCACTCCAACCGTCAAAATGTAATGTTGATAAGTGATAAGCCCACCTTATGTCTAGTCTACTGCTTATGGCACTTGTTGAAAATATCCCACTGAACATAAAAATAGCATGAGATGTGCCAAGAAATGGGCTATTTCTTTATACATTTGGCAGCAGCAATTAGCGGCATGCCAACGCTTGAAATATGCTTCTTACCACGGCAGTTGAGGTGAACGATCTTGCCCAAGAAGCGCTATGGTGATTCAATCAATGTCGGTGAATCCATCACCCCACCTTCCAATTGCGAGACGGTCACTCCATCACTGAACTAACGCAACCCCAGTGATTTCTTCGCCACCAATACCTAGATATCAGGTGATGTTATACGATGTGCCGTTGGGGCATTACTGAAGAACCAACCATAGGTGAGAAAGGATTAAGCTGGCCTTGACTATTTGCCGTTAATTCATGCAAAGTCTTTTTTATCAGATTTTGAAAGGAGGGGCAATACGTATAAGCCGCAAACAACTGGAGCCCCAGCGTTTGCTATTATGCCGTTCAATGTCACCTCTTTCCTTTGTTCAAAAGACTTTTGACTGGGATGGCTTTGTCCACCGAGGAAAGTGTAGGAACTGGGACACAATTGCTCCCAAAGTAAGTGTGTTAAAAAGTCCTGATTTCAAGACAAACACTGGGGCACTTTAGCACACTGGATTTGACCCAGACCTTTGAGTAAACATTTCATCAATTTGCTCACTCCACACCCACATGTCGTGTTTTTTTAGGCTAGCCTGCCAGTGTAGGTCTTCTAAACACAAAAATTGAAAAGAGTTAGAACTTCTAAAACTTTTAAAAATTAATTTAAAAATAATAACGAAAAGCTAGAACTTTTCAACTCCTTTCAAAAATGTTATTTTAACCAGCAAAGTGCCGCCCCCAAAAAGTGCCGCCCGGGGCCCGCGGACCCCAGGCCCCCCCTTGTTACGGCACTGGCCACGTGAAGGCGCCCGTCATCCTCCCCAGTGTGAAAGAGTCGGATGCGATCTAGCATCCACCCAAAAATATGATCTCCTAGACGATTTAGGGATGCTACGCGTTATCCATCGCGTGACTAGGCATGGTCCGATGTGTATATGACAGCATGGTTTCGCCACTTTGGTAAGCAAAGTTACCACACCAGTTGAAATGTATAAACTTATCACATAGCAGTTTACAGAAAAATTCGGAGTTGCGTTTTTGTTTCAACAAAGATTTCGGAAACCACAGAGGCAGACACTACGCTAATTTGCCTTTGCTCAAAACGGTCTTTGCGTACTGGGCTTTGGTCAAGTTTCGTTCTGGTACCGAAACACTTAAAACTCCCTACACCGTCCCGAATAGGATAACGCCCACTTTTGGCCAACTCTGGCGAACTGGTGAAAGTCTAAGCATTTAATATTCAATCTATTGATGAAAAGATACATAAAATGTTGTTTTGGACTTAACAGCTTGATCAATAAATAGTATAGTGCATAACTCTATTGATTTTTCCGTAATATTATATGAATGCCCATTGATCATCCGTTTTTACTACTGACACTTCCATGTCCGGGATCACAAAAATCGGATGCATTGATCCCATAGTCCAGTGGTTCTTTGCCTTTTCTTTACCACGCCTCTCTTAAGTACTTGTCCTTTGTTGCAAGCCCACCTGGCTATCGACGAGTTGTAAAAGCAATTGTATTTTTTGGTAAATTTATTGATCAACCTTTCGATGGTGTATAGCGCCTAAGGGCTCGTGCCCCCCTGGAAATTTATTGAAGCGTCCCTGGGATTCGCGTACCCCGGTTACGAACCACTGCCATAGTCAGTGATACCATTTTGTGCAGCATGTTTAACCAAGAAGCCAGTCGATGTTGAAAATTCGGTGTATCTTTCAAACCACCCGCTACACGAAGGAGGAAAGCGGGAAAAACTCCTCGTTTCATTCACTTCATTCACCGAGATGACCCTCGGGCTTATCGCCAACGCGGCGTAATCGCATGCTGGTCAAATGAATGAAAAGCGGAGGTCATGGGAAAATGTGGCACGCGACAACCGAAATCTGCTTTTCATTAAGGCCCGCGTTGGAAAAGCGCTGGCTTTGACTGGGCTCGCGTTACCTAACTGGGCGTGTGGCGCATTGTTTTAATTGAAACAGCGCGTCGTTCGCCTCTCAGTATCGAGGAACGTATCATCCGCGAGATTCGTGGGAATTATCGAGGCAACACTGTTGTTTGTGTCATCATAGGCCGATCGCTGTTTACAATGCTGCCAGACAAAAGCATCATGTCGCTCAATATCACTCAATAACGGCTCTGAATGTCTATCGCCAATACTGCTGATGCCGTAAAAGTGACAGGATGCGTAGATGATGCACGTCAAGGTTCTAGCTTGGACAGTATTCGCAAGGCTGGGTGCAGATTTTGCAACTGTGAAAAGGGTCCTAAGAGTTCTCGAGTCCTCCCGAAGTTTTTGCCCCACAAGCAAGATATTTGTTCCATGGCGAGCTTTTCTCTCAAAAGTTTATGTTTCTGTCATTGGTCTTAAGCCGCTTTAAAAAATATGTAGTATCATTTAAATGTGAAAATAATTAACTGAGAACTGTATAGCATCATTCAAAAGTTAAAAATTAACTAATTCGGACAATTTAATAAAAACAGCCAAGGGAACTGCGTGAAAGATAATGTTCGCAAGGAAAATGTCTTTTTATTTGGAGCTGTGGCCGTGAGTGAAGGTAGAAAGCATTAAATCGAATTATAGAAAAACAATTAAAAAAGAAAATTCATTTGGTAGAGTTCAGCAAAACGTTCACTAATTCGGCGATTATATTGCTCGGTTCGGCAACTTCATCGCCTTAAGCTAAGAATATCTGACCAAACTATTTAAGAAAAGCCAGGCATTGATGGAATTTTGAAGGCGCATAATGATATTTTTAGTTTTGGTGGTCTGATGGTGATATTTGACATCCAATTAAATCGGTTTAAACAAATTACCAGAATACACGTTGCTCCATAAGGAGAAACTGAAAGTCTTGAAAAATGCCAACACTGAGTAATTCACTGAATAGTTTTCGGAAAGAATGGATATTGCAGGAATTTTTTTCTTTGCCCGTTAATCTATCTGGTTCAACCTTGCTATTAGTGTTAAATGTTGTGAAACGCTGCTCTAATCACACACTAACTGCGATGTTATAGGGAAGTGTAATGCCAATGGAAAAACAAGGATAGAAATCAGCTTTGCACCGATATGTCAGGGGACACGAAATCTGCCAATACGCAGTACAGATGTGATAAAGTGGCATTGAGAATCACAGCATCAAAAATATAAAATTTAAGATTACATCGCAATAAGGAAAGGTAGTCATTGCATTTTACATACACAACAACTAAAACCTCCAGCTAGTCCGCACAAATCCTTCGACTGGGCCGCAAGCATCCCGCGGTCTGCGGATCGGACATAGGTGATTTAGATGATCAGTATTTCTTCTAAGGTGCACAGATGCGCCGTCCTACCGCCAGACAATTTGCGCAGTGAAATCTCATTCTCGCGCACTTGCAACATACCACATTTAATATCCCACATATGTCGCATAGCCCTTGTTACGCGTGAAACGTTTTACTTGTTGTGTGTCTATGTCAGGGGTGGGGAACCTGCGGCCCGCGTGAACATTTGATTTGATACGGCCCGCATCAGAATTTTCGTTACCCAAGTTAGAGCACAACATCGCGTCAAAACGAAGCTCCATGATAAGCAGGTACTTAGATAGTAAGTCAAAAGAAATCCCTCTTTCTCATTGTTAGATAATGGTAGAATTTTAGGATAAAATTAATTAATTTTTTGCGGGCAGCCAGCGATATTCCACAATTCATGCGGCCCGTGATAGTAAATAGGTCCCCCCACCCCTGGTCCACATGTGTTGTGCGGTTGCATGCGCACTACAGTGAAACAAACATTTGCTCGGTGTAAAATTTTCCTAGAGGGAACACTGTAGATGATGCTTTGCGTCAAAATAAATGTATCATTCGTAAGATCTGACAAGAACCTGTTGCAAAATTGCTCTCATGGAGCACTCATGCATAGGTCCCTAACGCGGGAAGTTGTTCTACCGCATGGGAGCGCTGTTTATACGCAACGCCGTTTAAAGTCGGTGGTAAGATTCCGCTTAGAACATTGTAACTTGTCTTGAAAGCGGTGTTACGGTAATCTGCAGCAAAAAATAGTGTTTCCTTCCAACTTGTAGCGTGGTGGTTCTCCGGAGAGCTTCTGCAAAAGTGATTTAAGGTACAATTTGCAATTCGCTTGTGTGCTTGACGGCTATCATTTAGCCCTGGCCAGCAACCTGCACTTTTCAAACATGTTATAAAGTGCAATGTATTAGAAATGGACTGATTGATGTGACAAGACATAGAAACATCAGCCCACGTGTGAGAAGCTTCGTATTTTATTTACGTGATTTTGTTGAGCGGCTACACAAACTTTACTTATTTTTAATTAACATTGTTCCTTTCCAGAAACTTAGGCAAGGGGGCTATTCTCCCCTATTTCGAAAAAAAATGTTTCGAGCTTACAAAAATAGTTCGTATTTTTCGCTAACACCAGCATAATTCGTGCCTAGCTGAAATTAGGGTTCGGAAAAGAGTGAATGACCTCTTCTGTTTTTTCAATGAGAAATTACAAAGTTCCGTGTTATTTCCGGAGATTGAATAAGTACCGCAAGCTCCCACGTTTTCTCTCCAACCAAACATCCTGGCTGCGCCAGTGTTTGCTTCAAGGTTGACTTACTCGTATTATGATTTTATGGTAATTTAGTTTTGCCACAATAACAAATCAAAGCATGTTTGGTGAAAAGGATCATCCTAAAAAAACTATCAAACAATTCGTTAACGTAAAGTCAATGTTGAAGTTTTATTGACAATGGAAAAAGGGCAGCGGTTTTGTTTTGTTAAATTGAAATGACAGACAGTGCGATTTTGAAGTTTCCGGGCCGGGTGCCTGGCCACACCCATCCATTTACAGCAAACCACTACTTAGCCTGCGCAACACCGGCTGAACCCAGTAAGCCGGCAGCAAAGTAAAAAAATTCTGTTGTAACGTAACAATTAACACCTCGCCAGTCTTTAACGAATAACAATCAGCTGAGGATAAGATTTTTTTCTTTTAAAGAAGCAGCGCTGTAGTTTGCAGTCGAAATCGAACGCTCGGCCATTTAATGATCTGTTCGACACGTCATAATACGACAATCAGAGGTCGAAGGTCGCATCATATACGGTGACAAGAATAAAACAACTTTCAGCAACGAACCCGTTTACTCCCGGGAGTTGTTCAAAGCCAGCCAGGTACGTTTACACGAGGCCGGATCGCGCGCTCAATCGATGGTGCTCTCAAAAACAAAATCTTTGATCCCAATCGCTTTTCCGAAGGTTTCTTATATTCAGAAATTACAACGAAAGCAAAGACGGTTTGGAAAAAAAAGGTGCTGTATCACGATGGATACTTGTCTGTTTAATTTTTTTTGTTTATTTTCATTAGTTAAAGAGGATGTTGTGTAATGTTTTGGGAAAAGGTTTTTGCTTCTCAATTTTAAACAAAGATCAAGGTGCAATTGTTGTTGTTTCGGCGACAAAAGCAGTTCCAGCAGATCCTAGCACTATTAAAAAATTCATAGTTGCTTTCAGTGGTTCTTGGGATGATTGAACCAATTTCAAAAACTTTCAAGTGCAATACTGTGAAAGTGTCTGACTGATCTCATTGTCATCCACTTTATTGGATTTAAGATTCATGAAAAAAATAGGTGAATGTTAAAGCTAAAACAATTTCTTGAGTTGCTGCAGGAAAATCCTCTACCATTTTTAGAATATTCACATTGTTTTGTGCAGTTTTTTAAATAAAAGGTAGTGAGCAATGTTCACAATATGCTAGAAATTTAGTTGTGTAGTTGCTTAAACTTTGTGCAAATGTTTGTGCTTCATTAAAAAGATAATTCAAACTATTGAAAAATTTGTGATGAATTACTTACATTCAAGCAACAATCGCCACATGCAAAAACAAATTTTTAGTTTTTCGAAAGAACACCTCCTCCTATCAATATTTCGATGATGCTGTGCAATTTCAGCAAGAAGTGAACATCACTTCAGGCTGAGAGCATACCAAACAGCATTCAGTTAGAAAAAAACAGTAATACAAATTTTTCCTGTTTTAGCAGATTTTCTAATTACACCATTTCTCTCCCAAATTTACCGGTTTTAACTTCGCTGAGATATGCCGCATCGTAATCGGCCAGTCCTGAATGGACAACGCAAAAGTGCAGTAGCTTTCACCTCACAAAAATGCGAACGTTCCAGCAATGGTACGCTTAAGGGATCCAGTAGAATAAGTGTTTTTGTAGATCCACGTGCGAAACGTCACATGACCAGAAGTTTTATTTACAGAGCTTGAATGTGTGTTTGACAAAACGCTATGCGCAACATAACGAACGTGTAAGTCACGAGTTTTTCGAATATACTTCTAATGGACCAATGTAGCAAACTGCCCAGAGACTTACAATCAATGAGGCTACAACGGCGAGTCACGTGAGCGCAAGAGTTGTTGATCAAATTAAAGATTTTGCATCGCTGTAAGAATGTTTCGTAAATGTCAAGAGATGGTAGTGCGACATGTATTAACGACAACTCGTTCTTCCGAAAAAATACACACCATAACTTGTCATCGAACACTTTCATACGGTTGCTCGCTTCATTTTGTCTTAATTAAGTATCTTCATTTTAATTCTTTATATCACTTGTAAAAACGGATAAGTCGCTGCATCATTTCTTTAACAACCACCAACCAAAACGCCTCAATTCGTCAACAAGATATATTCTGTATGAGAAAATATCCCTCACTGCGGGACTGAAGGATAGCTGGCCCGAAGCTGGTCGGCGGCTTCCCAGTGTGAGTTCTTATCTTTATCTTGCATTTAAAGGTCAAGCGGTTGAATCTTCCTGATATGGTTTCCGAAAAATGCAGCTGTGTGACAAGCAGCAACATCGTGCGCGAGCTCAAGGGTAGATTGATTGTAATGCTCACGGAGATATAGCCTCACTTCAATCAATCACATATCCGAGCAATCGCCAACTTGAGAATGCGTTCAAAAGACGGCGAAGGTTCATTGCAGGTTAAGCACAATGCTGCACAAGGTTTGCAGATGATAGGCAATTACAACGATCGGACGCAGGTAATCACAAACTGTCAGTGAAAGCAAAATATGCAGTTTTCGATCCTGGACCACTCTTGATTGCAGAGGGCTCCCGGCCACGTAATGAGCTTTACCCGAAGGCAGGGTTCCACGTTGCGCTATCGAACCGATTTGACCTTCAGCACTTTTTTCACGAGGTTTTGTTTTCTTTGCCGGTCGTCGACATCGCGTAACGTTCAATGCAAGGCTTGTTTTTTTCAACCTCATTGTTTGGCAGCGCAGGAACAAAATTACTGTGGGAGTTCTGGCCATCATCCTATTCTCTCGTTTCAACCATGCATTTTTCTTCCTCGCTCTATGCCAAGTAGCCTTTTGGGTTTGTTGCAGTGAAGGCTCTCCTCCTCACCTTCATACAAAGCAAAACTATTGAAGAATCCAAGTATAACAATTAACGTTTGGGTGACAAACATCTCGAATTTGACATTTTTGTCTGTTTCACAAACACAAACAAAATGCGGACAGTTTGTTTGAGGTGATCGCGAAAATTTCGTGACAGATGTTTATTCAATGCTACGTTTGAGTAACTGACTGTAAAAACGACGCTTTGTTTTGGTTTCGCCAAGTTCGTCTTTTCTATTAACAACTACACCGTTAACAGGATCTGTGTAAAGTCATGCGGATGTTTGCACATAGGCTATCAAAAGTTTGTATATTTCATTGAAAACAAAATGGAAAAACATTTCGAACTAAGGAAGTGGAAAAAGGCTTAGTCCACTAATTATTTTGTTACAAACTTTGTAGGCTAATATCTTGTTTATAGCAAATTTTTCCAAATCAATTTTTTTCATCAAGCATTTTATTTTGCTCGGCGCAAGCGAATTTCTGATCGATTACGAATTCATAGAAACTTAGTGTAATGTGTTTTCATGCTTACTGCATTACATTTCGAGCTAACTACAGGACACCGGGCTCACCAATTAAAACACGACTTTGATCAAAGTGACATTTGGTTCAAACCAGTGGTAAAAGAATTCTAGTTTGGAAACTGCGCAAGGCATCAAATTGTAAAACACGGTTTCTCACCGTGGCGTTGTATGCAAATGCAGTTTTTTTAAAGAACTGCAATGCTTTACAAACAAACATTCGCCGCTGAAGCGAAACTTCCTTGTAGAGAGCGTTCCATGATATGTGATGTGTTAACTCAACAAGACAGTGCAGTCGACACAAGCTGTACTCTGCACAGTGGCGTACGCAGAAAATTTTCATGGGGGGAGTTTTGGTTCAGGGTCATATGGTGGTCATTTGGTGTGCGCTGTTTGTGACGTCACAATTTGACGTCATTTCCATGTTTCCAAGCCAACGTTTTGGCGAAGTTTGTTGACATAAGATGCATATTTTTCTACATCCACTCCCCTTATTTTATGTGTCATTGCACTGAATATAAACT
>JGI24159J19872_10013567_pt1 | contig 10584 bp, 6 predicted proteins | sample Ectturendosymbi4_FD_19872 | JGI IMG/M metagenome (IMG submission 19872)
TCCGTCAGGATTTTGGAAAAACTTAGTGCGACGTGACCACGTGTGTAAAGAAATATGGCTTGTGGCGTTTATTTATGCTGGAATGAGGCGTTTGGGAGTTTATACAAAAGTTAAGCCTGGAAAGCATCTATTGCTTGGTTTGTCACGTAGGCAGGGGCGCATCTAGGGGGCTGTTTGGCTGTCATGACAGATCCTTTTGCACCGCAGGTACTCAGCATTAAAACCAACAAAATATCAAACGCTGTCACTGCAGGTCTCAAAATGCAACAGCCTACATTTTCCTTCTAACGTTGCTCAGTACTATCACGATACAACAACGTTACTACCTTGTCTTAATAACGTCTGCGCAGTGACAAGAAACAATCCACGTTATTGAACGCTCGAAATTAATATTGCGTCGAACGCACGTGTTTCTGAATTTCCTCCTCTGGCAGTGCCGGCTCCGATGCTGTCAGAATCTCATACACTGCCGCGCACACGCAGGAGCTGTTTTGTAATATTTCGCTTCATGGCGAGAAAACAGTCTCCAATCACGATCGTTTCGTTTTGCAGTTTAGGGCTAATTTCATCTGCTTTTTACACCTACTAGGTTATGACAAAATTCATTAAGTTTAAGCTTTCCTCAACGTAACGCCAAGTAACTTGGGTTCGTTTCCACTGAAACTATATTTTTATAAGCAAATTCTCATATTGAAAGGCGCGACAACTAGCCTCAAATTGTGGCCACATTATCTGAACAAAAAAATCAGTCAAGTGTCTTATTTCGAAAATAGCCTTTTTAGAATTAAGCAGTTGACGATATTGTTTGCTGCGCACGAAGTCCTATACTGATTTCGAATAATTCACTTTTACATTACGATGCAAAGTAATCAGAGCAATCGCAATTCAATCGTTCTTCTCCGCAGTGATTTTGCAAGTATATTTATAACATCCCCATCTCGGTAGACAGCGTGCTCCACGGACGCAGTTGTGCAGCTGGCTGTCAGCATCGATTTGACAAGTGTATGTATGTTTGGATAAACAGCTCTCATTGCTGTACGATTGGGACAAGTGCTAGACCGAATCTTGCGCCTACACGCTTCACGACGGCAGTGCAAACTTTTGCACTTTGGTGACATTCCAAAGGAAAAACATTTCACATTTCATCGCTGAAATGGCGGCGGTGAACTATCGCATTCCACCCTAGCTACTTCTTTGTTCTTATGTAGGTCTTGACAAATGCATATGGCTCCCTGTGTTTTTCAGCCAGTCTTTTGTTGACTCTGGTGCCATCCCACCACTTGTTTTAAAGACAAGTGGATTGAATGAAGACTTCTTAATGTCAATCACTCTTTGGTTGGGCTTATCCTTCTCTTCATGTTGTTGGTAGATCTCTGCTTGGAATTTCCCAGAATAGGACTGTGAGGTAGGATGTCTGATCCTTACGTCAAAGAACGTTTTCTCACAGCTATTCCATAGTCATCTTGCAGAGATATCCAACCCTGCAATGTCAGCAGTGTTGACTTTTCTTTCAAAGTCATTTTCATTGATTGGCAGAAGTGTGGATTTTGTTTGAACATCTCTACAGACGTCTCTCATTATCTGTGCCTCAAAGACTCTCAGTGAGTTATGCTTCATTGAAGTGTAACCACCCAGTTTGCATATGAGGCTGTGATCCATAGAGTTTGTCTCTCAACAAGCACAGTGTGCAGGCATGCCTTTCACCTTCTATCCGCATCTTATGCAGATGGCATCTGTGAATTCTTGTTTATTTAGTGCATATCCAATCACTTTCATTGGCAAGGCTGACAGCCAAGAAGATGCCCTTTTTTTCCATTGCTCCTTTTATAAGTTGTTGCGACTCAGGGGTTAGTTTACTGATATATNGGTATCGGCCAAAATGGCCGGTTTCATCGGCCTCAGTTGGTGTTGACAAAACGCTGTTATTTTCTTAAGGTTATTTTCCTAACGCACGCAGACAACTTGCGCAAGAAAGCACAACAAACCAAGTCAAGACAGTTATCTTGCAACAATGCTAGCAGATGCGTTTATATAACACACAAACAAGATGAACTTTAGAGCACATGTCAGCCATCGCAGCCCAAACAAAAGCATCATTATTAATCAGATTAATTAGAAATTATAGCAAAATATTGAAATTGTTGCACTTTGAAAAATTTTAGCTCATAAATCTTGTTTTTTGATATTTTTGAAACAAGTAAGGCATGGAGTACATTATATTTTTGATATTGGAACAGAAAACAAGATGTAAAATTTTAGAAGTATTCGTTATCAATATCAGCTGTCGGTCCCTGAATGGCTGATATATGGATATCATCCCCAAAAAGGCCATATCGGTCAATCTCTACTTCAAACTAATGTAGGCTGGGCTTGATTAAGTGACTGATTTGGCTGTCTGTCGCCCAACCTGTGCTGTTTGTTTTAAGCTTTGTTGATTGAAATGTGTTCTATTGCTGTGTACTTACAGCGCAAACATGACTTGACTTGACTTCCCATGCACATTGACAACACAAGTGTAAAGATGTCAAAATTGTTATTGAAAAAGCCTAAGTGGTCGAGTTTTGTGCTGCACGTATAAGCTTATTTGGAATAGAGAAAATGGCAATATCAAGTTTGTTATAATTTTCCCCAATCACTAAAAAACTTCTATAGACTCATAGATACTTGAAGAAGTGCAGAAGAATTTGCCTAATTCGTCACCTCAAGGGGATTAGAAAAAAGTGACGAATTAGGCGAAGTGACGAATTATGCAAACAGGTGAAAACTATCATAGACGCTCGTATACTTTATCATAGTAACTCATATACATAGTGCTTTATTTGCAGTAAAATACAACTTCATGACATTATGATTGTTTACTAAATTACACTCCTTAATTCCTCTACTCTATCTAGACTCCTGCATTTAATCTAGTACCTTTGAAATCTTTAATAAACTTTTAAAGACTTTTCTGTGTTCTCTCAATGGGGAGTCAGGTCGCGCTTTGCACCTCGTGCATAATTCCATAAACAAATTGTGAGGTGCAACTATTCCCATATAAAGATACTTAATTTGTCTGAATTCCCACACATGTTACCTGCTAAAGCATCAAAACCGAAACTGCAATGACAAATTAGCTAAACAAAACACTTCTCATGGATAGAAAGAGGTGACAAATTGATGAATTAGATGGTGGCGAATTAGACGAACAGAAATGTACACAAAAGATAGGAATTCTGCCGAGACCAATGAAAAAGTGACGAATTAAGCGATTTGACAAATTAAGCGATGACAAATTAGACAAATTCTACTGTAAAAATTAAATGTCATTTGTTTTAATACCCATGTATTGTTCTGAATGTTCAGATTCTGTTGCAATTTAAGATGCATGGATACAACTGTGATAGTTGGATTCAATTATTATTTTACTGGTGTATTTTCAGAATTGGATTTTTTAAGTCCAGGCACTCTGATGGGGACATGCTCAATAAACATTTGATTTAAGCAATGGTAAAACAGATTTCATCTTATTTGTCAAGCTTGCAATCAGCTTTTATAACTTATAGAACAGTTTGCTTCAAATCAAAAGAAGCTTTTCACCATTCAAACAAGTAACATAGCATGGCTGAAGACTATGAACATAATGAAAGTGTTGTGTTTTGCTCAGCAGTAGATTGAAACAGTTTACTTTTAGGCTTACTAAAGTCACTAAGTGTGAAGCACTGAATGTTTCATGACATATTTATGTAAAATATCACAATAAAATATTACAATGTCTATGCACTGAGTTTTCTACTGCTTTTTTTGCCAGACAAGTCAAAGTTACTTATTTCTGCAAAATATTTAGCAGACCTACTGTATTTGTTATAAGCAAATACTGATTTGGACAAGCATGCAACAATGTGTAGAACTCCTTAACTACATGTAGCTATTTGTTTTGTTTGTGTCACCACTTATTCTAATGCAGTTAAAATTCTATGGAATGTTGTTGTATCAATGGATTGCTGCATATATATATATATATATATTTGAAAGGATATTTATTGCAGGTAGATAATAATGGAAAGGTTTAATTTGGATAGATTTTCTAAACCTTTATCTTGTTTCTATTTTATATCATACTATATTTTTCAGGATTTAACAACAAACACTGTGTGTTAGTCAATGATACTTTTGATTTAATATGAGTGTTGAGGGTTTAATGATCAGTGAATCTGCAGTGCAGACGCTGCTTGCTCATCATGCATCTGTATGTACTTTGGCAAGGAAACTGGAGAACCATGAGTGCTTTTCCTCAAATCCTGATGTAGATTTTGTCAATGTAAAAATGGAGGTTAAAGAATTAAAGCAATCTCTATTGGATTATACAAGCTATGCATTGTTTCTGTCATATTTTGTACAACCAATGAACCAGTGGCTAACACAAAGTGATGTTAAAGTACAAATGTCTACGATATGTGATGAAATAACCATTTATGAGCAACAATTAAAAGAACATGAAATCAAAGAAAAAGAGCTGTTACAATATATTGATGAAGTTTGGAATCAAGCAAAACAGATCAGTTCATTTGAACTAGAAGATGCTCATTCAACAGTTGTATCAAGGAAGAGTATTTGCAAAGAAATTAAGCAAAGGTTGTCAAAAATACGAAGCATGCTTGATGGTAAGCTCCTGACTGAAAGTGAATTAGAGGCCTTCATAATTCAACAAAACAGTATACTGCTTAATTTGAAAAGTAAAATTGATGGAATTACAGCCTTTTTAAAGACATTGGCTGGCAAAGATTCGTTACCAGACATAAGCATGCTTTTTAACAGTGAACTTCAAGTAATTGCTGAAATTGCATCTCAGGCATGCAGCCTATCTACAATGATCCAGCAAAATTTGGAGCAATGCGAACATTTCAGTTGTGTCAAAGTTGTACTGCAAGAACCAAGTTGTGAAGTTTTGGAAATAGGATTTTCTGATTATTTTGGAAAAGAGTCAAGTATTGAAGTTAAGGTGATCTATGATTTTTGTCCTTTACGCAGAATAAAAGATGTCATATTTCATAATTGTCCTGTGAGGGTTGAAGATATCGCATCTAAGGCAGTTGAGCTGAACAGCATTTCAGATGTAATCCCTGAACTGTTGGATCGCTTATTCAATAGTGGACAGAATATTCTCTAGAATGTAATACTTGAGATTGTGTCAGTTAAAAGACATTCATAGTTGCTATATGAATATGAAACCAAGCTCGACTTGACATTTTGTCTGCTACCAGTTGGGACTTTTATTCATAGATTTGTGAAAACACTAGCTAAATTGTCTTGCATCTGTAAAAGTTAGATGAACTGGTTTCTCAAATGGTAAGTGTCAAAACTAAAACCTCTGCCAAAGTGTTTTGCAATCATTAGAGATGGATTATATTATAGATGGGATACCTTTACTTATTTAAAAAAAATTGAAACTTGTGTGAAGTTCCCAAACATCAGTATCTGAAAACATGGTTAATGTCTTGTGTGCTGCCAATAGGTCTAATCCCAGCAAAAATCCCATGCAGCATGCCTGAAAGCTTACACTTACAGAAGCTGATACCTGTGCTGAAAAATAGAATGCTATTGGTTTTTGTGTATTTGATGCGGTTTGGTGCATACTGTCATAAATGGTTTCTCATCAGTATTTACAAAGTGATACTGGTTATTAAGCGTAAAGTAGTTAGTGAAAACTTTGTAGCACTGCCTAGTTTTACAGTGCCTATTTGATTAAAATTTGCAATGCCTATTTGTTATTTTCAAATTAGTTGATTTAGTTTAAACATATTGTGGTACTTCTGTTTTTAAGATAGTCCACACTTCAGCATCCTCTCTAAAGGTCTTTGCAATTTCTTGTGGTTCTGTTCATGCTTATGGTGAATAATTTCACAATGTTGCTCACTTGCTGTCATTTCAATTGATAGTAAGATTACTTTGTTATTATTGTTCATCTAGTAGCAGTGAACATATGAAAATTTACAGTGTCACAGCCATGTATTGCTATATTTGTGGTGATGTTGTTGGTCTGTTTATCATGCTGCTACTGTTGTTTGAATAACAGGTTACTAGATAGAATCTCATTGGTATTTTCTATCATGCTTCCAGATCAGCAATGATTAAAATTTCCTTAATGTGGTGGCAAAGATTTTAGACATTTATTTTATGGCTTTTTTGGTTTTAAATCATTCTTTGGAAAAGTTCTACCTCAGAGGCAATAAGTGCATTATGTTTAGGATGAATACCAATCTGTCTTTGCTTAAACCCTGAACATGTGGTTGCCATTAATAAAAAATGTATATGAAACACTTTGTACACATTATTTTTGTTTTCTTGTCGAATTTTTATTATTGCATGGAAAATGTTGAATCAATCAGACATGGGACGATTACATCACAAATGTAATTGATTACGATTAATTGCCACCTGCTCAATTACGATTACAAATAAACAAAATCACATTGTAATCGATTACGATTACATTGAAAGTAATCACGATTACAATCGCGATTACACTTGTCATGAAACATCATCAGAACAAAAACAAAACCCCTTTGCATGGTTTGATGTAAGTATATTGTCACACAACGTATGATATGAATCAATGCAATAAATGAAATTACTAGTCTGTAAGGATCAAGCACCGTAAAAAAAAGAAAAAACACATTGGTTGTTTACTGAGATGTTCGTGCAATCAACAAACCAGTGGCGTAATTAGAGGTTTGACCTAGAGGGGAAACTTAGCTGAGAGGCCTACTGGCCTCTGTAGGGGACCTACTAGTCAACACTCAGAAAAAAACTCGAGAAATGATGGTGAATCCAGATGTGGATGGCTATACCAAAACCGCAAATCAACGGAAAATCCTGCAAAAAACGTAAAAAGACGACAACCTACTAAAAACAATCAAAAGAATACTAAAACCGAAATATAACCTTAGTGGGGGCCTGATGACTGGCTGGAAGAAAGCGAGAATTAGCTACTAATTCTGTGCTTGCCCCTGGACTTAACCCACACAGATGGGCAAGTAGCCTCCCCTGAAACATAACCATAACAAAGGATGGCAAATGAGGAAACCCAGCCACTACAACTGCGGTTCGTCGCACAGTGATGTAGAGCCAAGTTTAATCGCGAAAGTAATCGTCGATTACGATTAAATTGGCAATGAATCGATTACGTTTCATTTTTGGTCAGTTCAATCGATTGCGATTACTCGAAAAACTTTAATTGATTACGATTGACGATTACGATAAACCCATGTCTGGAATCGATATGTTTCTCTGTTAAATTATGTGTTTTTTCTAAAATGGCTGTGCTAGTCAGTCAGCTTTGAAATATATATATGCTATATGTGGTAACATCATTGGTCTTCAAGAGGTATTTCATTCAAATGAGTTTTTTCTTTTCATTAAACTTTTTTCGTTTCCAGCGTATATATGCAGCTTGTTTCCCTAGATGAATCGTAGTGTGTGAATAAGCTTTTGCATATCATGTCATCGTCACCCATCCATGTCCATGTGCAAGATAACACTCCTTTACATGTTCATGTAAAGAAACCGAAAAAGAGTGAATTCAGAGAAGTAAGTTAGTGGATTCCAATGATTTAGAATTTTCACTGTATCTATTGGTGCTGCTGTAAGGCCAAAATTATGACAAATTTTTATTTTAACAAGCAAATGTTGTTGAACTGATCACATTCGGATTATTCCTAGGCACCGATTGCATACGACTCTTCTGGTAATGTTCGCCACAGCGTGAGACAAGGACCTCGAGCAAAACTTAAATCCAGCAAAGACCCGTGGGTTCCTGCGCCCGGAAAAACAAGCATGAGAGATAAACTGGACAAAAACTATAAGTGGGAGGTAACTTTTACAGGCCATTCCGTTTTGTAAAAGTTTATGGCGATTATCTCGAATAGATTTGAAGTTGAGAACGCAATGCGTATTGTATGTATTGCAAAGCCCAAGTTCTGCTCTCAGTAGCACAGTGTTAGTTGTAGAGCTCGACCGATACGCCGGCACGCCGACAGAAATCGGGCAATATAACGATGGTGCCAACGTATCAAATCGGGAAAATTCTGCCGATATACACATCGGCGATATTTGCTCATGAAAGCCGCTAAACCGAACTTCCTGGACTATAACTCGAATAATTTAAATTTGTATTATTAAATCACTATTTTGCAAAACTGCTACCGTTTCCGTCTGTATCTCCCATTTTGAGCTAATAATTTTTTTTCTGTGTTGGTTTAACATGCAGTGTAATGTTTTTTCAACTGTGGTTTGCGCAATGCAGAATAATCGGTTGCCGGCATTGAAAAATGAAAAATAGTAGAATCTGTCCAGAAAGGTCACATTGGTCGAGCTCTAGTTCCTTGGTTGTGTCTGGAAAGCAAGCCTGTGTCCGACTTCTACGGGCTCCATTACGAAGGTGCAACTGGTCATAAATGGCTGGAAACCTTTGATCTTGAGCTTTCGAAAAGGTTTGGGTCAGCGTCGGAAAATGCCCACGTCCCACCGGAAAAACTACGGTACACTCTTGTCTTCAAAATTAGTGCAAACGCACACGTGGCGAACAATCATGTTTAAAGCACTCCAAATGTTTTCCTGCCTTAAATGTAAAACACGCTTCCAATAAATCGATAAAATTTGCGGCGTAGGTTGATTGCGGTCGAAAAAGGCTGGAACGGGTACGTTGCTGTAAAGTTTCTTTAATCCAACGCTTACACATCCCGAGTGTGACACCTGCCATCAAGTATCATTTTATTGAGATAAAGTGAATCCAAGACCTGCCCATACGAGTCACTCTACACTTCGCTGCCGCGGTGCATTTTCCAGCATAAGCTGTGTTGTTATTGTTAACTTACATCAGGTGTCATGAGCATTTGTTACGCCACGATGCTTTCCTTGACCTTGCCCAACAATACCATGGTGGTCACGAGGCTTAGTCATGTTGGTAAGCTGTGAAAAGACGAGCCAGAGTCGAGCAGCTGCATATGTACAGTAAATGGCAGTCTGCAGCTTTTTTTCGCTGAAACATTGCGGTCATTTGTCTCATAATTAATGTTAGTATTTAAAACTCGCCGTAACAACTTTCACTAGTCTATATTTTCGGACATTATGACCGAATTGACTTAATTTTTTTCGGCCATTTAAAAAAAAATTCGGTTTGTGCCCGAAAAGTGACCGAAAAAAACCTAGGTCAGCAACCATGCGAATCGAGTTCAACGTAACTCAAGACTACTCGAGTACGTGAAATCTGGGCAAGCCCGCTCACGCAATCGCCCAACATCGCGGCGGTATACGAAAACTTACCTCTTCTCCACCCAATTGCGTTCTTACCAGTCGGGGAGCTCCATGCTGGAAGTTCATCAGCCAAAACTTAACGTGAGTATCCACGGCGAAGAAGACCCAGCATTGAGAACAGACGATTTAACCACCGAGGAGGATATCCTTCTGCGAACCCACCTCAGCGCTTACGAGAAGAAAATAGAAGGTCTGATGGCGGAAGTGGGCACTCTTAAAAATCAGGTGAGCTCGAATTTAAGAACGGTGTGTCTTGCATCTGCAAATGCCTGTGGAAGAGGTCTTGGGCCCTCCACTGCGAACTTGTTGCGTTGAAGCTCATTTTACGACGCACTTTTTCAATAGTTTCCGCAGCGCAAATACATTTCATTAGCGGCCTGTTAAAACGCCAAAGAGTAAATTGTGGAAAATTAGCTCCAGGTTGAAAGCAAGGTGAAATTTGTATGTCAGCAGCGGTGATAAATAGCGACTGATGTTTCAAGCAAAAAAGATAGTGCGTTTGTTGAAGGTGTCGGTCAGTCTACTTATTTCAAACTTACTCTACAAGCATATCGTGAACATACACAAATATAATTGAGAGACCAAAACTTTGAAGGAACATGGCACGATATATTTATGGGACATTCAATGCAACAAGAGGTATCGTATATCCAATTGTCGTGCAGTTTCCGTGTCGTCGCAAAAACGCCATTAACATGTTGTTTGTGTGTAAAGACAACCCAACTCAGTGACATGATTCACCAGCGTAACGAAGTTACCGGTGGAAAGAAGACAGTGTGCAAGATAAAGCGTAAGCTGGCAGATTTGAGGTAAAGCTTGAAAGATTCTTTCAGCAGCTGTGCGACCAAGATACGCACGTTAAAAACAGCAAGCGACAGCCGTAGTTTATGCAAAAGATTTGAGATTTATTCAGGTTGAAGCTTATGCCGCTGAGTTTATAATTTTGATGCCGTACCACTTTTATAAAAAAGGTGCTTATAAAAATGCATATCTTTTAGTTTAGCCCAGAGTTTTTTAAGGTGTTTTAGGGACCCGATTCGGGTCCCTAGAATCAAAGAAAATTATCATCAAGTCCCTAGAATTTGAGAAAATCGGGTCCCTAGAATCACAGAATCGGGTCCCTACAGGTCCATACCGGTGTAGTGGTGCTAGGCCACTACATGCAAAATTCGACTAAGTCCAAGGGTGTCTCCCCGGCGGAAAGCCCCGATAAAAAGGAAGCGAAAGGACGTCGCGCAGCAATGCGAGAGGGGAAGGTGCCTGAGGGCGCAGTCGACACAGAAAAGGCCC
>JGI24159J19872_10013568_pt1 | contig 10584 bp, 7 predicted proteins | sample Ectturendosymbi4_FD_19872 | JGI IMG/M metagenome (IMG submission 19872)
GATATTCAAAAACCTCAAGGTATCTTTTGTTCCACAGTGCTTGGTGATGGTTCCACCAAGCCGTCAATTTTGTAGGCTCATTTTGCTTCACGCTATCCCAAACATGTAGGCTATATGAAAACCACATGTCTTTGCAGACCAACTGCTCTCGATTTCGTGCTGTAGGAAGTCTGCCTATATTCGGGTTCGTTTCTGAAGACACAGTAGGATTGGAAGCATCCTCATGCGTTGCTTTTGCAATAGAAGAAGAAAAGAAACCGCATGCAATTTGGGAATGACTTATCCAGTTTTTTTTGTAAGGAAAATGTTAGGCACTCCGTATTGATCTGTAGGGACCCGATTTCTCTGATTCTAGGGACTCGATTTTCTCTGATTTTAGGGACCCGTTGATAGTTTTCTCTAATTCTAGGGACCCGATTTTCAATTCTAGGGACCCGAATCGGGTCACTAAAACGCCTTAAAAAACCCTGGACTTATCAAACCGCACGCTATTAATATGGTGGAATTGGTTTGTGGAAAAGAACAAAAAATGAAAATTTAGAAAATTATTTACCAAAAAGTATGTTGTCGTACAAGTGTTATGTTTTGTGATATTTTAGATCACGTAGCAGATGAATTTTGAGGTAATAAAGCAAGAGGCCCCTTTCGCTAGGCGGGTCAGCTGACGTGTCGAACTGCACGTGTTTCTTGGTTTACCGTCGATATATACCATACATGCAGTTGAGTTGAAAGAAGAGTTCTTGATGTGCGAAAGACTAGAGAGGACGAGCGAAGTGACTGATGATCAGGAAGAAATGAATAACTTCTATCACCAAAATAAACTCGTGCAATCACATTGGCTCGCTATGCACAGAGGGCGCTCCTGTGCTTCGTGAAGTCAGGCTTTACAACTCTAGTGAACAAACAGGCACTGCACATCATTTCTACTCCATGTGTTCTTCATCGATATGCACTGGCAAGATAAGCCTTTCCAGAATACTTGAAAACAGTTTTGAAACACGTAACTGAACGTGTGAATTTTATCAGGATACGGGCTTGTCTTTTCAAACTGCTTTTTAGAGATGAATTGATTGATATTCAATGTTAATGAATTCTTTATTCCATTTTCAAAGTCATATCTTGTAACTGTTACTTTTCTAAATTTTGGTGTGGATTGGGGGAAGATTTCTCTATGCGTTGTCGAAGCGCGCAGTTGAAGTTATCATACCTTTTCAAGATACTTATCTGCGTGAAGCAGGATTCTCCTCAAAAAGCATAAAACGAAACATCGATCTCGTTTAATTCCCAAAGACGACATGAGATGAGAGTGTCACTTTCAACCACTGTTCCCAGAATGTCAGATATTGTGCGTAGAAAACAAGCACGAAAGTATCACTGAGTGGCCGACTGGTTGAAACTGTTTTTCATTTTTCAATAGAAAAAAAATTAAACATTGCTGGCTGTATATTTTTTCTTCCTAACATTTTGCCCCTTGATTCAGTGATATGCCGGTTCGTATGAAACTGTTTTTAGAATTTCAACAACTTCAGCAAACCACTTTTGAAAGTATTCATGCTTGCTTGTAGGAGCATTTTCTTAAAGTTTCATCTCAGATACTGATAATGTTTCGTACAAGCTTTACCCTAAAGTTGGGTATGACTTGACGCACCAAATGTTGTTGGGGGTAAAATGAATTTTTTGGTTTTTTTAAAGAGTAAATGAGACAAAAAAGGTTAAGAACAACTGGTCTAGCTCAGTGGTTCCCAACCTTTTTTGATGCATTCCTCCCTTGGCTCATTTTGGAACTTTTCATTCCGTCCCCTATTACACAATTTCAGCAGAGTGGCTGAAAAGGTTCAAACGTAATTTTTGCGATGACTCAGATCGGACGTTGTGGGTTGAACCATAATCCTACAGTAGCGTTGTTACGTAATTTCAATAAGCCATTATTGTACGATACTTAGCTCTGCTTGGTGGCTTCAAGCAAGCAGCAAGTTTAAATGGGAAAAAGTCATAGAATCACTCAGAAAAGTTGGAATACACTTAAACATCTAACTAAGCAGGTATCAAGTAACTTCACTCTACAGGTGAAAGAAGCAAGGAATCAATCACAAACTTTTGTTAGGAAATCGATTTCACGTAACACTACGCATCGTCAGTCCTATCATCTTATTCAAACAGAATCGTTCTAAATAGAATGATTCTAAATAGAATGATTCTATTCATTCCAAACATAATGATTCTATTTGAATAAGATGATAGAACTGACGATGCGTAGTGTTACGTGAAATCGATTTCCTATTACAAATTTGTGATTGATTACTTGCTTCTTTCACTTGTAGAGTGAAGGTACTTGAATACAGATATGCGCAAGTTTGAATCATCGCGAAAATATGAAAGCAGAGCCCAATCGGTTGATTCCTCTAAAGCCTATAGAAAACGTAGAGCTTTTTATTGTAAGCAGGTATCATTGATAATATAATAATCTAATAGATAGCGCCACTGTTAATTTCGTGACAGGAAGATAAAAATGAAACAATAGTAGAATCAAAACACATTGAAATACACCAGTAATACAGAAGTTTCAAATATCAACTTAGTTCAACTGTCAACTCGATCAATGCGAAATTTGTTCTTGTTTTTCATCGGAGGGTAGTTGGATACAGGGTATGATTGCTGTAAAACCAAACTGCATATATGAATAATCATCAGTGATGCAGTCTCGAGACTTGGTTTCGGTCTCGAGACCCATTTTTGCGAGTCTCGGTCTCGNAGGTTTCAGGTCTAGAGACTTTGAATATCGCAAAGAAATGGTTGAGTGAAATTTCTNTAATTCANCAACTTTTGTTTGTTGTATTTGCAGGTAAGAAACTACAAANCCGGTCGGAAAAATGCCANAAATTTGAAAAAAAAATCAACTTAGAAGTGATGACGACCTTTTTTGTTACAAAAATCGGCAAAATGCAGAAATTTTGAAGTCCCGAGTCTCGGTCCCGGGATTTTTGATGAAGTCTCGGTCTCGAAGTTTTAACCAGGTCTCGGTCTCGAAGGTTACGGTCTCGACTGCATCACTGATCATCATATTTTTATATTTTGGAACTTACGTTACTAAATGCTGTTATAGTTGCTTAAACGTTAAGGCTAAAATCTGCACAAGACAATAATATGATTGACTAAAAATTTAATTTCATTACACGCATCTGCTCAAGAAACTCTATCTAACAACCAAAACCTAAGGAATCCCGAACACACTGAGGTGCACAACCTACTGAACTTACTTCAAGAATGATATGCTTTGTCAAGAACAGGGCTGCGGGGCTGTCGTAAAAATGACACAGCTCCGGCTCCGGAGCTCCTCTGTTGATGAAAGTGGCCCCGGCTCTAGCTCCGGATTTGTGGGTTTTCATGACTGGAGCTTCTTTTTTCATGGCTCNGGATCAAGCTCCGGCTTCTGTTCGTCTTCACACATTAATATTTTCAATTGGCTTGGTGTGCCTCAAGTTGAATGGAAAATGAAATATATCAAGTACACAAAACGAAGAATGTGCCAAACATTTTTGAGTAATTTAATATGGTCTTTTTTCACAAGCAGCGCTCTCACCATGAGAAAATCAGCGAAAAATCAACAATCACAGGCTCAGACCATTCAGAGAACAGTTAGTAGCAGAAACGAATCTCAAAATAACGATAATATAAACAATTTCTGGAAAGGCAGTCGCTGGTTTTGTCGTCAATGCCTGAGGACCTTTTGTTATTTCTTACGAACAGAATCAAGAAAATCAGTTCAGTTCAGTTCATTCCCATAGCCAATGGCCGTTAGGGCGTTTTAGCAGCATGCTGATCGTTTGCCAGTTATTCCGGTTCCAACAGTTTCTTAAACAATGTTCGTGGCTCAAGCCAGTCCATGAGTGAATATTGTCAAACCAGCTGGTCTTTGGACGACCTCGAGTTCGTTTACCTGATAAAGATCCTTGCATTATAATGTTCGCGAGAGAGTCCGTGTGCTGGATACGTACCCAAACCACTGTAATTTGCGGCGTCTGATTCGCCGATCATGGAGGTGACCTCTTGTGTTACTGAGATGTTGATGCGGTGCGGGATGTAGGGAATCTGGAGTAATCTGCGGAAACACCGCATCTCGAATGCTGCTATCCTCGTCTTCAGGTTAAGGGTAAGGTTCCAACTCTCACATCCATAAAGAGCGGTTGAGATGACCACTGATCGAAGCAGATCCATCTTTGTTTCATGGAGATGTTCTTGCTGGACCAAATTTTCTTTAGTTTTGAAAGGTGCTGTGTGGTTATGGCAAGTCTCGTCTTGACTTCGCAGACTGATGTGCCGCCTTCAGTGATATTGGAGCCTAGGTACTTGAAGGTTTTACGGATTGTAGTTTACTGCCATTGACTGTTATGGGTATATTGGTGTTGTTTTCATTGGTGGCAGGGGTGACCATTATCTTGCTCTTCTCGGCGCTTATCTCCATTCCGAAAGCTGACGCTGATTTGTCGAGTCGCTCTGTAAGTTCGGCGAGTTCTTTCATGCGTCCGGTTATCAGGTCAATGTCATCGGCGAAGCGGAGATTGTTGATGCTGAGCCCACCAATCCTCACATTGCCCTCGAAGGACTCTAGAGCCTCGGTCATTATCTGTTCGAGGAAAATGTTGAAGAGGCAGGGGATAGCAGACACCCCTGTCTCACTCCAATGGTTGTGTGAAACCAGTCGCCGATGTTGCTGTCCACGAGAACCACGCAACTTGTGTTCTCGTATAAAGACCCAATCAGGTGTACTAGGTTGCTGTGAATATTGTGTTTCTTCAATGTTAGCAGTAAGGCCTCGTGCCAGACGCGGTCGAACGCTTTCTTTAAGTCTATGAAGTTGTGGTAGAGGTGCATGTCGTGGTTTCTATGTTTCTAGATTAGTATTCTGAGGTTAGTAATCTGTTCTGCTGTGCTTCGATTCTTGCAGAAGCCTGCGTGTTCTTCGGCCAGGATGGGTTCAATCTGAGGTTTGAGACGCTGCTGGATAATCTGCAACATGACTTTATTGGGATGGCTGATGAGGGAGATAGTTCTGTAATTGCTGCAGTTCTGCAGGTCGCCTTTCTTTGGTAGTGGAACTATGATAGATTTCGTCCACTGCCTGGGCCATACACCCGATTGCCATATCTTGTTACATATCGAGTGCAGTATGTCAACTGTGGTGGTATCAGTTTTCAGTAACTCGGCAGGGATGTTATCTATTCCAGCTGCTTTCTCTTTCTTGTGATATTTTCTTGCCTCAGTAACTTCACTGCGTGTAATATTTTGTGTTCTGTCTATATCGGAAGTTGGTGCACTTTGCTTTAAGGTAGTTAGGATGTTTGGATCAGTTTTGATGTGGTAGTTAGATAATTCTTTAGCATACTCTGTCCAACATTTCTCGATGTCTTCTTTACTCGTGATTACTTTCCCGTTTTTGTCTTTCATTGTGGATATTCTGTTGCTTTTAGGTGTGGTGAACTCTCTCAAACTTTGGAATGACTTTCGCGTGTTATTCGTCTCGAAGCCACCTTGTATCTTGCGGCAGTGGTCATTAATCCATTCCTCCTTCGCACGTCTAATCTCGGCTTTCACCCTGTTATTTGCCTCTCTACAGTATATTTCACTCGTGATTCTTCGGAATGATAACGTGAAGCTTTCAATTTTTGTCTTTCCTCGCATCTCTGCGCAAGTCGATCATCTATCCATGGTTTCGTCGTGTTTCGCTTTTTTCCTAACACCTCTGCGGCGGTCTCAATCATTGCTTCTGTGAATCCCGTAGTCATCTCCCCCACTTTGTCTAACAGGAGTAGTGGAGCAAACTTCCCTCCGATCTTCGCATTGAACTCACTCCGGATTTCCGGATCTTGAAGTTTGTCTAAGTTGTATTTGATACGTTGGGATTTCTGTATCGAATTTGTTGTAGTTTGATTTTCAGGTTCATCATGACCAGGTTGTGGTCGCTGCCAACGTCCGCTCCCGGATAAGATCTAGTTTGCTTGCGACAACGCTGGACTTGAATTTTCGCTGGATGAGGATATAGTCAATTTGGTTTCTGGTGTAGCCGTCTGGTGATGTCCACATGTAGCGGCGTGATTTCTTGTGGGGATGAAGGGTATTCGAGATCAAGAAATCGTTCATTTCTGCGAATTCCAGAAGGCGCGCTCCACGAACGTTCGTCTCACCGAGCCCAAATTTTCCGGCGACAGTTCTCGTGGGCGCCAGTACCAATCTTGGCGTTCCAGTCGCCGAGAACGACCAGGACGTCTTTCCGCGGGATTTTCTGGATAGTTCTGTTGAGAGTCAGGTAGAAGTCCTCTATTTCCTCATCTGTGTGATCAGACGTTGCAGTGTAGACTTGTATTACGGTCAGTTTGAAGGGTGATGCATTCGGTTTGATGCTGATGATTCTGCTCGATATGTACTCGCAATGTAATACGCTGCCGACTGTTGTCTTGTGTGTATAAAGAAGCCTACGCCGTTTCTACATTCTTTTATCTCGCCTGAAAACCACAGCTTCTGGCCTTCATCCGTTGTTACTTCGCCCATTCCAAGTCTTCTCACTTCTGCCAGTCCTAAATTATGCCAGCTGTAGGGTTCCATTGCTACTGAAAGCTCCTTAATTTTTCCGGTTGTGTTCAGTGTGCGGACATTCCATGTCCCCTATAGTGCAGATATCCTTGGTTAGTTTGATTTTAGTTTGGACAGCAGTAGCTAATTTATCACTTCCACCCTGCTGAGCAATAGTGGTAAGCGCGGTCGTTGGTAATCCGGGCCTCGGCCGATCCGGTATGGTTCTGTTGGTTGTCATGGCTTGCATAAACGTTTCATGGGCAAAGAGCCTGGCGGCGCCTATCTCCTCTCCAGGCAAGAAAACGGCGGTTTGGAAAACTACATTTGTGTCTGAGCATTTAAACACCGACCAGTTTTAATTGACCAAGTGTTTTCCACTCGTTGCGTGCTTTGCCTGTTGTAGTCTTGGCGATTCCAGCTAACAGCGCTGCCCCGGCAAGCAATGCAAAGAGCGCAAAACACATAGTCGACTCTCATGTGTTCTTTCTAACATGCACACATTTGCATGAACACAAATGCGAAAATGTGTTTAAAAAGCCCTTTGCTCAAAGAAATAGTATGACTTCTAGCAAGAAATTCACCGCTGACCTTTGAAACAGATGAACACGTCTGATTTCTTATACAGTATTTCGCTCTAATAATAAGCAGTAATGAATCACAAAGTAAAGCACACTTTGACCTGCAATGCATAGGAGAAAATAAGACAGGTTACCGTGCTAAAAGCATATAATTTTTTCCACAGATGAAAACTTCACACATTTGTTTACATTGCTTTTTTATACCCTCCTGATAATGTACTGCTGTGCAAAACAATGCTAGTTCGCTACCAATTAGTTATCTTTCATGCTATGATAGTGCTTGTAAACGTGATGTTTCCTCGTGAATTTTGCCAGTAGACTAGTAAACCTTGCTAGTAAGCCTAATGGTTTCTAATAAAAATTCCTGCTTTACAATGGCGTGCCGTGCATTTCACCCTTAAATCTACCATGGAATCCAATCTTGAACATACTGACTATCGAAAGTAAGATGTTGTGGCAGTTAACGTTTTTTGTACTTCTGCAACAGTAGTTTTCAACCATTTCGGTGAATGGAGCCAAATCCAGACCTACAATTTTGTTAGAGAGACGCACTAAATTTTTTGCCAAAAGTCAATTGACACGTTTTGTTTTATTGCACTAACGAAGTCTGTTACACAAAATATTAGAGGTTTTATTGAAAGACTGCTAAGAGCCGCACAAAGGATGCTTGGGAGCTGCATGCGGCTCTTAGAACAGAGACTAAAAGGAAGAGAACCTTAGTTGTAGTCCTCGAAACATCAGCAGTTAGTATCGTTACCGTACCAGTTGAGCAAAAACATTTCAACCCTGGAAAGAAGAGATTTGTTAGTCTTGCTTAGAGCTAGCTTTTTCTGTCCACATTTGGCTTTCAGATCGACCTCCAAGGCCTTTGTGACGGTCTTGGCTGTTAAAAACTAAAGAGCTGCGTGCAGTTCAGACATAGCCAGATGGCAAGCAATTGTACGAGTAGATTCTAGCTTGCAAATGCTAGAATCAAGTCGTGCAACTTAAAACTATATCCTCCTAAAGACTTCCTGACATTCGTAGTTGAATATGGTGATGAAAGAGCCTTTCCAAATCTTCGTATTGCCTTGAAAAGAATGCTTACGGTTTATTATCTATTGCAAGCTGAGAGAAACTGATTCTTTCATACCTCCGAGCTTCAATGACAGAATGGGTGACCGAGCTTTGATGAGCATAGAAAGGAAGAAACAGAGAAAACTGTCTTTGATGATATCATAGATCAGTGGTCAGGGCCGGCTTTAGCAAGTGCGGGGCCCGATTTGAAACACTTTGCGGGGCCCCACTCAGTGGTGTGTAGAAATTTTTGATGGGTGCATCAAGGCGTAGGCTAATGGTAGAAATCAGTGATGTTACAAAGGCGAGGCCCGAAAGGGTGACGCCAAGATCTCTCCAGCAGAGACCGTTATAGACAGCGCCGTTAAACACAATAAATCAAAAAATTGCAACCCTCAGTAACACCTCCCCTCTGGCCAGATACCTCCCTGATCAGAAAGGAGGTACGAGTGTAGTACCTGCAGAGACGATAGGTATTGAGTGCTGTGCTAGTGGATATCCAGAGCTGAAAAGTTTGCAGTAGTAGCAAAAAATTACATTTTTCCAGGCCAGGAATAATAGCCGTGGAGGACCTACCTCTTCACCATTTCGTGGTAATCTTTTGCATTGAAACTTAGAAAACCGTGTCCTATCACTCTCGTTTCTAAGGAAAACTTCTATGGTGATTGCAGGCGGTCCTATTCAGTCTAAATAGTCCAGGGTAGTCCCCAACATACCGACTCATGACACCTGGCTAAGTAGCATCATTTGTTCATCCAAAATTTGAGTGCTCATGCTCGCATGCCTCATCAGATGCATATCCGACGAGGTTCCTTCTTTGTCAGAATCAACACTTTCGAAACGACTTGTGTCACTAGCGGTACATAAACTTCTACTTTGACTATCTGCCGTAACATGACCAGGGTGGCTGTCTACGCTATCGTCATCTTCAATGTGGTGTCGCACTGAGGGTATAGGCCTACTCTCAGTGGTTCAAATACTTGTCCAACACACCTTTCTTTTTTTATGCTTCTGTCTGTTTTTGCCTTAGCTTTGGGTCTTTTTTCGCTGCCACCTAATATTTTTGACCCATGACTCATGCTCTTTGACTCATAATATTTAGCTATAGTTACAGACAAAACATATTCTTAAATAAATAACCCAAATTCGACTATTTAAAGCCAAAAACAAAACACCTGCCTATCACTATATACAGTGATATTTAATTGTGCAAATTAAGGAAACGATATTTGAAGTTCGACAGTTAAAAGCCGAAGCTCGTCAATGCATTCTTGAAATGTTATTAATGCAAGATGTACGTATGAAAACGTTCGTGTTCAAAAATGCTGTAACCAACCCCAACAAGTTAAAAACACGACAAAAGACTGTGCCGGTAAAAAAGTCACAAGTTATTTGGGAAGCTTTTAATAATGATCAAGATGTAATCACTTCGCTGAAATTAGCAGAACAAGATTGAATCCTGTGATCAAGTGATATTAATTCTGGTTGACATCAAAGGGAATCGGCTGTGGAATAAAATTAACTCCTATGTAAATATGGAATGAAATAAACACAGCAGGCTCTCATGACATTGGTCATCATCCTTGATGCGGCACTCATGGGATGAAAAACCCATCATCCGCGTTCTGCTATGATACGGCACTCATCAGGTTGTTTAACTGATCATCCGTGTTCTGAAATCGCGAATTGGTTAGTTTAGGATACTAACCATGTTTTAAGCCCTCAGGCAAAGAGGCCACATGAAGAGTGCGAAGATGTGAACGAAATAAGAGCCTGGCAAATGAGGATCAGTGACGGTGGCCGCAAGAACCGAAATTCCTGAGGAATACGCCTCATCCGGCATCTGATCGGAAGGGAATTAGGGGACTGTGTGATGCAACGCCCGCTGTGACTCAGGAGCCAATAGTGAATGATAAAAATGCGACATTTTGGTTCAGTGAAATGGGCCCCGCTGAATGGTTTTCTGTTCCGCCATATGTTCTGATGTTAAAATCAACAAGGTAGCTGGGAAGCTATGTTTAAAGGAGCATATGAAGTAAACCTAACGTAGCAATTACGTACCTAACGTAGCAATTACGTATGCCAAATGTCGTGTTAAGAGTAAATGGTAATTGTGTGTGTATATTCTATTTGAATAAGGATCCTAGGAATTGGTAAATTTCTAGCTTCGTCGTCCTGAACTAATGATTAACCCATAGTCCTTCGGGACTGAGAAAATAAACAAAAAGTAAAAACTGCTGATTAGAGCAGCTTATGAATATTACAGAGAAGGGTTTAAATTTTGTTCTCTATTAACACTAAAGGAACTCGTATGAAATGTTTGTAGATCTCCCAATAAGTTTAAACCTACTTTTTAATTTTTCAAAACAAGCAAGTAGGC
>JGI24159J19872_10013573_pt1 | contig 10582 bp, 8 predicted proteins | sample Ectturendosymbi4_FD_19872 | JGI IMG/M metagenome (IMG submission 19872)
CCCGATATCCCACCAAAACATAATTATTACTTTTTGGCCCATTTACAATGTTCCTTGAAATTTGCATGCAAGTTTAGTCCATGGTATTTGCATTAAGCCGGCAGATTAACAAGCAAAAAGTATGCGAAAATAGTTAATCTCATTTGCACAGGTAATAAAGTTTTCGTAAAATACCAAGCTCAAGGGGGGGTTTTAACCCCAACCACCCGCCCTTGCGTACGCCCTTGATTCAGATCCACGTAGATTTGCAAAAATAAGTCAACCAGTTTTGATTATTTGTATTGATTAGTTGTTAGCAATACAATTGCGTAGCTTTTGAACTGAAGTAAAAGCTTTGAAACACATAGTTAAAAAGTCAACCGGAACTGAGGAATGTACATGGTTTTGACAAAAATCTTACGATGCTCGTGTATGACGTCATTTAGAAAGGAATTCCACAAGAGCTGAAATTACTTTTGATCAAGTATCAATTTAAACATGTTCCCCAAATTGAGAAAGTGCAGTTGTGTAGCAACCGGTGTAATTAAGTTCACGTATGCTCAGCCGGTCGGAGTCCACGTATGCTCAGCAGCCGGACCGGGATATACCATCCTAGTGCTGGGAATAGCTTTCGACCAAAAACTCTTCCTTTTCAGGGTTAATTACAAACAACGAATTTAATTTGCAACCGGCCAAGGTGCATTGGCTTGAGCACGCGTCAGTGAAACTGGTAGGTTACGTTCGATTTCTTGTCGGGTAATATCCGCGAAGACTATAAAACAGCACTTGCCGTCTATCCACCCTCGTGCTCGGCGTTAATGGATGGGTGCAACAAAAAGGTTCACGCGCGTTGCTGCTTTGACCGCCGAGTTATGTTCTGATGAAAACCTCGTCACAATTATGATTCCGTGAAATAAAGTCAATAAAATGCCCTTGGTTTGCATTCAACTGGGCCGCAATCCTTTGTTTATAATAACAGTGCTGAAGCCTGTGATTGACGTAACTCCCGGCATAAGCGTACGAGCCGGGGAGGCAGGGGGGATTTCCTCCAGACTCGAGTAAGTTTAAAAAATATCGGGCAAAACTGCCCGATTTCTTTGGGCAATTTGGTTAAAGCAGAATTATCGCCGTACAAAACTTTCCTATTTAAGATTGTATTGTAGTGGCATAAAAATTCGGGCCAATCGAAAATTTTGCCCTTCTTCAAACCCAAAGGTCCCCGTACGCCTGTGACTACCGATACGCAGATTTCAGGTAACTGCTGTATTGTAAAGACAGGCATTGACCAATTACTTCAGAAGAAGCATTGCAGCTACTCTTTCTTAGAAAATCCTGTCTTAAAGTGCAAATAGACTAGGTTACGAGGTTTACTAGTTTCTGCTGTGTGAAATGTTTTTGCAAATACAATAAACCATCTGCTTTGTTCGTGAAATTTTCTTGTGCTTCGTTTCGTTGCAATCTGACAAACTTGGCTCATGGAGATGACATGGCTCTCAGGGCTAGGAATGAAATGAATCGCGTGTCTAATGCTTTACAGCAAATATTAACAACCAGTTTTGAGCATAGAAAAAAGAAAGTGTTGTCAATTAAATCTATACTTGATCACTGTGGAAACGGACCGGTGTTTTGATTTAATCAACAACATTTATCTGGAAAAGTTGTCAACATTGTGCGAAACCTGAGGCAAAAAAATTTTAAATTTAAAAAAATTTTTTAAAGGGAAATACTTTGTTGAGTTTGGTGTAGCAGAAGTGAGGTTCCTTTTAAACCTTGTCGCAGCCGAAGAATCAAATGCTTTCCATCTCCGGTGAAATCAAGCATTTACCTCGCGCTGGAACCATCATGAGGTCACTAGTCCCGGCTCTTCACCTATAACCAGTGCTGAGCTAAAAGCGCAAATCAGCCAGCAGCTTCAGTTCCGATCGAGACAATTAACTCCAACGATCACAGTGAGGCATCAGTTCTGAATCGGGAGTAAACTCAATCCTTGGCTAGACATTTTAGCTACCAATGGGAAAAGGCAAATATCACTGAATCCCGTCTTACAGCAAAAAATCCGTTTAAAAACTTCGATTTTTATGAATGCCACATATTTGAAACACGTGAAACGGTAAACTAAAGTAAACGGCTAAAAATCCTGATACTAATAAATGAATGTAGGTTGGTAGGCTTGTACAATGAAAAAGTGCCAACCTTGCTATTTACGTTTCTTTCTGCAGACATAATTTCTTATAGGTGTGTGCGAGCCGCTGGTTTGCCACAACGTGTATGTCAGATAAAAAAGTGCAGTACATTTCCTTTCTTCCGAATATTTTCCACATCTTTGATATGGAAGATAGCATGAAAAATCTCCCGCGGTTAGCCCGAAACTGCATTGTTCACAGCAACAGCTCCACACATTTGAATAAAAACTGTTTCTTCCACGCAATTAAGTATTTTTTCGTTTTCCAACGTTTGATTATTAAATAACTTTTTCAATAGAAAATTTTCAGGGAACTTATTTTCTGGCTTCTGTGATGAAAACGCCACCGACATCTTATTTTCCAATAAAATTTACCCTTCGGCTAGCTACCATTGGTTTGTACTCATTTTTATACTGTATTCAGGTTTTTTAAGGTGTTTTAGGCCCCTAGAATTGAAATCGGGTCCCTAGAATCAGAAAAAATTATCATCGGGTTCCTAGAATCAGAGAAATCGGGTCCCTACAGGTCCATACCGGGTACATTTTCCTTAAAAACAACCTGACAACCTGCTGTATTGCATATTCCGGTGCTAACTGCTGGCTAACAGCTAGCTTGGGTTTTCGTTCCAATTTTTTCTCCACACTAATTTTCAGAGTGACTCACCTTTAAACAGATAACAACTCGAATTCCTGTTAACTTCGCTAAAAATTTATAGTGGGAATGTGAGAATGCTCTGCGTGAATTAAAAACGAAACCAAAACACAACCATCGTGTAAAAAAATAGGCTTTCCGAACTTTACTAAATGATGTATACGAGCGGCACGAGCAAACAAATGTTACAAACAACGGCAATGTCATCGGAAAGTCATTCTCGGCTTGCTTGTCAGGTACGCGGCGCTTATTCTGAGTTTCTTGCCTCTCAAGTAGAAAGAGAACTGCATAAAAAAGCATATAGTTAAAACAAAATTAATTCAATTTGATATTAGCGAAAAACGATGGTGTTGGTGTTGACCAAGGGATAACATATACATTTCGAAATGCTGCGACTTAGATCTACTGCGATTACAGGTTTCTTCATAATCTAAGTTGTATAGGCTACTTTGATATGTGACGATTTATACACAGGAGAGGCATCATGATTTAGTATACACACCACGATACGGTTCATGCACGCGCAGTACTGCAGTTGGCTCGCCACAGCAGTGCAGCATTCACTAAAAAAGTAGCAGCGTGGCCCACGGCGCAAGCATGCGGAGATGGGCACCGCTGGGCGCTGATCCCCGCGAAGGCGGATGCTATTTTTCTCAGATCCATAAATAATAAGTCATCAACTGCAGCCTGGATCTAAATGTCATCCGCAACGTAAATTGCTATAGTTTCCTGCTTAGATTATGGGTCATGCCCTGAATCATCTTAGCAGAAACACTTTTCTGAAAAAATAAACTGACTAGCAAAATGCGTTCTAATTGCTTTTTCCTGAAAAGTAAACTGGGTNCCACAATGCGTTCTTACTGNTATAGCTTAAACTTATTTTATAATCACCTAATCAGTAATGNTTCGTTTTGTTTCATTGTCAATGTGGCTTCCAAACATACCGGTCATTCTTGATTGCTATATTCATCTCATTGATGCAGATAGTACTGGGAATTCGTTCAAGATGTACACCAACATTTTTCAATATCTTATGTAAATGCGTTGACATGTCTTAGTGTAACAAGCGGCATGGATAATTAAAAAACGTTTTTTCACTTTCGATCCACATGCGTGATCCTGTACTGATTTTTCTGAGCAAAAATGACAAACAAAATTTTCAAAATACAAAATTGTATAAAGTTTGAGTGGTGGTTTAATATATTGGGTGATGATACATTGAAAATTTTCAATAACAAACAATAATGCTACCATGGAACATTTCAGGCAAAATCGAAAAGCATTTGCGGAAAAGCAAGCAAAGCTTCGGAATGACCACTACATTCTGCAGTGACCTTGCTCTGCCTTTGTGGTAAACTAATAACAAACTATTGTCTTGGATAAATGCAATGTTTGTCACAACAGATCCTATTCATCAAAACAACATCGCGCTTGGGTTTTCTTGGCAGTTTGTTACATGAGAATCTCGGATGTAAAACGGAAATGACATAGAGTCGCTCATGTATGGGAACGGTGCCTACACAAACGCTGGTAAGAGGCACTGCTGCACCCGGGGTTTGATCAAAACTGCTTCATACAGCAGATAATTAGTGATCAAGGCCAGGGGTAGAAAATATGCAGAGCATTTGTTATGTAACCCCCGGTGCTGCGCTTTATTATCAGGGCTAGCATCCGAGTTTTCATAAAAATGTTTCATTCAGCAGAAAATTTATATCTTTAGCGCTTACCCTTTGTGAGAGAACGATGCGAGCTGACTCTTCGCACTGAAATGTTACGAAGCCATACGAACTCCCTTTCCAATTGCGAATGATGTTCACAGTGATGACTCTCCCACAGCGCTGTTTTAAAACAGTAGCCTAAATCAGCACTTTGTTGTTACTGAAACCGTGAAACGAATGCACCTTGCACCGGTTAGTGGGTGATGCGTACGTTGACAGTGAGTCGGTAAACTCTGACCTCTGTAACACCTAAAGCTCATGCCTTGCGCAAAAGTGCTTCTAACGTTCAGCCAATCAACTTGGGTTCTTTCGGGTGGTTATTTGCTATCACGGAGTGCAACGCAAGCGCGTTCATAACGAAAATCGGACATTAGTAAGGGCTGTATAATTAATTGGGGTTTACATTTGACGGATCCAGGCCCAGCGCCACCGACAGTTTTTCAAATTTTCTATTATGACACAAATCCCGGTCCGCGTCTGTCGGAGTCCGGTGACGGTTTGTTACAGTCACGGAGCGTTCTGACCGACAATTCGAGACCGACGGTGACCAACAAATCATAAACAGGTCCCCTTATTTTCGTTCATGTTTCTGAGGATTGATATCATGAATGTGAGGTGGTAAACTTCAACAGGGCGTAGTTTTTCAAATTTATATACGGCTTCAAGTTTTGCCTGCATGCGCTGTGAAGTTGCTCATCTACAAATGAGCAATACAGATTTTTTTATAAATTGCTGACTAGGCTAGAGACTGACGCAGAATGGCTGACTAGGCTCGTTCCTTTCCAAATTTAACCACTCGCTTTTTTCTCAATTCACTGACTCTTATTTTAAAATTAATGCCATTTTGTTACAGCAGTTAGATAGCTCAAATTATAATATATGAAAGTGCTGCATGTCTTTTTGTTTATTTTCTGCTAAAATTAGGTAACTGTATCTGTAACAAATGCCCGGGCTGACCCCAAATGGTCTGTCGATGTCGGCTCAATGCGAACAACTTCTATCTACTGTCGGTCTGGTCGGGGGTAATGCAAACGATGCCGTACATGTAAGGCAAACATTTCAATTGAACACACTGCAAAGCACGTATCACAGGTACGCATGGAAAGTACGCGTGTTTCTGCTACATATTGTTGCTATGTTTACATTCTCACACAATATTCCTTTCAAAGTGACCAGGTACGACTGGAAAACTTCCACTTTCCCACTTTGCGCAAAGTACATTTCACCCCTCAATCACGCACATTTAGATTTAATGCCGTGTTCTTTGCTCTTGAACCTAAGACAGTGGTAGCTCCCCAAAAGAAGTAAAATTATTTTTCAACGCTCCTTGGCGTTCGAGCGCATCTTGTGAACTTCAGTGGTTCATCGCTTACCTCAGGGTTTACCAAAATTTTTGGGCCACTGGCGCCATTTGAGATTCTGTTTTTGTTAGGACCGCAATCTCACGTCGCATCAATTTTCCACCCAACCATCTCGGAAGGATAATACAAAACGCACATAAAATGATTTTGAACAATGTTTCATTGTACATAACTGACACCACCAATAGGACGGGTGGGGTTGCTTCTTACAGCACAATCTATAAGTTCTCGGAGCTGTCTCTGACAGACAAACTCGTAAGTCGGAGTCCAATTTAAGGCTGAACATGTATTCTGTCTTCCTACTTTTAAGAGCTGAAAATGCTTTCTTGTGCATGTAGGTATGTAACAAAAGGTAATAAAAGTATAGTTTCCTTTTCTGAGAGAAACGGATATTCGTGCCTAACACTTAACCAGAGTGATGAAAGAGTTACTTGATCGAAACTTGTCATTAAACTTCGGTCAGATTACAATTCGGCTGATCTTCTTTTTGCGTCGCCCTGACAGGTCTTTTTGCAACAACAGAAGGGTCTAAAATCCAATCAAAATTTCATACATCTCTTTTCAAAAGTATTTAAAATGTCCAGAAAGCAATTCCAAATGTTGTTGAATGCCTGAGAAAACCAACTCTATTAATTGCATGTTTTTTGGCAATGTAGTCACACAGAATAGAAAAAATTTTCATAATATCATCATTTATTCTAGTTTTCCATATTTCACTTCGCTTTTTTTCATATCTCCACGGACCCCTTGTGCAGTTGTCACGGACCCCAAGTGGTTCGAGAATCTCAATTTGGGAAACCCTGTTTCACCTATGCAGTTACACAAAAACCAACGTACTCAGGCCCGTAACCAGCTTGGGATACCAGGTGGGGCAAAGAGTTTTCTGAGAGGGGCTCAAATTTTTTTAACCTTGCCCAATAGTTTTAAACTATGTCCAACACATTTTCCAGGGGGGGAATTTTGCAGGGGGGCCTCGCCACCCTTGGTTATGGGCCTGAATGTACTTGGAAGCAAAAGCTTTTTTCCAAGATCCTTCCCGCGTCTCAACTAAAAATGTTAGAAATAATGGCTCACTGCAAAAACATATTTTTCCTTCATCCACTATTAAAATCTCTAAGTTTTCGAGCAATCAGCTGAATGGGCTCCGTTTACATCTTTTTGCGATGATTCGAACTTGCACATATCTGTATTCAGGTAACTAGTCTCTACACATGTGAAGAGTTTGAATCAATCATCAACATATAATTGGAGATCGATTTCACCTAACACGCATCGTCCAGATCTACAACCTCGTTGCTGATTGATTCAAACTCTTCACCTGTGTGGAGGCTAGTTTTTCTTAAGCCTGCTTATAATTCACATTGATGGCAAGCATAAAATCATTAAAAGCTTTCTGCTTAATTCTTTATAACTGTTAAATGCGCTGCGCGTTTGCGATTTGTGCAGGTTGATACTCATCAGCTTCTCTGCAATGTGAGTATCAATGGAGGACATGATTATAGTGCATCAAAAATAGATAAGCCTTTGTGAATATGGATCATTGAAATCAAAAGCAATCATAGGCATAGAATAGACTCTTCTAAATACGGCTTCAGAATTAGTTCATTCATTTTTCTCCATATGTTCTAAAACGAATAGAAGAAATGTTGCCTGGTACTGCAACGGCTCTCCATTAGCTTCAGACTAGTCCATTGTAGTCCAAACATTTGCATTCATAGTTCATAGCAAGCGCAAAAATTCCGGTATCGAGATTGGCAAAGGCATGACCTTCAAATGTTCATTGTGTTGTGTTGGTCAAGAAGACCAACAAGACGTACAGTAGGCCTACTTATTCGGCATAGGAAAGTTGATATGACTAAACACAAAGTGCGTAGTACCTCAAAAAGTATTTTAAGATCCGTCTCTGTAGTAGTTGGGTCAATGCCTCCAACAAATATTCTTCTTGGAATAGCTTCGCCTTCATATTGGCTCCAAGTCGACATGATGTTTCAAACTAAGATCACGTTACTGTTTGGTAGTCACAGTTCACCGTAGGGTTTATCTCCTGCAAATAGCACGCAACCAGGAAAGGTCAAGGGTAGAAAAAATCATGTGGCATTCTCGAACAACAAAGGTGTAGTTTGACCGATTAATGACCTCCTGACAGGAAGAAGTCTCGTCGGACCACATTGACCTATATTTGACCTAGTGCTCCAAGCACGCTTCGTTTATTTGTTGTCGGCACCTCAAACGGATATATGTCTAGTTTTTTGAGAAATAAGGAATCACTAGAGCGATGATCACATTGCGCGGTCCAGTACAAATGCGAAGAAAATGGGGATATTTACTTAATTTTGATCTTTGCTTTTAAAATGTGTGCGACTTGATTTGTGAATTGTAAACGTGACCTATCCTGAAAGTATTGCAGCCAATATTTTCCATATTTATGGGAAATTGATTCTAGCACGTCTTGTTTCATACTCGTTGTTGTGATAGTCATTTATTCTTAATTTTATTTTCGTTTACATCCCCGTACGAAAAGTCATTGCCGTGTTAAAGATTAAAAAAAATGGCTGGCAAGGCTTTTTTTTTGAAAGTTTTAACATTCCTTTTGCTGATTTAGTGTTAATGGGCGGCGCAGCTACGAGATTCTCTTTTGCGCGCAGCAATGCGTTCAGGCAAAGAGTGGTGTCGTTTACAGATTGCCATCTAAAGAGCACAATTCGGCGTCATTTCGCCGCTTTTTGCTTTGCGTTGTTTTTATCAGGTGACCAGCCCGTGGTCTAGTGGTAAGTGCGTCCAATTCGGTACTGGTAGGTCGAGAGTTCCCGGCCGGGTCTTACCAAGACCTTGTAAATTGGTACTGTAGCCTTCTAACCAGGCGCACGGTGTGTGGAAGAGCTGCAGGGAACACAGCCAGAACACAAAATCAAGCCGAGTGAAATAAAAACTCAGAAGTTGTGCAAACTCAGTCGTGGCGCACAAGACCATTGCAGTTATACAGTGCCAAAAACAAACCACCATAAAAAAAGTATCAGTTGGCTGACTTACATGATAGCAATGAAAGCGACCGCCTCATTCGCTTGCAATCGAACTCAGTGCTGTAACCCAAAACGTTTTGTTATTAAGACTTTATCATGTCAACGATACTTCTGTGTCGGTTAAGAAGGAGCTGCAAGCACTAAGTACTCAGAGGTAGTACTAATCATCGCATCTTAATCTGTTACGTTTATGACAAACTAAAAGCGAAGGCTAAAATCAATGGCACCACAACTTGAATAACAATCAAACAGCGTGGGCAAAACTCCTTATGGGGTTATATGTCAGTAAATAATAGTGATGCTGATCCTGATGTCAGTATTACACACTACGCTTAAATATCCAAGACTGTCGATCTGCATATTGGACAATTGTGTCGGGTCTGTTCAACGCTTAGTACAGCTCTGTCCCACCCGCGGCCCGAGACTACATGCGGCCAGGCGCGCAACCAGGGGGGGGAGCATTTCCCCCCCTGAAATTTTCAAAATATTGCGTAGCAATTTTGACACTTGCAGAAACTTTCAAAGAATAAAGATGACATTTTATATTCTAATAATTTTTAAGAAATCTTATTGGAATTTTTCTTTGTCTTGTTCTTTAATTATTTCCTTACAAGATTTATCTTGAGACATGTTATCTGATCGAAAATTTCGTAAATGATTTGTATTCAACCACAGATATGCTGGAAGTGTCAGCCTGGGAGATAAGTTAAACTGTTCGTATTTTTAGGGCATTTTTTATCTATTTGCTCGTGTACTATTTTGTCTTAGACAGGCCTCAAATTGCCCTCATGAAACTTTATAACATTATGGTACGGTTGAACCGTGCGAATTGCTGAAACTTTCAAATTGATAAGAGAAATCTTGACATAGCAGTTAGTGCCTCGTCAAACCGCTTGTTCTTCTACGACCTTTTGATTATTTTTGTAAGGGGCAAAGCGGATCACCATCATTAACGTAGTACATTTCTTGAAAAAGCGTTGTTTAGCTGCACTTTCGCTTTGAAACATGATAGTTTTTAACTAAATTTAGGTTGAGGACTGTTTCACGTTTTAGTGTCTTTTTGGGTTGATCCCAGTACCACGGCTTGGGAAAAAAGTTTTGTAACGTGTTATATGAGTGCTAGTCAAGTGTTGAACGCACCAACCTACTAGACCACTTTGGCTCCAAATGACGCTTTACACGACCCCAACCTTTGCAACCAGTGCAAGTCCTGAAAGCTCATAGCCCTAAAAGTGCTTCTAAAAGCTTTCACACAACTCATGGATACCAGAAAAAGCCGTTTTGCCCTGATCCGTTATGCGCCAAAGGCACAAGACACCTGATCCGTTTTGCCCGAAATGGTAGCATGCAAAGATCCCCTCACCCTTGACATAACCTATCTTTCAAGTTTGGGATCTTCATTTGTGATAGAAATTCAAGCACATGCTAGAAGAATAGGGCCACAACGAATCTGCTAAAACAAGACGAAAATTATGCATGTTTACTATTGTAGTAGCCTATACATCTGTCACACTAAAACCACGACTACACTCGTTGAGTACGGAACCAGGTGTTTGCATGAGAATACACATTGTTACTCTGTCCTGATCGTTCGGTCTGCATCTTGATTAAAACTGAAAAGTTCTCATTTTCGGAAATGTTGCGAAGAGAACTTTTATCTGTGTGTCAGG
>JGI24159J19872_10013575_pt1 | contig 10581 bp, 10 predicted proteins | sample Ectturendosymbi4_FD_19872 | JGI IMG/M metagenome (IMG submission 19872)
TTAACTATGAAAAATAGATACGCTTGCAAGTTTTAATCGTCGCAGAAGAATGAAAGCAGAAAGCAGGCAGATTCCGCAGAAGCTTGCCGCAAGGCTAAAGTTGGTTTACTGCAAAGGAGGACAGTTTCAAGAAAAAAGGACTGCATAGATTACGGTGAAACTAAATTCCTGAGCCCTGCAGCGTACACATTCACAGGTTTGAAAATGACTGTTCAAAGGTGACCAGAAATGTCGAGCGTTGCTTTGGAACTCATATTAGACGACGCAGTGATTTGCATCGCTACGACGAAGTCACTTGCTCGACATACTTATTAAACTTTAACAGAGTAGTTGACATCAGGTTTTGATTGTCAATACGGTACGACTAAAAACTTGTATGGAAAGTTTATATTGAAACGCATGGGCCGATACAGCATGCTTTTCGTGTATGCTTTTTTTTCAAACCTGCGAAAATAAAATATTTAGGAAGCGCGTGATGTCTTCAAGGCCGTACTAGCAAAACGACTGTTTTTCTCATCTTTTTTGATTGTGTGCAAATGAGTTAATTTAAAAGTATGCGGTTATTATGCATAACTTTGATCAGGAGCACACAGAAAAAAAACTAAGAATTGTTTTGTCGCGATTGAAACAATTGATTCCAAAAATTTAGAACGATTTGAGTAAGTTTGTTTAGCGATTTAAACAATTTCGTTCGTGCTACCTCTGCAAAAATCGTTGCTGTTTCGCAAACATCAGTTCAAACCACCTTGTAACCAGGGTGTTTGTGATAAAATAAACGAGCTCAACTAAAACTAATTCTCAGAAAGTAAAGGAAAAAATACAACATTAAAAACTATCATTCGCACCGCACCTACTGTAGCACATGCTGAGCGTTCTGTATCGAGGTAAAGGTATCTTCTAATAAAGTTAACAGATTACTTGGCCATGAACACCAAAAGCATGTCTCATGCGAGAATGAGCTACAGCATCCATAGTAACAGAGAATGCGCACTGAGTCGCTTGAAACAACTGAGTTACAAGAATTTTCCCACTTGAATAGGTATAGTTCAATGATAAAGTGTTTGATGTCGTTAAAAGATTGCTTCAACGAAATCTACAAAAAGATAATGGTTTGGCAGGCTTGGAGTACTGCTTTAACGAAACCAATGAAACAAAACTGCGGTAGTCTCTCAAATACTCGTCTATTCTACCACACAACACATGCAGAGAAAGCAGTATCTTTATGTCTTTCAGAGCAAATAATTACTTTGAATTTTGAAAACCGAATTCTTGCTATTCACATTAAGCGAAGAACATGCGACAACGAACGACGCCATGACACATGGCCACACTAATACTGCCTGAACCTCATTTAATTTTAAGCGGCAAATATCGATCCACGTCGTGTACTTATCGGGTCCCGCTACCATTTTACGAGTGTAAAGGTCTTGATGCAGGTTGAAAAAGTTTATCTAAGATCAGCCGATTTTACCGAGGTGTGTTAAAAATTATTCTAAAAATCGCAAAGCAAATTCAGTACCTACCAAAATTATTCCGAAATTCGGAAAACAAATACACGACCACAGAAAAATTGTTTTACAATTCCGAAAGCAAATACACCACCCACCAAATCACATGACCACACTACTGCAACAAGCAACAAATTGCTGTTAACAGAATTTGGTGTGAGCTCAGGACAGACGATAGCCGCAAATTTCTACAGACAAGAAATACAGTACCTCCTGGTTGAGTTTCGTTCTTTCGCTGGAACATTTCCGTCATTTGTCCCATAATAGTATTAAAAGTATTAAAACTCACCGTAACAGTATTCATGACGGAATTGACTTAATTTATTTCGGTCATTTAAAAAAAATTCGGTCTGTGACCGAAAAAATAAACACAACCTCCCGGTAATCCTGCCTTTTGAAAGACCTTAAACGAAAAGTGCGTATCTTTAACTTCCACTACCTTTTTATAAATAGTTCGCTAAGAATGATCTCAGCAATCCAAAGTTTTTATAGTTTCTTAATCAGTGAAACAATTGCGAATGCTCAATCTGGAATGCGTTGGCAAAACACTCAACCGAAGAGAATTGTCATGACTAGAGAAATAGAGATCATATTTTACTACTTGTCCACCTGGTGCTGTATCAAAACTTTCCAGGGGTAACTCAGTGATGGGGTATACAGGGGAGTACCAGGGGCTTGCTCGTCAAGGTCAGTTACATTGTTTCGCATTCGTTGATCTCGCTGGGCTTGTTTGTGAGCAAATGTAACAATCATGCCTTAGGACTTATCCAAGCTACACTGATTTTTGGGAATCCAATTCAACATCTCGCAACATCAAAATCTTAGTAAAAATCGATTCATTCTTGTTCGCATGTCAACGACATACCTTTGCGAGCGAAGATTTTCTGCTCTTTCTGAAATTACCTGAGAAAGGTGCTTATTACAAGGTTAAACTTCGATTTCGTTTTCCACAACTGGCTGACGAACTTGAACAGCAGCCACCGCACTAAACGAGATATGCTTTTGTGTTAATTTCGATTGCGCATTGCAAAAAATTCGTGTACTGTAGTTGTGGGCAGTACATCACTTACACAAACCTCGATTGTAAATGGCAAAGAAATGTGGAGGATGTTGATACGGTTCTTGTAAAAAAAACGACCCGAAAAAAAAACCCAGTTTTTTTCAAAAAAAAACACTTAAAAAAAAACAATGAAACCCACCAAAAAAAAACTACTTATCGTTTGAAAAATCTACTAAGTAAAAAATAGAATAAGCGGGACACTTGTACAGTTTACTATAAATTCTTTTTAATCAAACAAAACGAATAGCAACCTAATTTGAGGACTTGAAAAAAGAAGAGTAAACCTAACGGTTTTAGTAAATTCTAGAGGCTAACTTCTCAGCTCTGCACAATCGGTATATTTTAACCAATTTTTCTGCTTTCTCTGCATCTAAACTTTTCCTGATTTTAGACCAGCATACCAAATCATATGTTGACAAAATACGCTCTATAGATACTGAACTAGCAGGGCATGCACATAAACTTGCCATGAAACTGCAGTTAGTGTGCAGTGGGAATGGTTTCTCTGTTTGCTGTGTGCATGTTTGCCAAGCCTTTGGAGTGAACTGACCAACAACACTTTGCGAAAACAAAGATGGGGTACATTCTTTACCTTCAATTTTCAATGCCATAATATTTATAATAAGTTATTATTGTGTAATTCTGAAAATGGTGATATTGGATGATGCAAAAAACCAATTCCGAATGTTTTTTTTTTCGTTTTCCTTAAACGAACAATATCTTGTTTCTTTCTAAAAAGCAAAAAACGTTTTTTTTTCAAACCCAAAGAAAACAGGTCGATTGGATTATTTTGAAAAAAACGGGTTTTTCTCAACCCTGATGTTGATACGCTCATGCAATTTATTACATGGCTGAGGTGAATAGATTTTTTTCAAAAAACGCAATAAGGCTCACCTTTCACCACAGCAAGAACTGGTGACAAGCGTTGTCTTCGATCAACATAAAATGTGCACACACCGAAAAGCAGAAGATTATTTTCTTTCCTTGCTTACATAAAGGCCCATATAGAAAGTCACGGCTCGAGATCACAAGACTCGACCGGGATTGTGAGCAGAGAACAAAGCGGCGCGATTGCTGCGGCTTCGCTTCAGGCGCCATTTTGTTTTAATGCACGACACGAATGGGCAGCCGGACTTCTCTTTCGCGCAGGCCGAAAATGCATTAGTGGAGACAGATGAAAGACACACACTCACAAAAAAGGCTCACTTATTCGATTAATAAATACAGTTTGCTCACATGGCTAAAGCTTCGCACTTCTTAACGTTTTCCAGCAAACTTAAATCAAGAAAAAAAGTAAGAACAACGATTAAGCTCATGATTAGGGTAAGTTTTTACTGACCTAAAAACTATAAAAAAATTGACTTAAAAATTCAAAAAAATTGATTTTATTGACCTAACAAAATTTAAACTGAATACATGATATTTTTTGAGATTTTATATAGAAACGAACATTTATCAAACGAAAACACACAAATTCTCAACGAAACTTGCGACACAAGTCTATGTGCCATTGCGAAATCTTGCGGCATAACGCTGCAAGCCAATCACCAGGTGGACGAATTAAAGTGTAAAATCATGTAATGTTGTACATTTTCGGCCTTAAAGTTTCTGTCCTTAGCCAACAGTTTTTTCAGCATGGAAAAGCTTCTCTCTGCAACAGCAGTTGTAGACTGAGAATTTTGAAGGAAACTGAAAACAGCCGATGAAATATCTTGTCTTTCCGTGTTTATTATCTTAGAAATGTCATTGTTTTGCACTCAGTGTTCCAGGGTTAATAATGTGTAAGCTTAATCAGGCATATCAAAATTATCACTTTTTCTCACCAATACTAAAAAGAAATTTTGACTAATAACTGATAATTATAAAAAATTGACTTCATTGTCCTCTGAAAAGACTACTGACGTAACGGTAAAAAATTGACTTTTTATTGACCTATCAAATTAAGAATATGAAACTTACTCTTTCTATCCAGAGTTCTTGCAAGAAATCACGTCATTTAAGCTTACTACCAAAAAATTGACTTTATTGAATAAACTTGCCCTACTCATGATGGTGCCTTGATCAACCTCCTTACTAAAACCTACTACTAAAACCTAATAATGGCGTAAAATAGTTAAACCACGAATAGCAACACCAAAAGAAAACATGCGTATAATGAAAGAGCGGCCTTCGATCTAAGGAAAAAGTGATTTTTGAAGGGTATGTCTAAAGCACATTTTCACACAAACATGGTAAGAACAGTGGCTAGTAGTTTAACTAAATAAGGCAGCAATCACTAAATCCGTGGTGCGTGCGAAAGTCTTGCATCAACACTTCACGCCAAAAACATGCGGTGAAAATCAACATCGCTGTGTAGCAATTTTCTCAGAAGACTTAACGCGCATCTGAGAGGTACAGCTACCCGCTTGCACGTTCGAAGCGCTCAGGCACTCGGATGGTTTCATGCTGTAACATGGTTGTGGAGTGGACAAACCACAGGAACAGGATGAATGCTGTGATCTCAACGCAAACCGGCACCTAGATGTTAGCGAAATAGGATGTTTGGCCACTGATATCTTCGCGAAACTGCTGCGCAACATAAGGTGTTCAAGTGATGCAGGCAGAGTTTTCGCAGAAAGCAAATACATTAGTTCGGATCACGACAAACTTCATCCAATGTCTGACACTAAATGATAAGGCAAATAAAGAGAAAAAACGCACTTATGGGGCTTTTCGTTTTGTGGGTGCACATGCACAAAACTGACGTGTTGATGAGGGAAGCAGCAGTCTCCAGCGCAGATACCCTCACGCTTTAAAATTCTAACTTGAATGACTGTAAAAGATCAGACCAGCGGCAGCACTGTTTTTGAACTCTGCCAGGCTGTTCGAAAATCTGTCCAGATCACCGGAAGGGCGTGGTGTAACGTCGTTCATAAAAGACCAACGGTAAACTAGTATCAAACACGAAATCATGAAGAGACTTTTTATGAAGTGAGCACATGTTATGCCTTATACATTTGTAATAAAATGAAGCGTTCTACTGCAAACTAAGACAGCAAACGACGCCAGCATCCAACAGTTGGCTTGATGCTGCGATACACTGAAGAACTCAACTTTCGAGTGAACAGATTTTGTAGCAAACGAAATCACATCAAATGGAAACGGTTGGCTCTCAACGAGACGATTCCGCACATGAAGATGGAATACATTCACAACATGTTGTAATTGGAATATCTCTGCAGACGTCAACTTTTAAAGACAACAAACACGTTCCTAAGTGCAAACTACGCGGAAAAGCGTACCCGGCCAATGACGAGAATCGGATGACGGCAAAAATAACTTGATTGTTATTGGTTCTCCGCGAAACGACTGTAAAGGACCAAGATCTTATGAAACTTACGAGATGATGAGGATAGCTCATTCCCATAGTAGTCTTAGAAGTTACAACTCAGTAACAGCAGGTGTGTCTATGACGACGTAAGTTTCGCACGACATTATCATTCAATACGTCGTGTGGTCACCTGCAGTCAACTGTAACCTCAAAAGTTAAAAATTTTGAAAGCTGATCCTGAGTAATTCCAGCTGAAATTTCAGTTATTTATTCTGTTTGAACGTCGTCCCTAGACTCGGTTTTAAAAATATCTTGTCAGTAGCTCGTTAAAATGATGTAACAAATAAAACACTCCGAAAACCGCAAATCGAAATTGGCTCTCGCGTCACGCGCAATGCTCGAAAGCAAAAAGAATCACGGCGGTCGAGGAAACATTCTCTGCTGGGCATCACAGCACCACACTGATTGCCAAGTAGGCAGTATTACCAGCTTGTGGGCGCAGGTCGCTAACGTTTCGGAGCATTGAACAGGACAGCACCAATTTGCCGCCGGCAAAGTCCATTCGGTTCTCGCTGGAGTGAGCGGTAAGCATGGAAGCAATCGACACCGGCGCGTTCGAGAAACAAAACAGCGTTGTGGGCAGTCAGGAGCAACACCAAGCAATACCCGGTAATTGTCAGAATGTTTGTAGGAAAGACGCCATAACGAACCAGGCTGCTAATACCGACACGTTTGCATATGGATCCACAATGCAACATTTCACTACACAGCATTCGTGAGGACAGCGAGAACACGTACTGCAACGTCTCAGTTAAGAGTTTTCACACTCCACGCGTGTGGTTGTGCCAGTGCATACACATTTGTAAAAACAGTAATGAAAGTTTTAGGTAAAATTTATAAAAGTCCTTTGGATGCTTCCTATAACGCGTTTTGCTTTGACTTAATTGGCAACCTACGCAGAATCACTAGGACTAGGAAAATCGAGCAGAAGTTTGTAACTTGTTCATCTAGTCACACTTTGCTACCAAAACAAAAGACTCAACACCGAGACTTAATGGCAGATTGACAAATCAACCACACCTCGTTTGAACCACGTCGCAAACCCGTACGCACATATCAACACAATACAGAAGTCTAATGCCGCAGTTGACATATTCGCGTTGGAAGCGTTACCGCACGTTTGTTTGATCTCCCGCAACAAAAGCCAGTGCCCGAGAACAGGCGAAAATTTTTGGTCATTCAACGACAAACTTTTATCCCTTATCGCCACTCAACGCAGTGCTGAGCTTAGCGGGCAACTGAAAGCGGCATAGATATTTTGCACGACCCATTAAACCGTGGGCGAACAAATAACCGAAATAGCTGTGTGTCCGAAAATGCACATGTCACGACTTGTAAAGTGAATTGATTACATTTTCGTGAAAACGATGAGTCAAACACGCTTCCGCGGTTTCCACATCCGCCAGGGCGTATTAAGCAAATTTGCATTGCAACCGCAATCAAGGCATAAACGATGGGTTAGTCACGAAAGAGGAATTTGCACTGTTTGCCCTCAAGGCCGCACACGCGGGAACGGAGCAAGCAATCAACCTTCGGATTTCGCGCCCAACACCATTGAAAGAATACACTGCGTGAAAGGTTAAGTATGATTCCTGCAGATAAGCCGATACTGCCTGCGTGCAGTTCATGCAAACAAGAAAACGTGCAATGTACAAAAATGGCGTTATGGATGTGATCGATGTCGATGCGCATTATGGCGTTGCAGCATCTGCCCAACAACTGGTTGTAGGCACAGATATGGCTGGATCGAGTTAATGAAAAAAACAAAACTGCTACCACTATCACGTCTAATCACACTTCAAAAATCTGTCTTAAGATGCAGTCTACCGGAGTGAAAGGCAGATTTTTGGGAAATCGAAACCGGCAACTAGTTAATTCGTAAACTTTTTGCATTAACAACGGATAGTTAGGAACAGAGTTTTGTTTGAAAGTACGGTGCACAGCGAAAACGTACCTAACCAGAAATACTTCACGGTTATAGTCGGATAGCCAATGAGCTTTCGGCTTCACCCTGAGAGCATGATTAGAACTGAGTCACTCATTTTTAGCTGCACACCAATTAGTGGTTTGTCGCAGGACCCAACTGCCTTTTTTTGTGATAAATACGATCCCCAGCTAAACAAATCCCCACCTTTATCTGTCTTGATCGAAAGATCAAAACTCGCGACATTACTTGTCGAAACCACTCATAAAATTCAGGAGAAAAGTAACAACACCAACTGATAATCGAAAAAAACACATGCCGAACAAGTGTACGTTTTCTGTTTAACGAACATGCCTTGTAAAACTCAAACAGTTTCGTCAAGTAACTTTTTTATGAGCTTGCCACTCCGATTCGCACATTACATGAAACAAAGCACGCCTGGCAAAAACTCCAAAATCAGAGACGCAAAAATCTTTTCCCACTCCCCCGTAGCGCTCCTTGGGCAAGAGCGTTTGCTGCAATCGCCCCGGCAAGAAGCAAAATTCGGACTTCGGCCTGCCGCCAATTGTTGTTAAATATATCCGTCGCATTGCATGCGAGCAATAAACAAAATCTTCTGTAGAAACTGGTTACCCGCATCACTAAATGACCCACTGGTAGCTGAGGCAGTTTCATCGAATCTAAAGCTGTTGCTTAGGCAAACCGCTTGCAGACTAATAGTAAATGTTTGACAGTCAATTCATTTGGTAACAGCGTATCGGGAACGACGCGGGAATGCCGGCATTGTCTCAGCACAATCAGTAGACGAAGAATTAGTTCACAAAATTGCAATTCGCGACAGTCAAGCGTATTGCACAGGCAGCAAAGTCATAACAACTGCAGTTTCCACTGAAATGTAAAAAACAGTTCAGTGGAAACTGCAGTTGTTATGTAAAACACTTCAGTGGAAACCGCAGTTTGTTATGTAACAGAAAATCTGTTGCAGTTGTGCTGAGCGTTCGTTGCTACGTCATTGGAAGGAAATTGATAAAATGACTGGAAGAAGTTCATGTACTCTATAATTATATAGATCGCAAACACACGCGACATTCTACAATCCACCAAAAAGAGATAATTAGACACTTACACTTGCAAAGCGGCTCTGATACATACAACTTCTCAAAATGCTTCGATTAGTTGGCATTTATTTCAATTTCTTATCTTGTAAACGCGCCGCAAATTTTTCTTGAAAGAATGAAGCACCTTACGATTGCGAGTTCGCCAACCAACCGCTGTATTAAAAGTGTTGGCCGACGCACATACTGCGCAACAGACAAGGTGGCTATAACATTGCGGATTTTCAATAACAGTTTGCACAAGTAAGCCAAAATAACTCCAATACGATGACACACCAGCAATTAATCAGAGCAGGAAGCCACAGAAGTAAATAGGTTTGTAAAAAATCGCTGAACCGGTTTCAGCGCATGCCAATGCAGTGAAGCATCGTGCGCCGCAAGTGTCCGAACCACGAAAACGCGACGTTGCCAAATCCGATATCTGTTTCATTATCGTCCAACTGCCCACGGGTTAAAATGGATTACACGTCAAAAACAGCCAGACGTGTTGCGACTTCAACGCCTTTCCGCGGTGACTCGATCAGCAACAGCGAGTCGCAGCCGAGTTGTTTACGCGCGCTTAAAAATCCGGTAAGATGTCTGCTGATGGTCGTGTTTGTTGAAACACTGCTTCGAAAATCTCCGGCACGAGACGCTGCTGAACATTTAACGCGTGGAACAGCATCCGAGACGTGAGTCACAACAAGCTTGTCGCTCCCATCGACACTCCAAACAGCCCCACGGGTGCGTGATAACCATCGGGTAAGGGTCAGCATCAGCGCGAGCGAACTGCGGAGCGCGACCCAGTCGCAGAAATGTTATCTTCGCCCTGCGCTAATCGCGCTTCTCATCTACAGAGCACGTCCACGGTCAAAGTGCGCTGCTAAGCAACAATTACTTGTGAGTAGGAAAAGCGCTTTAGGTCACGTCACGAGACGAGGAATTTCATCCGCGGCACGCTATGGCCAGCGAATTAACCGCAGACGACAGTCATGCGGTTTTTTGAAAATGCAGCACAGCTAAAGCATCGTATCGCAGTTGTGAGCTCAAAAGCAGACAAGGCTGCATGTTCTCTGCGGCTGCAAGTCGCATGGTCGACGGTTTGTTGGAGAGCAGCAGTTAAGGCCGATGCTCAAACCAAACGGGTTAGGGGAACCATATAAACGGGTTAGGGAAACCATATGGGAAAAAAAACGATTTACGAAGCCATATTTTAGGTCGAACGTCACGCTTGAGTGAAAACCTTTCTCAGCCACTGAATAACAATTGTATGACAACTGGAAAACACCAACTACTTTCTTTTTCGTTTCTGAAGGAAAAGCGCGCTGTTACGACGGTTTTATCGCCCAAAGCCCGCGATAAACCGCTCCGCATGCATGGAAATACGGCAAAAGAAATCAGGCGGAGCACCGCACCAAGCAACCGGTATGATGACCTCACGTACGCCACGTCATCACCTGAAGCCGACAGCGAATCCAGCAAACATGAACAGCACAAAGTGCAAACAGCGGTCACGGTCACGAACCTAGGTCAAGAGGTTTCAATGTAACAAGAGATGGCCACCAGTAAACTGCCGATCGAGTTCAACAGTTCACAGCGCAAATTGTTTGTACACAAAACGTTTG
>JGI24159J19872_10013576_pt1 | contig 10581 bp, 6 predicted proteins | sample Ectturendosymbi4_FD_19872 | JGI IMG/M metagenome (IMG submission 19872)
CACAATACGATCAGGGTCATTAAGAACTAAGTTTAGAGCGTTACTAAAAGCACCTGCAAATTGCTGACGAGACTGGGCATTTGTGTTAGGTGGCTGGCAGCATACAGCAAGAATGAATGAAATAGATTTTTCAAGACACATCTCCAACCACAAAACTTCGACATTGGGCTTTCCAAATCAAATCTACGAATGCAATAAATATTCGACTTAACAAAAGCCAAAACGCCGAGCAGGGGTTTACAATATCTTTTCTATCCATGCACTGTATTACAGTATTCAAAAGTTAATACACAGTTTTATAGCATCCTAGGAAAGGGGAGAGGAGAGAGAGTGCCCTTCATTATTCAGCACTTACCATATAACTTGCTTACCGAAATTGGCTATATCTCTAATTATTCCGTTAGTCTATCCGGTCTAGAATAGTAGTCAGCTACAAGTGTATTCTGGTTCACGAATTCGCCAGACCCCACAAGTTCGCCAACTAGCTATTCTTCAATTCGACCTAAGCCAGAAAGGTGTTGCCCGCTTATGGTTTAGGTGTTGACACTGGTAAGCCCACGATTCAACTGATTGACCAGTGCGATTTAGGTCGTGAGGAAAACACAACATGTAACGCCCTGGGTTTTTAATTTCGATCGCATTTTTTACAGTGATTTTGATTTTAAGAATGAAATTTTACGCTTCAGTGATTATCGATTAGACGGATCTGATTGAGATCTTAATCGTAGGTTATCGGGAGCCGTGGAACATAGGGAAATAAAAGAAGTTGATTGAAAGATGTTGCACACATCGCAAGGTGTCATTATGCGGACTAGTATTTGATGATGTTTCTCGTGACTCATTTTCTGAAAAATAGATCCTTGCAAATNAAATTGTTATACCTCGGTATTTGGAGTATAAGGTAAAGTTGTTTGAAAGACTTTCAAAATTCACGTCAGAAGCAATGATCTCNGTAGATTTTTCTTTCGGAGGTGTCATCGAAGGATAGGTCGATAATATGACCATTATCTTGATCTATGAGAAAATCTCTTATTTTCCGACCCCTGATGTTTTTAATAAATTTTAATTACAGGGTCTCATATTTTTTGCAAGACTAATTCAACAATTATATGTGTGANAGGAAATTAGGACGATTTCTGGAAAGTGGTAGAATGATTTTATAAGATTTTTCATCTGAATTTTTAGGGATATTCGCATAACAAGANACAATTCGGTTTTCTTCAACCGAAGGTAATGTTCAGTATTTGTCAAATGTCTTCAACACTATCTAAGTATTGTAAGACATTCCGTAGCTCCTGTGCTACAATACGTGTTTTGTTGGATACGTTCTGTATGCAGAACTTATGAAAAGGGAAATATTTGCTTCTTCCCCATCTAGGGTACTATCTGTGTTATCGTTTGATTAAATAAAGGCATTTCTCCTGATTCAAGAATATAGTGAGCATAATTCCTATATCACTCTTGTTCTCTAAAGCCTTTGCTCAATCTGAGAAGGCGGTCTATAATCTGGAAATGCAAATTTCGTTAATCGTTATCAGGCACAATCTTTTGTCACTGTTTGCTCTAATAGTTTTAAAATGCCTGGTGGTTTCTAATATGACCATTTATAACTGAATTTGTAATCTTAATGCATTTCCTTGCATTTCAATTTGTGATTCAACTATNCATAAAGGGATTTCTTTCAAAATTCAATATTTGCGATTTTTCATGTTAAGTTTGATTTCTATTTTCGTATCTCATATATATAGCATNTGATTATTATATGTATGGTTGCTATTAAGGTTTTTATTATTCACATTTATTTGTAAGATATCATTCATAGTCGATGATCATAACAGGCCTCACGAAATCTGTGCATCAAAAGCTCTTGGATTACATTTCGCAAAGAATTGATTGTCAGCGAATGTTGCCTGCTGACAAAATTTATTTTTCAAAGTCTTAAAGGAAGACTTCATATCATAGTTCGTTTAATAATTTTAACAGATTTTACGGTTGGGCCGTCGGTATTAATATATCCGATTAATGAGTTAGTAAACCCTTTTTGCGAATGACAAGCTAACTACGGCTATTGGTGTTAAATGTATAAAGAAAATTTTGCTGTTTAGTTATCAGAAGAACCATGGAAACGTCATATAAGGAGCTAATTCATGTCCTGCGTTTTATCTTAGCAGGACTGCGTAAGAATCAGGATTTGTGCTTATAGAACTTATTTTTCAAACAGAATTTCTTCTCATTGAAATAATCTCAAAATAATATCGGAGCATGGGCTATTTTTGTAAAGAACTGATATTCAGTTAATTAAACTATTCTATTTTTCAAGACTTTAACTATGATAAGATATGCATTATTGCAAAGCATCATACTCTTTCTCATTTATATATTGGTTGAATAATATTTTGTCTTGATGACGGAAATTTACGATGTTATCTTCGGGATTTGTTTTGCTATTTCACTTGTCTTCCCGTTATAAACTCCCACCGTTTTTGGTGGTACTGGGTCTGAATTCACAAAATGGTACAATTTTATAATTGATTTTTTACTAGGAATAATTTTTAAAGTACCCAATTGTTGGTCTGCTTCAATTATTCCGCCAAAGTCGCTTGGTATTGGTACATGTAATTGGGTATTTCTCACAATAGCTTTTCTCTTTCCTCTAATTTTGGTATTAAGTTTTTGTTTGAATAGAATATAACCTTTTCCGGTAACCCTTATTTCCTNTATACAAAGATAAAATGTATATNTATGTACTGGGATTAAATAAGATCGNGGGGCATACAAATCATATAACAGATTACCTCGTTCAGTAATCCTTTTTCTGACTTTTGCTTNGGGTAGATGTACAACAAGTCCTTGACTAGGTGGGTTGGCGCAGACCCCTTGTAGAAATGGTCTTTCAAGTATACTTTTCTGGTTTGAGTGTTCTTCATGTTCCAGCTTCGCTTGGTTTGTGGGAGGTTTGTCCTGATGCCCCAAGGAGTGCTCAGGTATACGATCTTCATGATCGTCAGGGTCTTTGTTTGCTCCAGCAGCAAGTACATATTCGAAGGATAATTTTATTACTTTAGTCAAACAATACATGGTGTCTGTTATCCTGCAACGATAAACATTTTCATAAGATAATTGCAATTTACTGTGATAATTATTTCAACAACTACCTTCAAGGCATCATATGCAACTTAAGGGTTTTTTGTTGATGATTCCCCAATCTTTCAGCAAGAAGATCTNTAAGCGTCACCAAAGAAATCTCCATGCCTGGCCCNACGGTANTGGCGAGTGACGAGTTCGCCAATACCGCCAGACCATTTGCAGATCGGAAGAGTTTTCTAAATTTGTTAAGGTCTAATTGTCATTGGTATCCAAATTTCAAAGTATATTACATATTTTAAAAATTAATAAGGTAAATGAATTTAGCAAAATCTTTCCTAATGGATTTTGTGGTCATCATGGAGTGGATGTCTGTCCCATTTTCCTAATATAAGGAACAATAACATGGTGCTTGATGAGGATGAAGATAACGTGGTCAGAAGAACATGGAAGAAGTGCAAACACAATCTGCACGGGCCCGAATACATGATTGCGAGAAGTTCGAAACTCCTATAGGCTACCTTTACATTTGGTATCATAGGTATGAAATCTACAGAAAATACCATACGCTGTCTTGACGTTCGACATCGTAGGCATGATACCTGCAGATTCATAAGAGTCGGAAAATTGTCGTAATCAATAAGTTAAAATTTAGAACAGTAGTCCTTCACAGCCACAGGACGTCAGTGTCGTACATCGGACTAAAGAGTCTGTCACTTCCTTCTATTCAACCGCTCAACGTCATCCCCATCCTCTTCACTCGTTTTGTTGTATAACTCTTAACAATCTGCTATCTCATTTTATCCCCAAAATATCGTATATTATTTATCATGTGTAATGTATCCACAAAAATATCATCCATCTCATCCATAAAAATATCATATGTAATTTACTAATGCACTGTAGTGTCTTGTGAGTGAATATAGATACCATAAGTCTCCTCTTGGCTATGGAATGAATTCCTTATTCCTCCCTCCTACGGTCCGGNTCCAGGGAAGATAAGCAAATAAGGGCCACTCCCACTGTAAAAAGGGGGAGAAAATCCTTNTACTGGANATCGAATATCCAACGAGCAAGATACTCGTTTTTATCTTCGTACAGCAATATATCAATAATTTCAAACGATGGAAATTTCCTAAGCCAGAGGAGCCATGAGCTTATTAATAGTAATATGTATATTTGTAATAATTTGTGCACCAAGCTCACTATACGTAATCCTCGTCCAAAAATTAACTGAATTATCTATCAAAATATCGTTTTAAAAGACAATCGAGGATGGCGAGGGCAAGAAGCAAGAACACAATTTCTGAGCATCCGCTGAAACTTTCACGTTACCTTTATCGAAATTGTGAGAAGTCCGAAACCTTTACGATAACTTCGTCGTGCAGTATCGCATTTGTCGGAATCGGTAGATTAATACAGATTAAAAATATTTGCTTCCTGTCTCCACCATCCATCACAATTCCCTAATGTTTATGGGACAGACATCTCTCCAGTAATTTCTATAGTTACTACAAAAATTGGAAATGGCAGAAATTTACAATCACTAAATATTTATAATGAAAAAAGGTTTAATTTTATGCGGAAAACGTTCAATTTTCTAAAATAAAAATCAGTTTTCACACTATCACTGTGGCACTGGATCTAAAAACACCAAGTCGACAATAGATTTTAATAATATATTAATAACGACAATTATGAAATGTGACCACATTTCTCATTCTCCCTGTATTCAGAGAGGAACAAAATTTCATGTCTCCGCAGAGAAGTAGCATACAGTAAGTGGTCAAAAATCATGTCTATCATGATAATGGTTTCAACAAGTGTATTCAGTCATAAGTCGACAAGTCAGATCTTTGTTATTTTATCATCATTGTTTTGTGTATAGCTAAAGCAAAGTCGACTTGATGGTCACCAAGTTCTCACAGGGATACGATGGCACATCCAAATGATTATGGTTGAAGTTGGCAGGAATCTAAAACAGAACTCCTTAAAAACAAGCATTGTTCCAGAAATATGTAGTCAACTCCTTCCAAGGTAAGTAGGTATTGCTACTCCTTTTCCTGCAAAAATTTTCCGGATCAGTTTTCGTCCTCATTGTCAATTGTCCCTTGGTCATTTAATTATTCAATAAACTTCCACAAATCCTATCAAAATGAACCTGTAACAGATAACACATTAATTAAAGAATATTATTTTAAGATACGACAGAAGTAACGTTATTATATACCATAGTGTCAGAAAGTGTACACAGTTGATAAATGCTATAAACAATAGTCGATCCGACTGTAATTAAAGCACCAATAATCCTAGCCAATACAGGTGTAACAAGTTCTGTGTTATCTCGGGTTTCTTGTTCATCTAATTCATTCATATGTTCCCAATCAATCTCAGGTTGAACCGTGGCAGGAATCATAAATGTTGCTGATTCTGTTGTCTCAGATAAACTAGTAGTCGTAGCTTGTTCTGTCATAGTGGTTGGAGTAGTCTGGATAGTGGTTGACTCCTCCGTGGTGGTGGTAATCAACAATTCTGAACTTAGGAGAACTGATAATTTTTCCGTTTTGAAACTGATGTTCATAGAGGACATCTTGATGTAAATCAGTAATTATGTCCAAGGTTGATAAAGATTGTTGATTTTTGAAACATAATAACGTTCCAGGTCACTTCTTAATATATGAACGTGACGTTCTATAATTGATCTTATCGATGCTTGGTTTTGTTCAGCAGTACTTAACTTTGTCGCTTAATATTGTCATTGTTTGAAATAGACGTGTGCGATCATTTTCGTCAGTAATTGATTCCAGTTGATCCATCAAATGTAAAAGTAACGAATCAAAATGTCACATTTGCATTTGATAAAAGTTATTATGCGGAATTCATTATAGACAAAGGCTGCATTGGGTTCCTGTTTATCTCGTTGTTTTTCAGGCCAGTTGTAATCTGTCAGAATTGTAGAATTCAAAAATCTGAGATAAGATACTCCCCTTTTGTAATTTAATTCTTGGTCAAAGCTTTCCGTTAATGGGAGGTGATGCAATATTTCTCATCCGGGAAATTCTGCCCATTTAGACTACATAAGCCGGGTTTTTAAAGCTAGTCGTCATTCAATATCAAGAGACGTCTACTCATCTATAATCATGAAACTGTTACCAGACTTAAACGTTGAAGAGGTCTTCAAGAGTGAGACGGTGTTGGCTTTAAGCTGTTATTAACGTGGTCACCGTCTGGATCCTGTCTCAGCATTGTATCAAGTTGAAGACATTTACAAGTATTGTAGATCTACTCCGCCACCAGACAACGTGGCTTTCCGGCTTGTTTGGTTCCTGGGAGATGACAAATGGCAACATAACAACGTATACATCCAATTCGGTCATCCTGCTGCGGAAGAAAATCCGAAGCTTCATCACTTGGGACTGTTCATTGTTGCTGGGAGATCTACAGATGTCGAAGGGCAGGTTCATTGAAACTGAACCCATCATCATGAAATACTGGACTCAGTAATTTTTTATTCTTATGATTATTTCTATTTCCCAATTCTACTTCTTTCATTATTCAATTCGATTTTCGTATGCTTTTAATAAACTTCGTGATCTTCAAAATGCCGTTTGTTTTCCAACTTCTATCGTTAATGGTTTAAGTATCATTTTTTCTGATTAGGTGTTTTCTAATGAAAGATAAATTTACCAAGTGATACATTTTAAAACTCAAGTCTTCCTGGAGAGGACTTAATAAAATATCGTTTAATTAGAAATCTCAGTGTATGTTTCTATCAGGCTATTGCTATTCAGCCTTCGGCTGGCTGTCTAAACAGACAGAGTCAAAACCACAAGGTTTCATAATGGTTTGGACACGAGTATAATTTTTTCACTTTGTATCTCTGAAAATGTAAAGAGCTTCTGAACCATTACAATGTTTAAAGTATCTTCAGTTTCAAGGTAATTACCTTGAGCGCCATTAAGCGCGTCTTCCAGGATGCTGCAGTTCCAACGATAAAGGTGTTTCAATTCTGGTGGTGCTGGTCGTTTGAATATTACAAAAATTCGAGGTAGTATTATTCCATATTTTTGAGGAAGCCAAATAATCCAGTCCTAAAGTTCGTAATTCATTTCGCAGGATGATTATTGGATTTTGACGCCAATAAAAGTTCATTGATCTAAGCATGAAGAGCGCCTTATCTACACCACACATATTTCTCTTTATATTTCTTTCTCTATAATCTCGTCTATATCCGATGTCTGTTCGTCGATAGAGTCTTTAATCATTCTGACATGAGTCATTACCATTTGCATTATAGTTATAATATTTTCTAAATTTTCTGAAAGCAAGATACATCGTTACAGCAAAGGTCTGTTAAAAGTTTGATTCAATATACTCTTGAAATTTAGAGATCAACTCCATTTCAAAATTTTGCATCGGCTTAAGTCCTGATTACAGTTTTTCATAAATCTATCATAATATAGCTGTTTACATAGATTTCCGGGACATTCCAATATTATAACAGTGATGTTACATAAGATACTCATGCAATACAAAGTTCATATACAGGAACACCAAAGACAGACGTTTCAGGTCGTGTTATGAATTGCAGATGGACATCTACAAAATAATATTACCATTTTAAGAACCAAAGTATATAGTGGTAATAGAATATTAATTTTTTAAAACAAAAGTTCACGTTCATAAAATTCAACATCTAGCAATAGAAGCGAAGCATGGAAATAATTCATTTTTTTGATTTATGTCAGTGCAGATTTAATATACATCCGTAGGCTCTTAATATGACCTCGGAATTTAATAATCGCCAATTTTATCGAGCAAGTTCTCGAAATTGTTTCCTCCCAGGATAGTTGAACAGAATGGCATATAAATGATAACGAAAGGGAAAGTCTCTTTTAACGTGTAAGAGAAGACATTCAGTATGGGATGGAGCTCTCAATCCTTTGTCCACTCAATATAGATATACATAAGCATTAACCGCACTCTCACTGAGATTTTCATCTCCAATAGGTATCACAAAAATATTGTTTTGTTTATGTTCTCCATTTGGTTTGTACTTGTCTAAAATAGTCCCCGTTTTATCTTCTTTTGGACTCAGGTCGGCGTAATTGTATTCACAAGTTTCCAGATACTAGTAACTTTAACTTATCTACATTTTAAAACAGAAATATATCATCACATAACTTAAGTTATCTATTAAAGCCATACATGAATATTACAAGATTAATCCTACAATCGGGAAGTCTAACCGTATTTGTAACTATTTTTACCTGTCCTATCTTTTGCCGGATTCGAATCATCTAATATGGTTACTCAAACTTATTAAATGAATACAAAACATAATCACTTTCGCTCACGGCCGATTACATCATCTAAAATTAGTAGTGTACGAATGATAACAAGTAAAACCACCACTAATTTTTATACGTCGATTATAACACACTCATACTACTACCAACGTTCTATACTAATACATAGTTCAGGTTTGACCGAAACTCGTTAGAATAATGTTCGTACCTCTCACATTACCAAAAATACACTTATAAAATAAAAAAAAACGAACAGAAGAAAAAATCACAATTCTCATTAACATGTCAAATGACAGTTGAAAGCAAAAAGTATCAAAAGTGATAAGTGTGACTGCATGCTGCAATAAATTTACGCATGAATAAATTTCTGCAACCATCCACTCGTAGGTATCTTCATCAGTTGGGGTGTTTATCACAAATTNCCAGAGCCACATAACTTGCCATTGAAAATCACGTATATTCACATATTCAAGTAATGGCCAATACCNAAAAAGGGAACCTTGAAATTCTCTGTAAAGTTTCTGTTTAAACATTTCAAAAAATAAGGGGTTTTGTGCTAGTACATCTAATTTCAACTTCTTGGTTTGCAACTGATCTTACAATCTCAGTATAGGACATTGTGGCTCATCAAAATGTATAGAGTTAATGGCTTGTACAATACAGTCTATTGGGTTAGACAATAGCTTGTCTTCCTCCGATTCCGCCAGTAAAATATCTAATTCGCTTTCTGTCATATCCATGTATTTCAGGAGGCTTTCGAAACAGTTCTCAGAACTTGAACTTAGTACATCAATTTGACTAGGAAGGTATATTCTAATACTTTGCAAAGTAACAGTTGGCTTCAGTATAACCGTGTTAGCAGCATTTACGACTTTCATTATCAAGTGTGGTACATAGTTTTCAGTGGCTTTTACAGACATCTTCAGTTTGTCGACTCAGCACTGTTAGTCTTAGAACGGCTGAATAGTTCAGTCATAAACTCCCCAACTTTTTAATTTCAGGGTCAAAGAAGAAACATTCGAGACACTATTTCTGCCGTTTTATACTGTGATGGCCTTTTTCCTTTGAGTATTCTTGGTTTAGTCCCTTCTTTTTTTTTATCTCAAATAATATCCCCAAAACAGTTCAATCGTCGATTCAAAGCCAAAGATCAGAAAGAAAACATGTCAAAAGTACCCTTTTCTATAATATTTAGAACATTATCAATTATTCTCCTCAATTACTCTAAATCTGTAACATTGCTGGTAATAGTCGACAACGCTCTTCATCCAGCTTTATATCAAATAACATCTCCTAGGTAGTATAAGGCAGTTGCGGATGGTATCTTTGATTTACAGCTGTCAATATTGCGGGAAGTTCACAAAATCCCTAGACTTGGAATTGTCTATTAAGTTGATTTTAAGTTCGTTAAACAAAGTAAGGCTTTCATCAAAAACATCCCTATTTAAGCCAGCAGTTTTCAACCTTTCTTTAAGTATTTCTATCGGGTTCTTCTCCCAAGTAAACCTTGTTCTTTGTAATATATTCAAGGCTTTGAGCCTCTCTTTTTCTTGCACGGAAGCCAATTCTTTATCAGATAGTTTCTTAAATTTAGATATGGTGATGGCTCTTTTTATTTGCTCGTATTTNAGTTCCTTGTTTTGCTTTGTCTTCAATAGTGTCCACGTAATATCTATTTGCCAAATNATATTTTCCGGGTCCATAAGATTTAGTGAGCTGTGATAATGTTTATGCAATCTTCTATGCAGCTTCTGCCGAAATATTTTGAACAATTCAACATCATTTTTGAGATATCCAGAACTTAAACCAACAGCTTGTAGGTGTTCATTCAATATTACTTCGGGGTTTTGAAGCCAGTTAAAACGCAAAAATCGTATTGCCATAAAACCTCTTTTATGTGCACTTATCGACATCTTTATTACTGGTTTTATGTTTTATCATCTATTTTTATAACCACCTGGACAACAAAAATTCAGGAACTTACCACTTATTTCCATAGGATGATAAGGCTATCTAATCGATGTCTGCTATAGCAGGGTTGCCATATGTCAGGTTTTTCCCTGACATGTTCGGGATTTTGGTGGCCAAATATGCTTCAGGGAGAAATGTTAAACAGTGCTTCACTGTCCGGGATTTTGGAATAATGCATTTTATGAAATCTAACCGCAATGTTTTCACAGTAAGAATT
>JGI24159J19872_10013577_pt1 | contig 10581 bp, 7 predicted proteins | sample Ectturendosymbi4_FD_19872 | JGI IMG/M metagenome (IMG submission 19872)
AAGCATAACTTTTACAAACGATGACGTCATGAATTACGTCATAGGGCCCTCCACTAAAAATTGCCCCGGGCCCCCCTACCCTTTAATCCGGCTCTGTGGATGTAGCAAGTCTAGCAAGCTTAACTTGTTTGTGATTAGAAGTTAATTGGTAATATTGCTTTCAGCTTCATGTTTCATTGTATGATCTTGGTTGACTGTATTTTCTGGATCTGAGTTTTAGTGCCATTTTTGGTTGTGTGTGGCTTTATTTTTCCCAGTATGTGTTTGGCAAAGCTTTGCTTTTCAGTAAGAAAGTGGCTATAGGTACGTTGAGAGTGATGTGGTTAGAATAAAATGCTGTCTTTGTCAATTTAACAGCACCTTTGTGCTAGTATAACGAATGCGTCTACATCTGCTGTGTGAATGGTTTTCGGTTCGACTCTACCTTGGCGCCTTTCATTTTGGTAGCAGTCTAAATGTCAAAAGACCACTTTTTACACTTGTCAAAAGACCACTTTTTTACTTTCTTCAAATGTTTCCAAACTTTTGTGTTCAGATTTACAGTTTTGGTTTAGGTTTAGGGGTTAGGTTTCGGGTATAGTACATTAATACCAAACCCAGTGCACTCTACACACTCATCGTCTGTTACTGTCACGTTGCAGGTGACGGATGAATAACTTTTAAAATACAAAGGTCCACTGACGGACCTGTAGCCACTCCGGACTATTTAGAAACAAAATACTACACTATTTTTTATTTAGAAATAGTTGCACATTGATTAGTCAAATATGTTAACAGGATTTTTTCAGGATTTGGATTTCATAGTTGTGTTGCAAACAGGATTCGGATCAGGATCAAGATTCCTACCTCTTGGATAAGGACTGGAGTCGGACTCGAAAAAACTTGAGTCCGATCACCTCTGCGTAGTAGTGCTGTCTGGATAAAATGCGATACACTCAAAACTATCGATTGCAGACAATATCGAACAAGGGTTTTCTTCATCCAATCGTATCCTTGCAATTGAACCAAGTTCACATCAGAGATCTTGATATAGAATCTTGAAGATGCAGATGTTTTCCTGGGCTTGCTGGCAGCGTTTTCGACATTCAGTAGTAAGCAATTAGGCAGGATGGCCGAGTGGTCTCTGGAGTTTGAATTTTGACATGTTTATATTAAATTTTCAGCATAGAAAAGTTGTTTTCTTAGTTTCCAGTGGACAAAATCAAATCTCACTGCTTTTTCCCCCCCTGCAAAAATCTTTTTGGTTACTCCTGAAAAAATCCTCTATTGTCCCCCTCCTGGAAGAAATCCTTCCGATGGCCATGCCAATAAAAATAACTGCAACGAGTTGATATACAAATATCTCGTTGCTAGTAACGTTCCCCAAATTATCACGATAACAAAATGTTAACAGAGAGGTTTGTGGCTCTGAGAACTACCAAAAATACTAGAGCGAAAACTAAGTTCGAACGAAAATAAGATTAGTCGCGTGCTGCATCTTGTAGTAACGATTTCCTGGTAGTTTTGCAGTGCAAAAATCTGATCCATCAATTAATTGCTCAAGAAAGATTTTCATTTTTGGTTGGTAAGAACTTTTATCCCATGCCGATAGCCGATATTCTTGTTGATCTGAACGGGTTCACGATGAAAACCAACTACAAAACAACAAATCCCGGGAAATTATGTGGATTTCGTCCAGAAAACGTCAATGTGAGTGTCAACCAGGGCTGTGGAGCTGGAACTAAAATTTTGGGCTCAGGCTCCAGCTCTAGGCATCTAAAATTTTTGGCTCCGATTCCAAAACGATTTGGTCCATTGGAAACTAAGAACCATTGTATTATTTGTACCATTGGCTTGTTCCACAAACTATGTCTGTTGAACGGGAACTCAAATTTCAGGCTCCGGCTCCACCATTCAAAATTTTTTGGTTCCCACTCCGGCTCCACAGCCCATGGTTTCAACCGTTCCATAGGCAACCTCACAAAACAGACCGAAATTCACTCAAATGTGACCTTCGTTTAATCAGTGATGTTTGTTCCAAAGATTCTTACCAGGTGCACTAGTGCAAATTCCTGCATTTAAAAAAGTGTTCATGGTGCATACAACGTTGTTCGAGTACAGTTACAGCACGAGATTTCTGTTATCATGTGAGTAGCATCACCCTATTGACCGATCACAGCCATTTGTACAACAACCTTTGCTAAAACATGTGGTATCATGGGAAGGCGTTGCTGCTGCGACATATGTGTAGGAAAGCCCTTGCATTGTTTCTACTGCCTGAGCAGAAATGCAGCAATCACTAGACCTGGTAAAGAGAGGTTGGTGCTGCGTTATCAATTTTCTTTTCTTAAACGGGGAAGGGCTGACCTTGTTTTCACCTGCGTCATAACCCCGCATTTCACGTTTATCGGTTGTAATAATGATTTGATATTTTACCACCAATGAACTCACACTTATACTTCTGTTTCTACTGTATTTACCTGCAACATTTTAGAAAAGTGATCTACCACTGTCAGCCAAGCAACACTGCTTTGCAATAAAGCAAATACACTTTTGCGAGGTCAACCTTTTATTTGAGCGTTTTGCACACAAGATGACGATTCTTTTATTTGTTGTTAGCTCAGCGGTTTAAGACTCTTTTCGGAAAAAAAATTCTTTGAAAACAGTGAAGAAAAAGAAACACAACTTTAAATCAAATCACGTTATGCGTTTCAAATGACTGTGTTTGGTCACAAGCAAGATATCAAGGAATAAAATTCGAAACGTTGGGATATCAAGCAAGGAATTATTGGGGCTCACCCAAAATAGCAATTAAGCACACTTTTCAAAGAGATGCAAACGCATTAAATCAGCAAATGAGAGAAAGCTATCAGTTATTGTCTAAAACTGGGGTGGGCAATTAATTTGGCTCGGGGGCTACTTTGAGAAGGCAACGTTTAGCGGAGGGCCATACCATCTAACGCAGTGTTTCTCAAGCTTATTCTTCCCGTGATGCCCTTTGGTACTTTCATACAACCTGCNACCCCTTCCTGATCTTTTTNCGATGTATATGATATTATAANCATTATGATTACCACATGCATTTCATGACATTTAAATTTCAAACGGCAGTTGAATTTCATGAACCTTTAAAATGCGACCTTTGACTTTTGACTCGTGGTTGACCTTTGACTCGTGGTTGACCTTTGACTCGTGGTTGAGTGTTTGTGTTTTTATGTGAACTAGAGCTGAAAAAACACTCTCGCAGAGATATGTTGTGGCAACGGAAGCAATATGCGAAAAGCCAAACCAGGCAGGTTTGGGCAGTGTTCCCTCTAAAAAAAAATTACACTGAGCACATGTTGGTTGTAGTGCGCATGCAATTGCACAACCTTGTAGACACACAACTAGTGAAGTGTTTCAAGCAGTAAAAGCGCTGTGCGATATATATGCGACATTAAATTTGGAATGTTGCAAGTGCATTAGAATGAGATTTCACTGCGCAAATGGTCTGGCGGTACTACTCATTTGCACAGTTGCGCACGTTAGAAGGAACATACAGTAGGTTGTGGTTATGATTCACGCACAGCTCACCAGAGCCGAGAATGTGGCATTTCATGAAAAGTATCACGTGCTCATGAATTATGCCGAAGATCACAAAATTAGTCTTTTAATTCATGGAGAACATTGGCTATAACCAAAGAGGTAGAGAAGGAATTTCGTACAAATTCTTCCTCCTGAGCTCAGAAAAATATCGTTGGAACTCAATCTGAAGCGATTAAAGTTGGTTTATTGTAGATATCTTCAAACTCTCATTACGTTTTTCAGTTTTTTCAACAATACTTGGCAATTTCTCAAACATTGCAACGTTTCCTGGCATTGCTTTACTACATCGGTTTTGCAACTTCGAATAAAATGCTTGCAGATTGGTCGCGAAGCTGAATGATGTTTGTAACCTTTCCTTGAGACTTTTCAACCAAATCCTGTCACTAATGTAAGATGAGAACTCGTTTGTTTCCAGTTCTGAGAATAACTTCCTTTCGTCCGTAATCTCAAAAACGCGGTTAGAACGTTTCCTTTCGATAGCGAGCGTACAGAAGTGTGGAATAGAAGAACTTCGTGTGCCGAATTCATGTCTTTGCACAGTTCTTTAAAAGTTATGATTGATTCCTTGCTTATTTCACCTGTGGAGTGAAGTTACTTGTCATTTTCTTTTGGCACTTCAGTTCAAATCGTAAAATCTGGTCATCGCAATGAATTTGCTTCTCGGAGCAGCTTGTTTGTTGCGTATACCTTAAGTTGCTACGTGCAATTTATAGCATCCGAGTTACCAATTCAAATAGCACAATATGTTGCAAAATATGATTGGCAATGTATGCATCCGAACAACCCGAAGGAAATATATTTGTGTTGTTTGTACTGACAGAGCTCCCTCAGTGATGGAATCATGTTCAGGTTTCCAGAAAAAAGTTCAAAAAACTTGTTTCTAAAGCAAAAGGAAAATACCTACGTCATTCACAGATGTGCGCTTCCCAGCAGAACTTTATCTACTCTTCTAAAAAATGTGCTGGACTTCACACGATAAAAATTACGGATTGCNTCAAATCCGGAAGCCTTAACACCTGCCTGTTTAATAGGAAATCGATTTCACGTAAAACTACGCATCATCAGTCCTTACATCTTATTCAAATAGAATCAAGTGACTTCACTCCACAGGTCTCTTTGAATAAGATGTAAGGACTGATGATGAGTAGTTTTACGTGAAATCGATTTCCTATTAAAATTTGTGACTGTGGAGTGAAGTTACGTGAATACAGATGTGCGCAAGTCTGAATCATCGCAAAAAGATGAAAGCAGAGCCCAATCGGCTGATTCCTTTAAAGCAGGGGTGTACAACCTTTTTGCTATTGCCGGCCGCATTACTTTTATTTGCATGAAGTACGGCGGCCAATGAGTTCGAGTTATATTTGTTAGATAGGTTTAATTGAAAAATAGGTTTTATCTGGTATATGTCGTTTACTTGTGCCTAAAAGTATAATAAAATGTCGAATATTTTAACGAATTTTTAACGAAATTACGCATCATGTCGACTGATTTTCTCGCCTTGCGTTTGTTTTGCTTCAATATACGCCAGCACGGCCGCCACATTTGTATTTTAAATCACATGTGGACGGCCGCAAATTTCATTATCGAAGGCCGCAGGTTGTGTACCGTTGCTCTAAAGCCTACAGAAAACCTTGTAAAGCTTTTAACTGTTGAAGAAACTGACAAGTTGAACATATCGTTACATTGAAATCTTGCGTACTGTAAAGAAACGTCGCGATCTCAGATTAGGAAACGCTCCTCTAGTAGAAATAGAAGCGAAGTTGGAGGAAATTTCAGACTTGATCATTTTTCCTGAATGTTTCCGAGGGCCACTGAAAACGCTGTGGCGGGTCACATGTGGCCCGCGGGCCGCTAATTGGCCACCTGTGGTCTAAAACAAAGTAATTTTGGCAGTGGTAAATGGTGAAATTGTAAGAAGACGTCGAGATCGCATCAAGATTTAAGTAGAAATTGTGTCAATAATGTGAAAATGACTTGTAAAGCAAAATGCAAGGGTTTAAAATAAGAGCTAGATGCCAATGTTCCTAGTCAATTTTAAATGATGCTTTCGGGTGTTTTTTTAATCCGAGATTAGATGTGCATGTCAGTTTGTTATTTTCAAATGTTACGCTCAGTGTGAACCGCCGAAGTTTCACTGCACGAATTTGCCAGAAATATGTCTTCACTCCATAATAAATAGCAAATTTCACGCATTTTCGAACTTTCAATGTTATCATTATGATAACATGACGCAACAACGTTACGATGACGAACTCCCACAACGTTACTTTCCCGAAAATTGTAAAGCCGCCGAATCGTATGCTATTCGCAGTTATCTTAATCTTTTCCCCGAGTGCTTGATTGTAATCGCGGTTAAGTCGTGCTCTGATCGCCATGGAGTTCTGACGAGCACTTAGCCTTGCAATGTGACTAAATTTTCGGGTCAAGTTATTAAACTTGTACATCAGATAAGCCGATTAACGCAAGAACGTAACACTATGGTGTTTACCGAGGCTAAGCAAAGCGGTAGTACCTCATAAAGGGCAAGGTCTCGTAAATCTACCATCATCAACTTTGACTTGGCGTCGTACCGAAGGAATTAGCTCGCATTATTGTTTCGTTTAAGTGCCAAAAAACTACGCAGACATGAAAGCAGCATATTTTTTCTATCTTCGTAAAAAAAGCACACCACCATGGATTTCAATTATGTATCCCAAAACACGTTTGTATCGCAGTGCAAGCAAAGTTATTAAAACAAGAAATTAAAAAGTAGCTGTAAACAACTGGTGTAAACCAAAACATAAGCTCACACTTCTGTGCACAAGTGTGAACCTACGTTTTCATCTGCACCAGTTGAGCGTCTATAACAATAGTATTCAATATGGTGGCTTCAGAACTGCATAATGACAAAATGTCATTTCGAAAACAGGAAAAAAAGAACAAAGCAAATGCTGAAGTTGCAAGACCGTGAAGGCGTTAGCATCAGCCTGCTGGAACAAGAAGAAGACCAATGATCAAATTGTTTTAATAACTTTTTGGTAGTATTACTTTTGGTTTCAGAAGTGACATTTTGAACATAAATCAGTAAAAGCAGTTGACTGGTAACGCAACCTTTCCATTGTAAGTTACGCCCGAAAAAATAGAAGCTTTGGTTGCAACTTTTTTGTTTTCTATTTGAAACAATGTAAGATGTTCCAATGTATGGGCATAGGCGTAGCCAGTGGGCCAGCACGCCCCCTAAAATATTTAGCATATTTAGTAATTTTGTGCTTTGAGAGGCGGTATCCCCAACAAAATACTGTTGCTCGCTTAAAATCAAACATTTTGCCCCCACAATTTTGGGCTGGTTACGCCACTGTACATTGGAAGTACATACTTTACAGAAAAACAATACCATTCTTACATACGAATATTCTACCCTTTCTGACTTGCTTTCTACGTTGAAAGGGCAATTTTGAGCAATTATTGCTCAAGTACTTTTCGCTTTAAGGTTAACCGCAAACGTCTCGGACTGAACTTCCGCTATCAAGCGTTCAGCTATCAAAGCAACAACTTGACAATGTCCGCAGACCGATATCAACTCGTAAGTGGCTGACCAATTCATTCTTTTACCCAAGAGTGAAGTGCTACTAGAGCAGCAGCCCGCAACATGCCTTTCGCCTCCGACCGGCTTCATTTAACGCAACGCTTCCGGATATTAGTTATTCTTTCGCAAATATTTGATACGATTGAGATTTTGTTTTCAAACTGAAATGAAGTGCACTATTTTCTTTAATCACGGGCAGGCAGTGACGACAGTATGAATTGGCAGCCCAACGCCAGATGTTGTAGTCAGTGGCGTAGTAGGCATCTGGACATTCTGGATTTATCCAGGGGTGGCAGAATCCGAGGGGGCGGCAAAAATGGCCTGAAGGAATACATTGTAGAAAGCACTTTCAAAAATATTCCGAGTGCAAAGTGTTTCGCTGTTTCTTCTTTGTTTCCTCAATTGAAATTGTTTTTCTTCGTAATTCTGTTGAATACATCCACCCAAAACACACAACTTCTGCACTTTTGCCAGGTTTTTGTACACGCTTGATTCACATTGCTTGACCCGAAATTATAATTTGATTGTTACGTATGGTTATCACTGCTACCTGTGATTATGTCTCAATCGCCTACGTCACAAAGGAGCTCATGGTATACCGACATGGCTTGATGCTCTGTGAAGTTGTTTGGTATTTGCGAGTAGAGTGCACGAAATAGATTAAGGTTTGATTTGCCGTTGAAACAACGTTCAGTTAAGTTAAATTTTAACTATTTGTGAAGCATTTACCCGGCATAAACTTGACGTCAAACTGCAGAATTTGTGTGGGAATGGTTTTTCTCTGTTTGCTGTGCCCATGCTTGCCAAGCCTTACCACCCAGGAGTGAACTAACCAACAACACTTTGCTAAACCAAAGGTGGGATACATTGCTTTACCCTCAATTTTGAATACCCTAACAAGTTATTATTGTACAAATCTGAAAATAGTGATATTGTATGAATAAAAACAATTCAGAATGGGGTTTTTCCGTTTTGCTTAAAAAAAGAATAAAATCATGTTTCTTTTCAAAAAAAAACAGGAGGATTGTTTTTTTTTTTAAAACAAACGGTTTTTCATAACCCTGCTTTTCAAAGCTTAGATTGATAAAATCGGAGGGAGGATAGATTGTCTGCTTTGTTCTTTCGCTTGAAAATGATCTTGTCGGGAAGCTCAATTTCGATAGCATAATTTCGTATTTTGCTTCAATGAAGGCTCGACTAGTTGATTTTTGAAATGCCAGTGATTAAAAAATTACCTGCATACGATTTTCAAACCTCGTCACATGTTTAATGTTGCGGTCGAGGTGGCTGGAAGACATATACTGTAACTAACATCTTTTCACTCCTATTTAACCAAATGTGATATTCGTTCGCTACGCTTCTTTTCGATGTCGCGCTTTGCAAAAACTTAGTAGGCCTAAACCGGTTGAAATGTACTTATTGCAATAACATTCTTTTCTCATCAGCCTGCATAATAAGCATTTGAATTTTTGCACTGCGAGCAACGTTCATAAAAATATTTTAGCAGTGATGCTCAGAGGTGTAAACCGGCCTCATTTTTAAGCCAGAACCCGGCCCGAGCCAGAAATTACAAGCCCGAACCTGGCCAGAGATTGACATTTATTTTTTAAGCCCGATGTAAGCCCGCAAGCCAGATTTACCGAGTGAGTCAAGATAAGCGCAACTGCGGAGTATCAAAAAATGTAGTGTACGGGTATAGCTGCAAGTGCACGGCTTTAGCACACCTTGACCAAAACATTGACTTGAACAAGCACAAACTTAGCTTGTTAGTCAACAATAATGCTGCAGAATGTACCATTTCTCAAGAAAAAATAAAACTATCACGAAACTATCCGCGATGGCGCGATAAACATAAAAGAAACTATCTAGTATAGCGCTATAGGCATGAAAAACCTGTTTGTAGGCCATCCTATCTTGAAACAAGCCAAGAATCACGAGAGTGATTGATCCCAATGTCATCGCGTGCTAACTTCCTCACTGCTGTCGCCTTCTCAAAAGCAGTGTGAGACTTATCCGAGCAGAGAACAAAAGAACGCAGTTGTGTTTGCAAATAGAATTAGCTGAAGAAAAATCACAATCACGTCACTCGCAGAAGTTACCGCGGCGAGCATAACAAACGTCAAAAAAGAAAAAAATCGTTACTGTGAATGTTATATAAAGTTTTGTATGCAGGTCCGAAACATTTTGACAAACTTAAGCCCGAACCCTGTCCGAGCCCGGCCCGAAATCCGGCCCGACCTGAAAAGCCCGGCCCGACTTACAAACTCCGGTGATGCTGACCAGCGTAAGCTACATTCCGAGGATGGGGGCGGCAGAATCGCCGAAATCCAGGGGCGGCAAGCTATGCTGCTACGCCAGTGGCTGCACCAAAGAGAATGCGGTACGAACGAAAACGTCGCTTGCTTGTTCAAAGTACAGTAACTAAAAAGGAAAAGCTGGGAATTTTTGGGAGAAATTCAAATAAATTTCTAACTCAAAATTGCGAATTTTAGAATGATAATGAAACTCGCAACAAAATTGCGAGTTTTAGAATGAAAATCCGAAACACCGAAGCTTATCAGTGGTGTCTTTCAGATCTGTCCCACTGCTGGCGCAATGTTTTTTTTTTGTTTCTTGTTGAAATCAGAGCTCTCTCAGTAACATTTTTTCATTTCGTGAAATCTCATCTTCTTTTCAGGAAATTCGGGTCACATTCATTTCCGATCCTTTAGAAATTAGAAATACCTATTCCAGTTTTAGCGCTGCGTTGAAGGTTGATTCGACCAAAATATCCACTGTGAAGTAAATATTACAGTCTCTCTGAAAAGAAAACTTGTTCTTAAAATTTAGTGACGCTACAGCTACATCCAGCCTCTCAATCATATTTTCAAAAAAATTGTCGATCAAGGTTTAATTATATTATGATAGTATTGATTTCTTTAGCAAAGCAACACGAATTTAGGCACTGAGTTGATCAACAACAGGTAGTATTTGTTCAGTTCATAAGGATGTTATTATCATTCTAAAACATCTCAGTGCTTCAGTCATAGCCATGTCGACGTAACAATAAGAGCTTTTGTCCGTTTATGGAGCGGGTGTGACTTTTCCGGTGTCCGAAACAGTGCCCGTAGGTTAATTGTTTAACCGAACGTGAACTGTCTCACAAAAGACACGACCAACTTGGATCCAAAGCAGAAATTACCGCAAACACGCAAATGTCAAGGAAAGATTGGATTAACTTGTTCTTTTTCTTTGTTGTTGGTTTTACTCGGCCGCGTAAAATACGATTAGCACATAAACGAAAGTAAGTAAAAGCACTGCACAGCCCTTTTCAAGAACGACGTCGCGCGGGGCACGTGTTTCGAAACACAAAAACAAACTTTGGAGCATAAAACTGGGATAGACTTAACAGTTTCATCAACACTAAAAAAGCCTTCAAAAAACTATACATGTTTTATTTCGAGACGTTTCGG
>JGI24159J19872_10013578_pt1 | contig 10580 bp, 3 predicted proteins | sample Ectturendosymbi4_FD_19872 | JGI IMG/M metagenome (IMG submission 19872)
TGAGATATATATTGCTCTATAAGAGATACATAAGCTGCTCTGTGACCCAAGGATCTTCGTACCCCTTGATGTTCAATCTCGTACCCCTTGGGGGTACAAGTACCCCCAGTTGGGAACCCCTGGGGTACACGGTCAGAAAAAGGTTCGAAACCCTGCGCTAGCCAACTTTGGGTCTTGACCTAGTGGTCAAGCGCGATAATGCAAGGCAAAGTGATCCGTAGCTGATTTGTTTCAATATGAATAGCAACAAAAACACAAAAAATTGCACATTTATCCCAGAAAACTTAAGTTGTGCTTGTCAGAATCCAACCGTGTAGTTCCTAGCCTTTCAATGAAGGTGAAACAGAAGCAGACAAAAAGCAACAAGCAAAACAACTACCGTAAATCCCACAAGGTCGCAGTTTCATAACAACTGGATGTGCAATACTTACAAAAACTATGCTACTTTGTTCCTAAAGAAGTTCACCAACTTTTTTATAATACAATTACTGAATGCCCGTGGAATTAAACTTCAGAAAATTTCCTGCCAACCGGTTATGTTGTACGCTGGGACATACGCTAACATGGCATATCAGCAAAATCCAATGCGAAATTAATGGAAGTTCGTTATTTGAAAGCAAGCTGATTGCAGACGACCGCGCTACACCAAGAAAACACAAAATCATTACTCAAAATATAACGTGATGTAGGTACAAATAACTTACACCAAACGTGGTCGGCCTGCACGTGATATAGGGCTAATGCCTTCCATTTTAAGTCAAGCAGATATCTCAAACATGCCTTCCAGCAGTCTCCACTGAAGACCAAGCCTATAAAATTACCTTCCAGCATCGGCTGCAAATGAAGAAAGAGCCACCGCAACAGGGAAAACAACTACCAATTCACACATTTCTGTGAACAAGACCGAAATTTCTAAAAACTAAGAGGACGGTCGACGTCTCCAGAACCACTCACTATTGTAATCATCCACATTGCGCTGATAATAGATTCACGGCTTACATTACATGCAGCGCTTTTAAATAGTTATTTTTTGACCAACCTAAGAGAAAATGTAGTCGTTCAGAAGGCTATTTTCGACAAAGTAGTATCTTTTACACTGCGGACAGCAGCAGAGGAGCAGTGCGATGGTACTTGGTGAATAATTTAAACGAACGTCTCAGTCCAATGCCACTTACTGCCTTGCAGAAAATGGCCGGTGTGTCGTAGGTTGATTTCGTGGAAAAAAAGATTGCAACTGCAGCTTTAACAAGCTGAGCTATTGCTTTAAATGTAATTTAATTGTAAAGTGCTAAACAAATACACGTTCAACGACTGCTTGAGAGAACGTTGACAGATACGGAAACAACTGCTCATCCACTCATGTAATTTCTCGCACTTTTATTCCGATGCTGTAGAAAACAGCGGCACACATAAACCTGAGATAGTTGTCGAAGCACACCGATTTGTTTTCACTGCGCTGGTTCATGAAATTTAGATTCAGGCTTTGAAACCTGCTGTTTACTTAAAATATCCCTAGAACGATAAAATGCACGTTTACCGCGTTTACAATATAATAATATATTAGTCGAAGCTATAGTGTCTATCGAAAGAAATCCTTTCACAGCTAACAATCAGACACTACAATCGTATCAGAGTATATATTTCGCCTATTGCGTACGTATCATCAGTTCTGCGAAGTGCATGCTGTATAAAATAGAATTATATAAAACCCATAAAGCTACCCACTTAGGATAAGCTTAGCAAACCAATTATAGTTGAAGCTTAGCAAACAAATTTTAGCATTCGATTTTGCATCCTTTATTATTAACTTGAGCTACTTCGGTAAGCAAGCATCACGATCCGGAAACGTAAATTCAGCCTAGGTGCATCTCACTGCTAGCCACGCGCTTTCGTCGAGCATCGTGATCGAGAATGTGTCCGGATTGTTTCCTACGTGGTGCTGATAAAAGCTCCCCGAGGGGGCAACAATGTATGTGCAGGAAACGGTCAGGGTAAAAGTGCAGCATGTGTTGGTCAATTTGACGGCAAGTAACTCACGCTGTCAGCACTGAACATAGCGAGGAAACCTGTTTCGCGTCATGAGTCTATTTGATTTTGACGTTCGTTTGGCAACGATTGTGCGAATAGTAGTCGACTTGTTGACGAGTAGGAGCAGCACAAAGGAAAGAGTTTCTTCAAAAGACAAAAGGAGAAAACTGTTTTTCGTACCAGTTGAGTGCCTAAAGACACCTATCAGAAGGAAGAAAAACTTAATATGGACTTTGGTCGACAGAAATTATTGCGCTCGACACTTCTGAGCATCGTAAGCACGTGATGCACTTCGCTCGCCGAACGGTTGACTCGGTTTGCTTGCACAGTGCGACCTTTGCACTGGGACAAGGTATCCTTTGAACCCCAGTAAAAGAAAAATTACCTTACGTTGGTAGAATATAAGCGTCAGCAATCCAAATTTAACAATTAACCAGTTTTTCAGCGAAAATGCGACCGCGCCAACAACTTGCCGTTTCAACGAAAATGCACATTGCCCTGCGTAAAATTAGTTAAGTATTTGGTGTTCAACACCTTAAGCATGTGGAGAAGGGCTTCAATCCTATATTAGTGCAAATCACCATTGGTAGAGGAACCTTTTTCAAAGTGGGGGAGGCAAAAGTGCACGTCAAAAAAACTATGGAAAACTTTTTTCATTAAGGAATTTACTTTAACAATGGACCCAATACTAACTGTGTTGCTTAAACCTTTAAGCAAAATTCGAAATGTAAAAGTGGGAAGCCTAGGCCCATGCAGCCCGCCCGGTTCCTCCACCCCTGCAAACCACACGATGATAGCAGAATTCGGTATAACGAGTAATTAAGCTGCGCTTTGTAAAGCCACACACAAGGTTTGTTTTTGAAAAACTACGGTAACCAAAAGGGAGCTGATGAACAATACGCCGCACGCAAGTCACGCTACTGTGGCAGCTCGGAACGTTGTGGCAGATGTTTTAGCTCTAAGTTGCGTTTTTAAAAATGTTTTGTAACAAACAATTTGATTCTGGATGTCTGCTGGTGGTGCAAGTTGGTAAGATTTGTTCGCACCAGCAGATAAAAGTTGACGTAACTATTAAGCTCTGTAGCGCAAATTAAAGCCTACAAGGCCTAAGCCCAAAATCTGGCGGTCGAAATGCGACTAAATTTCACTTATTGTTGCCCGTTATTGTTCTTACCTTAGTGTTTTGTCACGTTAATACGTACGTCGGGTGTGCATGACCCGGTTTTCCAAAATAAAAAATACACTTTCCTTCAACTGCAGTTTATCACAAAAACTACATTGAGAGTATAAGTCTCACTCAGCAATTTGAGCACTTACAAAGTTACTTTGCTCTAATATCATACGATTTTTGATGAAAAGTAAGTAGACCAAATATAGCGAAGGTGTCAGGCATGCCTAAAATTCAATTGCTCATAAAAAAAAACTATGGGCTTAAACAACTTCTCCTTTTGCATACTGCTCATAGTAGCATGCCCTGAGTGAGTTTCAGCTTTTTACAGGCTCTGCCCCCATAAACCATATAGTGGGTTTATGCGAACCCCACCATCTCACACTAACACTTCCATCGGGTCAGCGTGACCCGAATTCGTGACGAACTCGCTTCCTCGCAAAATCTAGAAGAGCGTGGATTACCGCAATCGCACCTATTACTAGTCACACAAAAAAATAAAGCTACTGAAGAGTTGAAAGCGCGCCGACTTCCGCTTACGTAGTTTCACGTGAATGACCTCATTTGACCCGGGTCTGCCTGACCCACGCAAGTATTCCAGGGTTGAGACCTTTGTGCTCATTCACCGAAAGCAGTAAAAGCACCTACGCTTCATTTCTCAAAACACATAATCAAAGGGGCGCGTACGCGAAGAGCAACTTAATCTCAATAAACTTAACGTATTGATTAATTGCCCGCAGATAACAGATACCTTCTTGTTTCGTATTCGCGTCATCCATTGCGGGGCCTGTGCTTGACAGACTTTTAAATGGGCAGATCTGCAAGTTGTGCAGACTCGTGAGCATTTTTCAGATTTTTTTTTTGCGTAGAAATCAAAATGAAAGACAGACGAATGAAAGGAGGGTTACTATCGATTCGAAACCTCTTGATCATCTCGGTATTTTCTTTAAAAACTTAAAATAAATGCCAGTTATCGGATATTTTGCAACTGATACCCATTCGCTCATGTCAGAACTCTGTTTGGTTTGCTAAGTTTTTGAGAAAATTGACAAATTATACGAAAGTCTTTGACCAACAGTAAAAAAAACGGTTTCCAGTAAAAATTTTACCGTCTTGATTATTGCAGATTTCTAAACATATACCAACACTTGTAACACTAGGAGGCCGGTGCGGTCATTTTTGACCGTTTTTCAACTTAGCGTTTTTTTCGTTTTTGTTGCTATTTGCTTTGTCATAGTCCTTGACTTTTCCTAACGTATAAAGTTTTAGTAACAATTGGAATTTTTTTATTACAGCTTTTGGAAACGGAGTATTTCACACATCTACCTAGAAGCCCTGAGCGGTCAAAAATGACCTGCGCGTGTTCAGGAGATTGTTTCTTCAGTAGTTTCTTTCGTAACTATCAACGCAACAATGGAGTAACAATTGATTGATTTTCTTCTGAGAACCAGGAGCTAGACTTCTATTTAAAAACTGTGCTGAGTTCTAACAGAATGTTTCGTTAATAATTTATTTTTCTGTGTTGGCTATTTTTTCACCTTGCAAAAACACGCAAATATGATTGACTGGCTTGTTTCAATGCAACATTTTGATGTAAATTGAAGGAAAACGTTCATAAACGGTTTTACAAACGAAAGATGGAAAATGACCGCACTCGTCCTTGTAGGCAGAGAAAATTTTCAGGGCTTCTAGCGTTAAACAACCATATGGGTAGAGGTGCGTTTTCGAGCAAACCGACGCGGATTTATCTGACGCCGGTTTTCCTGGCGTTAGGTCGTCTACCAAACCTGAAAAAATTTGGGGGACTCTCGTTGCAAGTATCACGACGTTGAGTAAAAAAGCTATAAAGATTATGGCAGAAAAATGCGTGCATCAACTTCCTCAGATCACGGGCTCATTTTCTCAAAAGTCAACAAGCAGACGCAGAGAAATGGTGCAGCGACAACGCTCCGTTTGCACACTCATTAAACTTCACCTCTGTAGGGTTCCTGTGCAATTATGACTGCAAATTTCCAAACTTTTTCAAGATCTTTTCCAGACTTAACCTTTCCGAATGACATACCCAGTAACCCCGGTCGAATTCAGGCACTATAATTGTTAACACGATGAAAGTCAAATTTATCAGTCTCATCAAATATATCACAATGAATTATCAGAAAGCACGTCAAAAGATCACGTTTGACAAAATATTTCCTTTTTCCATACTAACAGACAAAAAAAATTTTCCATACTTCTAGGCTGGAAAATGACCAAATTTTTCCATACTTTTCAAGGCTCCGTACTCCGTAGAAACCATGCTTCTGTGTTGCACAGTTCACGTGTTTTGTTGGAATAAGTGCGATTTTTCAAGAGTGCCGCGGAATCAAAACTACATTTTCCAATAAAAACAACAGAAAATTTTTTAAACTATTCCAGTCGAAACTGTCTTTATTTAAACTTTTCAGCAAGTTTAACATAATTCCCCTAGATCAGTAAACCCAGAAAAATCGAAAAAGTGTCCTGAGCTCCATTGTAAGGATTCATTTGAAATAGTTCAAATTCATAATTAAAACTTTTCATGCAGGTCAAGGATATAGTAAACGTATGAACGTGACAACTGACATTTGTGCTACAGAACAAACATCATTCCATGCAGATTAAACAATTGTGTCAGGTGTTTACTCATCAGTCACATGGTCGATTGTCAACGAAAATTGAGACACGGCGGACCCACCGCGTTTGACCAATGCCCACAGAACAAACAGAGTAAAAAATCGGACCTAGCGATTTTGGCAAACATTGTCAGCAACAACGCCGTTGAACAAATAACTTTTTCATTCACAAGTGAATTCGGGCTGGGGCTTTCAAAGGCGGAAATAAACAACAATTTTTGACGACCGACATAAGTTTCAAAGTTGTAAAGCACCTGACTAAAAACCGCTGCAGGCCAGTTCACTAGTCTATCGCTGGTATTTCTGCAAAAACAAGCTCAGTGATTGTGAAAATAAATGCCATCATTCTAAAATATAGATTATATCCTGGTAGACCTGAGGTATTGTGTCGGAGTTTGATTAGCAACAAACGAGATGTGTGAGCTGTCACAAAACAGCAGCAGACGGCGATCTTGTGGAACCAAGGCCATTGAGCAAAACCGGAAGCGATTCCTGAAGCTATGCGACAGTGGGTAGCACGTTCTTTGCCTGATTGAGACGCTGTGTTGCTCACATGAAGGTTCAGCACTTAAGCGCATCGCATACGCTGGATGTTCAATAAGTATAAGTAATACTGTAAGTTGCGGATGCGGTCTACATAAAAGATGCCTATGCCGTCTCCCATACTTCATCATTAGCTCATATCACCATCCACACATCTCCATATACACCAATAAAGATTACATCAGACGGCATAAACATTCTCTATAGCTTTTTCAGTTCAATTTAGCATCCACAATTATGTTTTATCGTTATGTTACTCTGCGAGTAAATGCGTCTCAGAGCAAGTTCAACGTGATGTAACGCAATGATCGACTATTATTCCATTGCTTCCGTGGTAACCGGTTTGAGATTAACGCAAAAACGCAAAGTAACACTTACGTCACGCCAAGAGTGTTCAACAGAGATTTGTGCACTTTCGACATCTTCCGCTTTAATTTTTTTCGTCTTGAAGCTCGCGCAGAGCTGCCAGGCTTAAACGCATTGTGCTCCACAGGCGAGCGTTGCTGGTCGCTGTGATCTGAGTGTTGACCAAACGATCGTACCTTCCCAGTTCGATACAGCGTTATAAAAGATCCGCAAACGCTGCACGGCCATACCAGGCCTTCTGCTGTCTGGGGTGTTGGTACCGCTTTACTCGTTGACAGTGGCGCATAATCAGCAAGTTCTTCAACAGACAGTGAGTAACTGATGACCAACCGAGAATCGAAGGACAGTTGATGGCACTTCATGCATAAAATGCGCGGAAGATTCCGATCCTTGGCGGTACAAGTCCGGTTCCCTGAAGCTAAATTTACTAGGCAGTTACCCGCGGGCTGGAAAAGCATCGCGTCGTCCACAGCAACATCCAGACTCGTCGCGTGCGGGGCCATTGTTACTGGGGTTGTTTTGGCGGAAGNAGGCCTGTAATGGCGGTTATTGTGCTGCAAGCAGGAATGAGTCAAATCGAGGTCTAAGCTTCTGTGGCGCANGTGAACTTTTCCCGATGTTGAGTCCGAAGGAACGCTGCTTGTCTCGATTTTGTCGATCACCATGAGGCAGAGATCGTCAGTGCTGTTAACGATTTAGAATCACTAACTGCGTCAACAACGCTACTGCCTTGATTTGAAAACAGCATTTGGTTACTATCTTGTTGAAAACAAACCCTACTACCAAGAACTTACCGTTATAACTAATGATCTGCACGTCACCGATCAAGCAATCGTAAATTTCCCTGTGTTAGTACTTACACTCCGACAGAAAGCTTGTAGTTATAGCCCTGAACCAGCCCTTTCTGTCAAAATCGAAGACTAGCACCTGAATTGATCCGCTTCAAAGATGCCTAACTCACACAGGGCAAACACTTTGTCTCGACTGAAATCTAATCCATCCACAAAAAAATGCACACCTCGCCTGTCCTCAACCAACGCAAATAGGTCAGTCAAGCTCTTTGGTGTCGAAAGTGAATAAAAGCTGGCGCAGCAGTGATTGTTGAGAACGACCTGAACGAAAAGGGATAACATGCCGTAGGCCCGACGCAAGCTTACCAGAAATGCCACTTTTCTCCTCATAGTCGCTGAACGTCGCCGGCGCCGGTTCAGATGCTTGGATATAACGAGGACAGCGTTGACTCCCGTGCCCGCCTCACAGTTACAGATACAATACAATCACATTTCCAAATCTCGTGATCCGCTCTGACAATTGATCGCGTGACTTCATGCTACAACGCCTCATTGTACCTCTTGGAATGCGCCAATGAATGACTTGCCAAGCGGTAACTGGTAGCCGAAAAAACTTTCCGCGATCAAAACCGCTCCACATAGTTATTAAATCAAAACCGTTTCACACAGATATTAAACAGGGGTAGCAAAACTGCGGCCCGCATCAGAATTTTCGTTACCCAAGGGAGAACATAAGATCGTGTTAACACCAAACTCCATACAAAGCAGACACTCAGATAGAAGTCACGACAAGTCTTTCTCGCTCCTCACAATTTTCTCTTAGTTTCCTTAACATAAACGTAGCGTTTTCAAAAGAACTTTTTATATTTTGCGGCTCGCCAGTGATAGTAAATCGGTTCCCAAAAATTGTAGAAGTCCGACCCAAGCCACGTTCCGACATTTTGTTTTGTGCTTAGTACACAGATCATTATTTTCATACCCGCTTTTCCATGGAATGGATCGCGGAGCCAACAGTCCTACGATGACTCGAAATACCTCACGATCAACAGTAATCTCAGATAGTTCCACTCAGCGTTTTTAAGGTCTTTTGAGGGACCGAAACAGTCTCTCAAATCTTTCCAACGATCCCTCAAAATACAGTAGAACCTCACGGCATTAACCACCAAGCAAATACAAAACCTCGCTTTATGACTATTTCAGTGTTCAGATGAAATAGCTGCGGTCTCTCAAAATGTTTTTAACGGTCACCAAGGTCAAACTATTAAAAAACATGGTTCTGCTGGCTACACACCAAGACGGAACCAAAAAAGGTCGGAGATGTAGTCGTAGCCAGCAGGACTCGCCTCGCCAATCTTTCCCGGTACACAGTTCGTCCTTTTTTAGTATTTTGCTGAAACAACATTTACTCACGTCCAGTCGCATAACAGCCCAAGTTAGTGGCGCAATTACGTAGAAAAAGAGACCTAGGAATAATCCGGAAAGAAACGAGTTGGCGACGAAGTGCTTTTCTGCACGAATTCATCAAATTGCACTTGTGCATCAAAAAAGCTTTCCAGCAGATATTTGTTAAACACAAACGAGGGTTAAGAGACAATCCTACGATCCTAAACAGATGGTCTACCTTCGTAGCACAAAGTAGGATTTCTGAACAACTAAGGAGCTAAAGCAGAAGTGTAAAAGCACCGCGTGCGTACAGAGCTTGCATTTCGAAAAATTTCTGTGGCTTCTTCGCAAAAGTAAGACTCTAGTTCTACTAACAGATGAAGTGCACATTGCGCAGATATGTTGCAACACAAACGACTGATTTCATAGGACAAGCCGGTTTTTTTCGCTGAAACATTTCAGTCATTTTTGGCTGAGTCATTTTGGTCACTGAAACATTTCGGTGATTTGTCTCACAATTGTATGAAAACTCGCCATAACAGTGTTTTTTAGCCTGTATTTTCAAGCATTCTGACCGAAATGAGTTAATTTTTTTCGGTCATTTTGAAAACGTTTCGGTCTATGACCGAAAAAAATCCCGGAGAAAACGTATGATTCTGCGAAGGGCTAATAAAAAATATCCATAACCAACACTTTTCATGCGTTAATATTCCTTCACTTATGCCAACATTTTCACTAGCGTGCAAACCATATGCTGGGACGAACGTGTTTAAACGTTTGAGAAGGCTTTTCAATTATATGAAAGATGTTGATTTTCAAGCGGTATTGGGACTAGCATGGTTGTTAGACCATTGAGCATTCTTAACCTGATTGCACACAGCTTAGACAGGTTGCAGTTTTTTAGTACTGCTATTACCCATGCTCTTGCTCGTACAATAATTGACAAAAAGAATTAACTTAATTTACATGATCACAGACTTTCACTTCGAAAGCTAACTTTTGATTACAGTACAATTTCACGAAAAAAGGGGGTATAAAAACGTGTACATCTTGCACTTTCGTGACAGTAATGGCAATTGCGAACGGTTCCTAACCAGAAAAAAGACTACCATCACAAATTTGCAGTAAACAGTTGATACTGACGCAGTTTTATAGTCGGAGGAGATTGCGGGGAAATCCATCCGCCTACCCTTTTCAAAGCAATAACAGCGTTTTCTGGTGACTAGAGACACTTGAAAATGAGAGCGTTTGCTGTCATTTTCTGTACATTTACCAGTAGCTGCACATCTGACCTTCGTTTTGACATACTTCTTTTTTTGGCAACAATACCCCTACACTCCTACAGCATTCAATCTTTAAATGCAACTGAAACACAGGGACGCCGGAGAGCAGGGGAATTGCCAGGGTTGTCCATGGGACATATTTATCTGTCCCATTCCCATAGTAATTTATGCCTGTTCCATCTCATCCCATCCCATGGGACGTTTCCCATGGACGAGCCTAGGGTTGTCCATGGGACATATTTCTCTGTCCCATTCCCATAGCAATTTATGCCCATCCCATCCCATAGGAATGACATTCCCATGGACAAGCCCGGAAATTGCCCCCTGTCTATTCAGAAGACGGGCAACGGGGGCGGAGGTGCTTGTC
>JGI24159J19872_10013579_pt1 | contig 10580 bp, 7 predicted proteins | sample Ectturendosymbi4_FD_19872 | JGI IMG/M metagenome (IMG submission 19872)
TATATGTTAATTTAATTTTTGTCATGTGTGGCATTCACAATAACAAATTTCAAAACCCTATGCATGTTACCGGTCATAACAGCATCTTAACTTTCTTGCAAGCACTTTTTGATGGAATCTTGAGCGTTGCAACGGATCTAACATCAGACAAAAAATCGACTAGATAAATAGAGTAAAACGAACACTGTTTGGAACAGTGGTGCGATTTTCCGTTTTGATGTTTCCTAAATTTTGGCTTTCTGAATATCCCCTTTGCAAACTTAAACGTTTGTCAGCTGCTGAAAGCAATTCTAAGATTTACCCGTTAGTGGAAGAAAGTACATAATAAAATACAAATGACAATCGCTTTCGTAATCCTGAGATTCTGAAAATCCGGAAAGATATTTTGTTTCACGTGATTTACAATATCCAAAAACTCATATTTTTCACTGTATGTACTTCGCAAAGTAACGATAAAGAGGGGTCATACACGGAAACGTATCCTTTGCTGCTCACTCAAACTGTGCTATTTCTTAAATATCGTTCTTCCTTGGTCTGTCTTTACGCGGTTGCAATTTCGAAATGCATAAACCTGATCTGCCAAAGCTTCCTTATATACTCAGCTTGAAACGTTTGGAGTTCAATGTTCAAGAAACGATTTGGTTTCGGAAAAATGTAACAAACATGAGTGAGAGATTTGTCACGAGACATTTCTAGCACCCAATGCACCTGATAAGTAACGAACAAAGAACATTCTGGTGAAACACAGAGGTGTGAAAGCCAAAATAATGTGAACACGTTTTGAGCGTGCTGCTGTTTGATGAACGAAAGGTTCCAAAATCAGCGACTAAAGCCAATCTGTTTGATGTGCGAGCTTCTTGAGGATTTCCTTCAAAATGTAAAACAAAAGAATAGGACTCTTTCAAAGACACACACCTTGTATATTGCGATATTTTCCCGTCAGCTTGACATGAAAGAACAGGCAGTCTGAATGTCATAGGTGAAACTTAAAAAACATCGAAACAACATCAATATAAACAGTTTCAATGTTTTAATCCGGATGTGATTGAAAACAGGTTATGAATGAAATGTGGTTTTCACTGAAACACGACAAACTGACAGGAAAGCGTTTTTTTGTGCTTTGGCAAATTATGCATCTTCACTGTCATTCATGAGAAAAAAATTTTGACTTTAAGTTGTTTTTAGCAAATTTCTGTCCACATTAAATCACGAAAGCAATGATCAAAATCATTCAACAAATTCAGAGAATCCAAAGAGAACATCTTTTATCTTTTGACAGTATTGCATAAACATGTTAATCACACTCTGCTCAAATGTTAAGGCGTATTCTCGTATCAAGTGGACAGGAAGCAAAGGCAGTTTTTAACTGACTACAACAACAGCGCTGGTAAGTCAACGCGATTGAATATACAATTTGACGATGAACAAGTTCAGGACATTTCACGATGCAGTCTGGTAATGGAAGTAGTCGGGAATCCGATCAAAAACGTCACGTTTCATTCAGTTTAAATCTTTCGTTGGCAGTACCGATTCCGTTTCCCAGAGATGTTTTTTTATGAAAAATTCTCGGAGACAAGAATAAGGTCAGATGCTCACGGAATAATATCAAAATAAGTTTCATCAAATAACTGTTTCAAGTTCAGACGAAAAAAAAAATTCCACTCAGAGGTACTGAGAAACCCTGCGCCGTCCATATACAGACTGCCTATGCAGAAATATGCTGGTAGTCGAAAACCTGTAAATTAGTAAGTCACAACACGTTCGCGTACAAATAGCTTTTGTCGTAATTTTCTTCTGCTGCATTTGCAAGTGGGAAGATTGTGGAACCTTTCGTAAAATGCAGTTTTGGCGTTTTTCCAAACAATTCCCTTTGTAATGATGCATCACAATAAAATTTCATTCCGTTCATTCAATTTTAAAAGTAGAAATCTGGTGTTCAGCCAGTGAAGTTAATTTTACTCGCAAAATATCGTTAATTCCAATGCACATTAGAATCCTTGTGACATGGAATACATTTTTGGCATTAATTCAACACAACAATCGAATCCTCCACGGTGACTCATTTTGTTCTTTTCTCCTTCAAAAAGACGAAACGTAGGTTGTGAGAAATTTTCTATCAAGAAAATTCTCAGCATGCCTAGCTCTCAACGAAACAAATCTATGTCGCATCACCTGAAATCGACTGACTGAAACAAAAAGGTGCGAAGACCGTTGTGATGTTTGGATTGTGTTTTCTTTATTGTTGTTCGATGAATGCTGCTTGATTCAGAAACTGTACAAACCAACTGTGCGAATGGCGAGATTTTTTGCTAGCTCATCGCTCTCTCATTTGATTGTAAGTGGTTGATCGACATCTGACATGAAACAACTTCAAATAAGTCATGAGAGAATTTGTCAATATATATCAATGTAAAAAGTGTTGTTCAAAAGCTCTGCAAGTTATGCACGTTTTGTGAACTTTTCGAATTTCCAGGATGAATTGTGACATCACCTTCGAAGCAGTTATTTGTTTATAATGAAGTGAAAACATAGTTTTAAAGGGCTAAGATGAAAATTGCCCTATAGCCTGTGCAGTAGTGCAGCTTGCTATAAGCTTAGGCTGGTGTCATAATTCATGATGAGTTTGGACAAACAGCATCAGTCTTTGCCACAGACATTTGTGAATATGACTGGTGGTGTCATTAAACATCAACAATCACGCCAACACGTGGTCTGGAAAGATGTTAGCTTTTCAAAGTAGTTGTACACATTGTGACGAAGGGTCAGAATACGTTGGAGCTTGTTAAAAATTTATTCCGAAAACAATGCACCTATGCAATAAAATCTATGCAGCGTTGTCTTCGTTTTCAATGCTCTGATATCGTGCAAACCGCACCGAAACATTTGTGACATTAAGAAATTGCGTTTGACGAATGATTTCTGAGGAAATATTTGCTCTCAAATCTATGTGCATCGCAGGTTTGCATAACATTTGCACACTTTCCACGAAAATTATCCATTTTTCCAAAAAGCTTCGCTGCGAATAAAGGACTTTCAGCAGTTGAACTGTCTTCAAATCGCCTTACCGTTTAATCTGGCATCCATATGATTTTGAATTGTGAAGTGATGAAATCATTACGTTCTATCCAGTGCATGGGGGTCGGAAGGATTTTTCCAATGGATAAAATTAATTTTTCATGCATGCGGAAAGTGGGTGCTTCAGTTTTGAAATCCCTTTTAGTATCTTTTTCTAGCGTCGAACCAAGGCAATGTATAAAATACCACATTTCTTGTAATGTTCATTTACATAATATGAGTTTCGTAGTGTTACCTTTTGGATTTCCTTGGTGATTGTCTATGACATAAAATGTTTGTAACGTATGTATTCGATGAAAATGCAGGTATAATCCCAGACGCTTTAAAGATTTTGAAAAGATAACGCTGGATGTTGTATTGCTCAGGAAGCATCATCACAACAGGGCGTTCAGAGGTCTGGTGATTCCCGGGACGTCTGCATAATTGTATTCTATCTAACAAATTGTAGTCTTGGATTGAAAATGTGAAGAATAGAGAAATTTGAAACACTTGAAAACTAATGTTGGCAAAAACGACGTTCAGAAAAATCGTACAAAAAATCCTTCAAAGAGAATGTTTTGTTTTTTACATGTAGGACTTTAAATCGCATTTTTTGTGAGCCTGAGTCATAGATCTATAAGTAATATACAGTACTTCTGATAAAGACGACGCATTGCAGAACTACTGATTTTCTTCATTGTTTTTTTGATTTAGTGTACACACAGATTTGTTACAAACTACCCAAAATCGAGGCTTTTGTTCTCGTCTAAGACAGTGAAAATTAGACATTTACCCAGGCAGAGAACTACATACACCATCCTATCAGTTTTTCGTGTTTCAATGAAAATTTATTTCATTTATGAAATCATGACATTTCCTGAAACCCTGTCGTATTAAAAAATTGAAACGGTTACAATGTTGTTGTTTTGATATTTTTCACTTTTGAGCTGTAACATTCAGACTGCCTGTCCTTCAAAGGTTAGTTGATGTAGAAAATGCCACATTACACATTGTGCGTATTTTGAAACAAGACATAGTTTCATTGCACATTTTGAAGGAAAACTCTGAGAAGTTCGAACATCAAACAGATTGGCATTTAGCTGCTGTTTTTAGAACCTTTCATTCATCAAACAGCAGCACGGAAAAAACGCGCTCATTTTATTTTGCCTTTCACGTATTTTGGTTGAAACAAAATCTTCTTTGTTCGTTACTTATCAGGTGTATCTGGGTGCTGGAAATGTCTCGTGACACATTTGTCACTGATAGCAATATGATATTTTGTGTTTTAGCCTGGTGCAAACTTGTAGAGTAGTGCTTTTCGACTTGTGCGAAGGTACACACTGGTGCGGATGAGAAAACCGGCCGGTGCGGATGACTAACACGCTGCGGACGAGTGCGAATGAGAAAAAACTGTTGTGTCGTTGTAAACGTATCTTTAGAAATCCTCTCTTTGTTTGACCACGTTTTTATTTGTGAAACATGGTACCGCGCACAACGAAAAGTTGGTACACATTGCGCTTGTAATGAAATCGATCTACCACATGTAAATAAGGCTTTAATTAACTGAAAATGCAGGTAAATATAAGCGCCTGCAAAACAAGATACATGTAAGCCACACACCAACCAAGCGCATTCAAAGCGACAAATATCTGCACAGCTACTTAACTACAGGTACTTGTAACAACGAGGAACAAATGGCACGGCGTTTATCTGCAATCACAGTAAAACCCATGTTGTCCTCGGCAAGGCACATCAGTCCTGCGGGACGCAAAGTCACAAAAGAACGCCAAAGTACCACAAATTACCACAGCGCTCATATTTGATATAGTTTGAGCATCACAACAGAGAAATGTAGGCAGCTACTACGAAACTTTTTATCGCCTTGTTCCATTGTTACGTATGATGGAAACAAAAGATGTGCAACTGCCAGGCAAGGCTGAGCTGATATCAATTTTTGTTGCATTTCCAGTTGCACAAGACCAGCTATTCAATCTGTGTTCAGAGCCACGAGCTATCTGTTTTATCGACCTTAGTTAGCTGCTATTGAAGAAACAATGCTATACATTACCGAAAAACAGATATACATGCTAAGATTAAAGAACGGATTATCATGATCAAGGGCGTTAAATGTCGCGCAGTTCACTACGATTTACATTACATTGGTAACAGGCCCCCACGCTTAAAAAACTGTGGACCCCGCGCCGGCGCTACACAAGCAGCTTCAATAGAAAGTGTAAATTTGCGTAGGCTAGTGAAAGGCGTAGCGCGAGACCCCTGTAATGGTACACGTGCCAGAGATGAGCATTGGACTGGACTTGGTTTGGACTCGATCCGGACTGTGACAAATTTTATTGATTGAGGATTGGATCCGGACTGTAAATCACTTCAAAGCTTAGGATCCGAACCGGATTTGGATGGAGTTATTGAAAAAGTCTTACGTAATTTTTGCCATTTAAAAGCTGTATTTAGTTAACTTTTTGGACCTTATTTGGACTTGGATTTTAAATTTCTTAAACTTTTTGGACTATGGTTGGACTTGGAGTGAGTTTTAGAAATTCAGGACTGGATCTGGATCACAAAATATGACAGTCCCCTCATCTCTGACACGTACGATCACATGCGGAAATCACCTAATCATGATGCCGTGCACGCGGGAGATCACCCGATAAAGGAGATAAAGGCAGAAAGATACCAACACAAGTAAAAATACAAAGTACCTGAAAAGTACATAGAGCCGGGAAGCCCTAAGCAGTATAGAGTGATCATGGCATATGATTTCTATTGCTGCTTGTCATAACCATTAAAATAATTTCGGACCTTCCCCCTGAAGCGCATTCGCTTCGCTTCACCCCTTTGGCACGGGGTCCGTTTGGAAAACGATCGCCTAAAATCCGGCCCTGGTTGTGAGCATCCTATGTGTCATAAACCGTGAAGCATTGGGGACAGGAAACTAGGCAGTGAAGAAGTAAACTAGCAACTAATTGATGTCATTTCCCATGTCCTCAAAATCGTGAATGCAATACTGAACAGTCCTAAGAAAAGTCGTGAGTTTGACGACCTTAAAATAGAAACGGGAAGCGATGGGCATCTTCTTTATTATTCTAAAGTGTGGTGGATCTCTCATGAAAGAGTAATGGAGAGAATGTGGAATTTGCGATATAAATTTCTTGTGGAATTTTTCAAAAGAAGATCATAAAGCTCTTTTCTTTCGCATTTGTTTTAACTTACTTGACTAGTCATTCTGGTGACATATTTAACCAGCTGAAATTCACTATTTAAAGTTGTGGAATTGACATATTCGAAGCGACCTCCGCAATCACATTGTTCAAGCGTGTAATTCAAATTTCGATGAAGAAATCTTTAATAACAACCTGATGACTTTGAACACCCTACATATGTTCAATCATGTCCACGTGCAAGTGGGACGAAACAGAATCTGGAGCAGAGTATCACCGAAACTACCGGCTCCCATATACACTGTCTGATTGATAATTTTGAAGCTTACTTCCCCAGTCAGCAGGTTACAGAATCACAATTAAAGCTATGGATTTTTAATGTTTTCGGCGAACAGCATCAACCGGAAAATTGGGGCGCAAATCTAAAAAACGACCTATGGCATCAAGCTTTTATTAGCCACATAAAACACGCTGAATTCTGTGTAAGAGCGCTCGATGGCCCTCGCAAAGACCTCAAAATCCAAGTGCTGGAAGTTCTTGTACAAAAACCAACCCCCTACTTGCCCGAAGAAGGGTTTAGTGCTCTTGTAATTGATTGATATCAAGACAGGGAAGTGGGGTTGTCTGTTAGTGGGACACTAAATGGCCTAATGTGAGGAGCGTTTGGACAAGATGTTGTGCTGAACTAGTCTAAAATTGCAAGAAGTACTGAGCTACACCAAGCCTTTAATACAATTGCATACTTCGAATAAATATATGATGATGATGTTCTTGGCACATTTTTGTGCTTACTATTTTGCAGTAGGTATTCGTTATTTTGGTTATGTAAAAAAAATTCTACATCGTTTCATAGAATTCAATCCGACTTGACGGCTGTACTTCAGCAACCCTAGTGTTCAAGGGCGTACGCAAGGAGGGGAGGGTTGGGGTTAAAAGCAAATCCCCCTTTGAGTTTGACAACTTACAAAAATTTTATTACCTGCGCAAAGGAGATCATTTGTTCTCGCATACTTTTGCTTGCTAATTTTTCGACTTTATGCAAATATCACGGAATGAATTTGCATGCAAATTTCAAGGTATGCTGTAAATGCGCCAAAACGTAATAATTAGGTTTTGGTGGGGATCTGGGTTATTGTCTGGGTACAAAAACCATCTCACCACTTTTTTCAAACCTTTCATTCACTACGCATGTTTAAAATTGTGTTCCGCGATAAGTCGTTTTATCCAAACAATTGTCTTTGTTTTGTCTTCTATTGCTGATCAGCACATGCGTTGACCGCATTTGCTACATTACCAATTTCTGTAGCATGATAGAACTGTTGCACGAGCTCAAAAACAGCATTAGTTAACACAGAATCATTCATGATTCAGGTATTTGATAATGTCTCATCAGGGAAAAAGGAAAACTACTGAAGAAGTTTCCTGGACTTCTATATACATAGCAAAAAATGAAAGTTTTCTTGAGTACTTAATGTGCATTATCAATTCATTATGTAGTTTAGCAAGATTCGATCTTGCAAACCGGAGTGTGGGCAAGCCAATCCAGCCGCATATCTTCTATGCTCGAGTGCTCGTATTCGACGAGACATTAGCGCAACCTGATTTGGCAGTTGTAAATTGCTCTGACGTAGTGATGAGTTTGTTTTTCTTTCACTCCTCTCTTTTAACACGCAAACGGATATTTTGCACTTTTGGACTGCTGTTTCGTAGTGTTAAGTGCATTGTCTTCCGATTTCCAGCTTGGAACGCTGATAGTTTATATTCAGTGCAATGACACATGAAATAAGGAGAGTGCGTGTAGAAGAATGTGCATATTATGTCAACAAACTTCGCCAAAATGTTGGTTTGGAAACATGAATATGACGCCATCTTGTAACGTCAGAAACAACGGACACGAAATGGAAATGACCACCATATGCCACTGAATGAACCCTTCCCCCATGAAAAATTTCAGAGTACGCCAATGCTAGTGTTGGTTGTGTGAATGAAATTTTCGTTGAACAAAAAAGTGCGAACCATCTTTCTAAAGGTTAAAAAGCACTGTTGTAGAGAATTAAAGCCTGATTATGCAATTCCATGGGGTCTCTCTCTGCTGTCGGGTTACTACACAAATGAACTTCAAGACAGTAGAGGATTCAAAGTGTGAGTCCCTTTTGATACAGTTGCACAAAAATGCTGTGATTAAGACTCAAGCTAACACGTAATCATCAGTTTGAATAACAATTTCGAGAGCGTTAGCGAGTATTGGAGACAGCATTTTTGATACTAGTGCGTGTCTGTGCAACATGCAATGTGTGAAAGTGTTGTGTGGACAGTGACGTAGCAAGGAGACAGAGGGGGATCCAAGCCATTCTGGTCACCTTGTGCGTTGTACCTTCTGCGGGTCGGCAATTTCTTGATTAAAAATTAAATTTTGAACGTGTTTGGAAAGTAGTTTGAAATTTCTAACTATATTAAAGGTTGCAACTCCTTTTAGTTTTTGTGTTGTAAATCTTAGACTGGTAGCTAAAGAAACTGGGAAATGTGGTCGTGGATTGGGCAAACTAACCAAATGCTTATTCAAAATTTGGATCAAATCCAATGTGCTAACATATCCCAGTGTTTTTCTTGATATCAGGTCATTTTACCACACTTAGTTTAGGGGAAATTTCCCCAACAACATACACTCTCCTCTTCAGCCATAGCTCATTTCCCCACCCCAGTCTAAAGTCCTTTGAACAAACGACAGAGATGACATTCGACCGCACACTATCAAACATCACTGGTCCAGTAGTTCGAGGTTTATATTACTCCTCCCCTCAAAGTCTGATAAAAAAGGCCTGCATGAAGTCACGGTAAATAGTCAAGCCCATGGGCGTCGACATAATTTTCACCAGGGGGGACGAGCAAAAGTGGATTTTTCCAGAGGTAGCCAAAAAGAATTTTCCAAGGAGGGTCAAAAGTGGTCAAATCTCGTATTTCCTTCTCGAAACCAAGAAAACATCTCTTTTTGCGAACAATGTTGCAGTAATGTGACGCTGCTACTTTAAATTCCATTTGCTCAATGATTACCGACACGCGTGTTGCGCCCGCATTCTTGCGCTTTGGTTGTAGTACCGCTTCGTCGAGTTTTTATTCTGATGTGATGGTCGTTACCTTGAGGTAATCGTTTTGGTTGTTGTAGGCAAAATGTAAACGTTTATTCAGTACTGGAGTGTGAACAGCAGGTTGTCGTATCCCAGGGTCAGGAACTAGAGGAGATACAGCAAAAAGTGTAAAATCCACATCTGATCATCCATGGTTACGTTACCAATTCCTGTAGCCCGACAGAACTGTTGAACGAGTAGCTGTTAGCTGCTAACATAGAAACATTCATACGTTGGATAATGTCTCAGCAGGGGAAAGGGAAATCTTAAAGTTTGCTTGACGTCTATACATTGCAAAAACGAAAGTTTTCTTGCGTACTTTTTGCGCAATCTCAATTCTTGTGCAGTTTCGCACGATTCGATCTTCCAAACCGTGGTGTGAGGTCATCAGTCCAGCCGCACACCTTCTATGCTCGACTGCTTGCCTTCCAGACTTTAGCGCAGCGTGATTTTGCAGTTGTAAATTGCTCTCACGTAGTGATGAGATTGTTTTACTGCCGCCTTTGAACGCGCAGCATGATATTTTTGCAGTTATGAACTGCTGTGTAGCACAGTAGCGTTGATTGTATTTTCTTCCGGTTTCCTAATTTGGAGCACTCATTTATAATATCATAAGGAGAGTGCATGTAGAACAATATGCATTTTGTATCAACGAACTTCGCCAAAACGTTGGTTTCAAAATATGAATACGATGTCAATTTGTGACGTCACATCACATCCCACTGAATGCATGTCTCCCAGTTCACATGAACATCAAAGAAGCTGTTGACACTGCTGGTGTTGTTTGTGTGTCTGACGTCATCGACAAAATGAGTGACGTCGACTTTTCCTGTTCGCTTCAGAAACAGTGAATCCATACTAGATTTCGCTTTCAACACATTTTCGAATAAACCTATCACTTAAATGCGGTAATGAAGAACATTCCGGACTAACAATTTCCACATTTGTTCCTTTGATTGCTCGTACGTTCTGCCTTTTCCAATCAATCAATAAGTCGATAAGACAATAAGGAATTTCCATTTTCATAACAATATCTGATGAAAATGTGTTGCCTGGCAACGCAGAACCGATTGCATTCATTTCAGTTTCGAATTGCCTCATTTCTTGAGTTTTGCTAAATTGTTCAGAGGCTTCAACAATCAGTTTGCAAGCTGCGTCAACTGCAAACTGATCTCCGCTTACTTTGAAGATAGGTTGCTCATCACGACGAGGCGTAACAATTTTT
>JGI24159J19872_10013580_pt1 | contig 10579 bp, 8 predicted proteins | sample Ectturendosymbi4_FD_19872 | JGI IMG/M metagenome (IMG submission 19872)
ATATGCACGTGCGATTCACCGTTTTGTGCACTCCAACTGACAGCTTTGATAAAACCCAATAGATGTGTTCTATTATATTGCTGTGCTTGTTTGTATCATAGTCTGATAGTGGTGCAACCAAGCTGAACTACAGTACCATGACCAACAACAAAATTAAGTTTATTAATTTCTAAATTATTTGTAGGGATTAAGCAAAGCGTGATTAATGTTGCTTTGAAATACCTCTAAAAATAAGATTTGTAACCTACATTTACTAAGCTTCACTTCAGAATCGGCCAGATGACCATATTGGTTTTACATCGAGCTGTCCCCCCCACATTTTACAACAAAATTGCGCCCATGGTTGTGTATGTCCAATATGTGGACAAAATGTTCTTTTGATAATACCGTTAACTTAGACACTTTTGGTGCAATGTTTCTTCGCAGTGTCACTTTATCATACACGTACTACATACCAACGAATTCCTATGCGTCCACTGACAATCCAGTGCAAAACTGATTTAAAATAGCCCAATTTCTTCACCTGTTTTTCCATTGACACTTAACTGATTCCTCCCTTTTGTACCATTGGCACTGAGGCAGCTCAAAATATCTTCCTCTAAGTGGGAAACATGAGCGTAAAATCGTCTGGCGTACACACCTTCACCTAGATCATTGCTTCTTGGCCTTTTTTTGGTTCACCCCTGATATCATTTGCTGCATTCCCCTTTACCCTATTATGAATGTATGGCCGCTGTGACAATAATCATAGTACATCGAGTGTTCATTATTAGACCACGGTATTCGCTTTACTTTATCCACAGCATGCTTTACGCTATGCAGCAAATTCACCACACCATCTTCAAATATGTTTTGATTACAGACTCAGCTTCGCAAAGTGTTCTTTTCGTTTCTTCAGCACATGCGCTATTTGAAGAGGAAAGGAGAAGAGGCTTTTTACTATCAGATTATTGACGACTGATGAATGGAGGGAATTTTACTGTTTGCACAAATATTCGTGCTGTCGCTTTAAAAATTGCGAGGACTTATTCTGTTTAATGCCGTGTTTCTTTTAATGACTACTACCAAAAATACAAATCATATCCTTGTGGTTTTTTAGTGTCTGTTTTATGTATTAGTGTCTGTTTTATGTATTAGTGTCTGTTTTATGTCTTAGCATGGAAATTAGAACAAAAATTGGTTAATTTTTTGCGGTTGCTTAGCAACAACATGTTTCATTAATGGACCAATGGTCCAATGTGTGTTCACAGCTGCGTGATAACGTTAATTGACGTTTTTTATTCTTTCTTTTCTGTTTCTCCGGTTAGACAACCGGTTAATCATGACACTACCGAAATTTTTTACCGTTGCTCTGATGGGTATGCACCAACAGGCCCGTGGCCAGGTTTCAGGGTTTGGGGGTCAAAATACACGTCTAGAGGGAAAGATTTTGTTTTTGTTTATGTTGAAAGCAAACTGTAACATGACAAATGCCAATATGAAAGTTCCTTAGTACAATTTATTTTGTAACAACGAGGTTAGCTTTTTATGCAATGTAGCAACGCAGTGTTGCGAGTTGGCGTAACACTCAAATTAAAACCGAGCATTTGCAAAATTTGTTTTGTCGAGTATGAGTCAGACCTTTATCTACCTAAATATACAAGAACAATTTTTGAGCACAACAAAATTTGAAGGGGCCCTGCCCCCGAATGCCCTTATGGCGGCGGGCGTTTGTAACAAATTTCCAGTGGAAAAGACAATGAGGTTGTTTACAATGGTTCCAATCACGCCGACGTAGCAGCAGACCCGTAACCAGGTGGGGAAAAGGGGGGGGCAAAGTCGCCCATGCAAAATTTTTCGTACCCCCTAGAAAAATGTGTAGGACATCGTTAAAATTATTGAACATATTTTAAAAACTTTGGGCCCCTCTCGGAACTCTTCGTCCCCCTTATTGTGCCAAGCTGATTACGGGCCTGCGTAACAGGGTGACACGTTATACACAAGAAATGAAAAATATGACGTAATTAACTTCTTCACTTTTATTAATAATATCAGGGAATGAGAGGTGCGAATTTACTTGGCAGATTTGCAAGTCAATTGAAACCGCATTTAAAATGTGGTTCCGGCCCTTACGTTTGAACTTTGGTAAAAATTGCGGCTATGCGAGACTGCATGCTACGGCTGAATGCATCCTGAAGTAGGATCGACTTGAGTTGTAGTTGAACTGCTGAAAATGTCCACAGTGTCTTTTTTAAGGCCCAGCAGGAAAATAATTATCAACACAAAACCAGGGTTGCATCACTATTAGCAAGCAGAAAAGCAGGTAAGATGTGATGTAGGTGGCAAAAAAAATTCACAAAATTCTACGATTGTAATGTTAGGTTGCTTTAAAAATGCTCTTTAGGTTATCACAAACAGAAATGTTTATTTTTACGTTTATTCAGTCCCGTGTGGTTGTTTTCATTTAATATACTTACTTTTATAAACTTGCTGACTGTGATTTTAGTGAAGCATTTACATTGCAAAGAATCCTCGTAAGGATGTTGATTCTTATACCAGCTTGGACTATTGTTCAAAAAATGGCACAAAAACTTTCACCTCAAATAATTTATTTGCAGATAGCACCCAAGACTTGTAAAATGCACCATTACATTCGCTAGTGCAGGGGTTCTCAACCGGGGGGAATCCCCACCAAGGGTGAATTTAGTATTTGCAAGGGAGAAGTTTTATATTTAGGATTTTGTTTAAAGTGTAATATAGTTTAGCGTATCAATTGTGAAGAGTTTAGTTTCTCTTCTTAGTGTACTGATGTAAAAGTGTTCTTCACAAACTAAATTTCTAAGGGGGGATTTTGTCTTTGAATAACGGTTAAAGGGGTGCATGGGATACAAATGGTTGAGAACCACTGCGCTAGTGTTTCTACTTTCGATAAATGTAGCACTTACCGTGAAGTTGTTTTTTGCTGAGTCAGCATTACTGAGCAAATTTACGCCAATCAAATGTGAAAAAAATGACATTTTTAAACAGCCGGTAGGAGAAAAATAAATTCAACGTGAACTATCATACAAATTAAAACTGAGGTGATACAAGACGTGGAAACGAGCACCGACCAAGTAAATGTCATGTTCCAAAAATGGAACAATGGTCATTCAACAATGGTCAAACCACTCCGCAGTTTTGAATGAATCGAAATCGGTTGCTACATTTACAATAGCAAAATGTATATTGAGCAGACAACTCATAAATGGATTCTTAACTTATGGGATGAAAAAAACGTACTTAATCATGATCCCACTTTCGCTTTTTGATTTTTGAATGGAACTTATTTTTGACGCTAACGTTTCTTTCTGGTTCTTTAACGTGAGAGGTTGCTGAATCTGGCGTACCCTGATCGATTTCATGTATAGATGTACATTTACTTTCATTAAAATAAAATGATTTTGTACGTATTTCGTACACATTTTTCAGGTAGGCCTATTGCCTGAGATCTAACCGCATAAGATGTTCGCACTAATACCAAACTGGTAACAAAAAACATCACGTATACTCGTGCTTTGATTGGTATTTAGGCCTGCACTTCTACAGATAAGGCTACTCTGCTGAATGTCCAGGTGCCTGACATGTTTAACTGTACTGCGATTCTAGCAGATAACTTTTGCCCAGGAGCACAGGACGCTTGCGCAGAGAGCACAGCAGAGATTCCACCACTCGGTTGAACAAAACACGACATCTCTTGGTAAATTCAATCCCATTTACGTAATAGATGCAGTTAATTCTACCATAGTACAGTTTTTCGGAAGTTGTGGGTTGCTGACTGCTGAAGACGCAAAGTCTTCAACGCTTGAAGTTCGCCATTTTATTCAAAATTGCTGATACGTTTTGGTAAAAAGAAAAACAAATGCATGTTATGAATGAATACAAAGATTAACAGGAAATTCGTTCACCTCTTTCATTCACCCTGGCAAAAATTTTACTGGAGCTAGACTATCCCTGATCCATGTTCATCTCAAAGCAGTAGTTTTTCTCATACTCGTTCTGCCACACATGTATTACAGTACACTTGCATAACATACGTTAGGTGCGATAAGTCAATCCATGTGCGGATCTCACTAGTGTTTCATCAAATGCGAGGTCCTTATTGTGCTAGTGACATAATTCTTGGCCTAGTGAGGCATTTTGGTCATGCTTTGCTGAAGCTTGTTTGAAGTTTTACTTCGATTTACCCAAACATCAACGTATCAAAATCCGGCTTGCACGGACTCTTGCAAACGCGGTCTATGTCTTGTGCAAGTAATTGAAGACAGCACAACCAAACATAAGTTGAGGCTTGGTGTGTCATATATTTACTTCAGTTATTCGCAAACAAGCTTACAAGCACTTAGCAAGCGCTACAAATCAAAAGAATGGTGCAGGGGAAAAAAACTTCTGTATGTAACTCGTACAATCAAATCAAAGAAAAGCGTAGCAGCAACAAAAAACACTTTAGGAAGTACTTTAAACAAAATGTCAAATCTCAATAAGTTGTTATCTCATAGATGAAGGTCAGAAAATAAGGAACAAAAATACAGCAACCCACGATTTAATTGAAATATAAGAATTCTCACAAACTGCGCGAAATTTGGAAACAATTTCAGGGCTAGATTTCAGGCACCACACAGTGCAATCCAGAGGTTCAACCGATGCAGATCTACCGCACACGCAACTTTCTCCCGCATGGTTAAATGACATAGAACATGCTTTATTTTGATCTTTATCTTCTGCGAAAAGCTCCACCACGGGATAGTTTCCCTCCTCCTTCCGCAGGTTTCTGTTGTCTTTGCTTTTCCAGAATGACAATTTTATTTGCAGCCTGAAGGCAATACGAAACAGACAAATCAAGATAAGTAGCAAGCTGCTTGAAGTGAAATATTGCATCACCTGAACAACCGCTTTACAAGAAATATAATAAGGAAAATACAAAAACGTATGAACCATTTACGAAACAAAACAGCCAAGAAAAACGTCTTAGCTCAGTGGTTCCCAATCTTTTTTATGCCGTGGCCCACTTGTCGCTTTCAGCAGAACGTTGTGACCCACCATCACAAATCAATAGAAAAGTCTAATCTATCTTCAATTACGTACAAATATGAGCAAACAAGAATATGCACCTTACGATAATTAATACATCGAATTTTATTCAATTTTAGCATCAGCAATACAAAGCAGACTAAATAAGCTTCAGTGGATTTTTGCTCGTGTGACGTTTTCGACCAAGATTGTGCATTCTTGGACTGCGTGGTGGAAAGAGCGCATCTAAGATTGTCTTCTGAGAGACTAGAGTATAGTCAAGTCGGTTTCGATTTTTTGTTCTCACGTGCAGAAGGGTAGAGAATCCAGATTTATGTAAATATGTGCTGGGGAAGAAAAATAACCTTGAGAGTTTCTTTTCCAACATTTGGATAACTATCAGACACCTTCAACCAAAAATCACATATATTAGTTTCAAACACGTATTTCGTCCCAGAATGTAGTTCTGAAGGTCGATAGGTTCATTTTGCATGCAATCTGGAACATTCTTAACTGGAACAACACAAACATTTTTCACGAAACCGAAGTTGTTTTGATGATTTCGGGAAAGTACAGCACAAATTTCTCACGAAGTCCTCGAAGGTGTTGAACAAGTTCCGATGCTATATCAACATTCACTTCATCACCAGCCGTTATGGCAACATTCTCAGAGCAAAACTTCCTGCTCTAGTTTTTTCGCTTCCAGTTTTGTCAAGTTTTTCCACTAATGCGCTCTGATGATGTTAATGAAATCGACGATTGTCCAACTTCATTTATTGAGTTGTTGAAATATGTCAGCAAGTAATGTCAAGCGGAAAATAATGATTATTTTCGAAACCGGATAGCATTTCGTTTTTTCCTTGATTGCTGAGAATCGATTTCATTTCTTGTCGCAGTTCAAACACTCGGTCTGCAAGATTTTTTCGTGACAACTAACGTACCTTGGTAAAAAATAGAAAATGCTGATTTTCTGAATGCATTTCCTTACATACTTGCTTGAAAAATCAAGAGTTTAATGCTCTACTCTTGACGTAGTTTACCATTTTCATTATTTGGTTCAAACATCTTAGAGGATTGTGAAGAGATTTTGAAGCACGAGCCTGTCGGTGGATCATGCAGTGAAGAAGCACGCGGCTTGTGGAGCTTGATCTTGAAACAAGTTTCTGGAAGTCACTTTTTGCTCCTAATATGGTTGGCGCACAATCATTGCATATTCCACACAGATTCTCATTTTAAACCCTGCTCCGCAAAAAATTCTGACACTTTTGCCATCACATCAATTGCTTTTGTGGCTGTTTCCAAGGACGAGCAGAACAAATTCCTCATTCATCTCTCCTTCTTTAATATAACGAACAAAAGTTAGAAGTTGAGAACGCGATGAAACATCGGTGGATTCATCCAGCTGAATCGAAAAGAGACCAAGCAATGCACTTCGTATCTCAAAAATTACCTGTTCTTTGATGTCTTTTGCCAAGTCCGGAATCCTTTGTTGTACGCAGTAAGTTTTTTTGCTTGCTTCACCCAACATTATTCACGCCATTTCCAATGCGCATGGCTTCACCAGAGTTCCTCCGATTGTGTGCGGCTTTTTCTGCTGTCTGTGCGCAGACCAACGGCGTAAGAAGCTTCAGTCAAATGACGCGATTGTTGCCGCAAACGTCCAGTTGCGTCCAAACGTTGGCGTTTTACAGACTCTTCCATTTGCTTGAAAAATTCCATTCTTGCATTTTGTGCTGTGCATGAATCTTCTCAAGATGAAGTTTCAACTGTGATGACCTCAGTGACTCATTTCCAAAAACTTTCTCGCACAAAACACACTGGCCCTACTACTTTCCACGATCAACGATTGAGGCAAATGCAAACTGTATGTAGTCTTCAGAGTAATCACGCGTACGTTTCGCTTTTTCAGAAATGTTCCAGCAGGCATCAGCCCGTGTGTTATGCTGCTGAAAATAACTGAGTTATGCTGCTGAAAATAACTGAAAATAACTGAGTTGACTCTTGAGGAAAATTTAAAGTCCGTGACTGGCGCATCGAGCATCATACGACTAAAGCTTTGGCTAAAATTCCTGTGGGCAAGCCCCACAGTTTCTAGCAATAGCTTAATTACAAACCAGCATCAGACAGTATCGCAATTATCTGCGCGGACGACATTGTGTCGTGGGCAGAGATATTTCAGGTTTACGAAGGGATGCTTCACACCACCACACAGTCAATTTGACAGTATCAAAATGCAAAATGGCGCCATGGCCTACCTAAAAACCGCGCCTATTGCCCACCGGTTGGGTACCACTGCCGTAACTTATGAGAACGTTCTCAGCATGCTCTCTGCAAAACTGGAATGGCAGTGGCTGTACATAATGTGGACTTCATACACAAAGCTTTTCACTTCCCACATCGCAGCAGTACAGTCTGGTTTTGCTTCAAGTAATTGAGTTGTGTATCTTTAGAGACAAATCTGGATTGCAAAGACCAGACAAATGCTATTAACTACACAACCCAGCAAGTTACCAAGAAACTGCAATACTTAATGATTTATGAAATCGAGGTTGCCCGATGTCTTAGAACGGTATTATCGCTTCACCGTTGTGGGAAGCTATACCATTGTATGCTGTAATGACTTAACACTCCGCTTTAAAAAATGAGGATAAACAATTTCAATGAAACGAAACTGGCTGTAGTCTGGTACTCTACAGTACGCATGACTTCATGAGCATGCGTTTCGGTTACTCAAGAGTAAGCACAAAAATAGTTTATCTACCGTTTCATACAAATCAAGCCATTGCAAGGGTCAGAATGGTATATTAATCCATAAGCTTACTATGCTACTCGAATTTCATAAATAATTCGGCAAAAACAAGGTTTTGCGTCTCGAATAATTTTTTAATCTTATTTAATACATCTAATACATCAAAGCAAATTTGTTACCACACTGAAACGAGTTGGCCCGGACGTTACGAGCATTCCTCACTACAACAAGCAATAAATGTTAAACTACACAAAATCGTTCATTTCACAAACTCCACTTACTTTAGCAGTTGCTTTTAATTCCTTTACTCTTTTTTCAGCTATATCGTTTGAAGCCAAATCAAGTATTTTTACTTTTTTTACCAGGGACAAATGTATTTCACCTTGCATGGTGATGTTGTTATCTCTTAAAGACAGTTTTTCCATCTACAAATAGAGCTTTGTTAAGCAACATTGCAAGAATGCCTTGTTTGAGCAACTTTCGACTTCAACATGTTTTGTTGATATTTGCGGAAACATGCTTTCGTTTTACCACGGTTATTAAAGATTATTTTTTTGCTATAGACGCTGTTGGCAATAGAATCACCCAAGTCCAGCAACAATATGGAATTGCTAAAGGTATACTTACTGCATATTTCAGAATTAAATGGTCGAGACAAATCGAACTTACCTATATCGGCTTCGCGTATGCTGCCATTTGCTTATTTCAGCAAATTTCTTATATCCCGGGAGAAATTGTGTTTAACAAGTAATTAAAATGTTCTCTATCAGCAGTTTATTTATATAGGCACCGCACTTTATTTCCACAAATTATTTCATTGGTTCAAAATTTAACTTACACCTGCACACTTGTAGACTCTTCGCTAGGGTCTTAATCTCTGCGGCGCAGCAACAATCTTGGCTTTAAAACACGTCACACAGCCAAACTCTGCAACAGGGTTGCGGAGCCGGAGTCGGAGTCGTAAGGAATCTTGAGGTTTTTGGTTGGAGTCGGATTCCTAACAACGCTGGGAGTCGGAGTCGAATTTTTGTCCGACTCCGGATGTCCGATTGGATCATTTTTTACATCACACTCCTAAATTGGGAATTCCTGTTGAAATTGTAAAATTTCTTTCGAAAATTTTGTTGAAACAAGAGATTTCTTGCTGTGCACCACGATTTCCATTGATTTTAAGAGCCAAATTTCATTCCCTCTATGTTAAGGAGTCGGAGTCGGAAATTTCGGAATGTCGGAGTTGTTTACCTCCGACTCCGCAACCCTGCTCTGCAAGCAAATAATTGTGCTACTATTTGTTTGCATTTTTGGTTCATTTTTTATGCTACTAGCTGTTAAGAATATTACATATTGCACCTCAACAGTGAAAGAACGCGTGGTTTAACAGTTTATTGTTATTCGTCTGCATCGGCAGTTCGCGTGTGTTTTCATTTTGTTTACATTCCAGCAAGGTACCGAAATAAGGTGAATTTGCTGTAAGTGAGTAAGCAACCGCAAACCTGCGACATTGATGAATTTGACCAATTGGCAGGACCTACGAGAGGGGGGCACAAGAAGTACATCGTACCCGGGCCCCTTAGGTACTGGGGCCCGGAAGGATGAAAGTAGGCACGCTAAGTTTTTCTGTGTAATCAAGTCTAAAATTACATATGTATGCCAATTTCCAGTAAAAAAATCAATCTATTTCTAAATCTTAGCGTAGTAGCTGTTTTATTTATATTCTGATTACTGCACACTCATGCTGTGGCGGTTTTGGTGAGGGCCTCAGAAGCTGGGGGGGCAGAATCTGTTTTCGTACCCCCTGGTAAAATTTTTTTCAGAGGCCCTGCTATTGGTATAATTTATTGCATGAAGCTTATTATTGCGATCGACAAACGAGATGCCGGGAGAGCATACAACCTTAGATTGCCCAGCTACAGATATCTGGTAAATAGATGAACTACACCAAGGTCATGCCCATTTTAAAAAATGACGATTTTAACACTGTGAAGTTTCGCTCAAGAGGACTATGTAAGAGATGTAATTAAGTAAAAAATGCCCGGCTTTCTGCAATTTTACGCTACAGCACACACCAGCAACAAAAACTAACTTGAAATAAAATTTTTATTTAATTTCTTTTGCCAAGGTATTGCGGCTATTTTAATTAACAGTTCAACTATGTTATCAACCATAGGTAGGTCATAACAGTACCAGTAGCATGCCCAGCGTCATATCGATAGGAATTGACAGTATCTTGCAATAACTTCGTTAATGCAAAACAATTCACAAAATTTCTGTTAAAGACTAATTTGTCCTCTATGTCGTTATGAGCGAAAGCAGAGGCCTAAATTCAGTAGTCTCAGTTCAAGATTTAATGCAAACAGTGACGAGGTATGTTTACACAGAAATGCAGAAATCTTTTGTCTTGAATAAATGCCACTGTCCCAATTTCTGACAACGGCTGTGACAAACGATTATGAACATACTGGTCATCGACCAAAAGTACTATGAAGAAAAATCGAAAATGAGTTTTCAATTTTCTCGCCAACCGGATTTATCAATTAGGTTCAGCACCCAATTATTTTGCGGGCTGTTTTTCGCATTTCATTTATACATTGAAATTAAGTGGCGTTTTGGGTAGGGGGCTGTTGCCTCAACTGCCCATATCCTGTGAAGACAAAAAAGAAAGGTTCTTGTTGCCATGATCGATGACTGTAGCACAGGGGTTCCCAACTTGGGGTACATGTACCCCCAGGGGTACATTTGCCTATCTGAAGGGGTACATTTAAGGTTAGCAATAGAAGAGAAAAATATATTTACATACCATTTCTT
>JGI24159J19872_10013581_pt1 | contig 10578 bp, 7 predicted proteins | sample Ectturendosymbi4_FD_19872 | JGI IMG/M metagenome (IMG submission 19872)
TCGTGTGTTACACATCTTCAGTCCTGCGCAAAAGTCGACATATGAAACAAAAAGAAAAAATTACGCACTGTTGCCAAGATCAAAACTCAAAATTACTAAAACTGAAGATTACAAAAAATTTTTACAAAAATTTAAGATTACTAAAATTGAAGATTACAAAAATTTAGCGCAATTGCAACTCTTCCACTAAACACAGCTACAACACTGTTCAACGAATCCAGATCGCAACGATGAGAGCAGAACCAGGCAGGCGATCCCTCAAAATGCACGCTGAAAAGCTAGGGCCTGTAATTGTTGGCAGTGAATCAATTGCACCACGCGTGAACCTCTTGCTTGCACGCACCCGTTTATGTTGCGCGGGAGGCTGGACAGGCCGCCAGTACCGTTTTTCACGTCTTCGGTTTTACCCGACCGGGGAAATCGAACCCAGCCCACCAGATTTGGTGGCGCGCATGCTCAACCAACTGTACCACTTCGCCGCCAGTTGAGTTATGTCGTTCAAAATGTCAACTTTATTAGGACCGCGAAAGCCACTGGGGTGGCTTTGGGACCTTTTCAACCACAGGCTACTCGCCAACCGATCGAGGTAGAGAGCTAATCGAAGCATTCGTATTTCTTGTTTTTTCGATTAAAGAAGTGGATAAAATACCAATTGGAAATTTTTCGGGCGGTGTAACGTCACGAGATCTCAGAGCCCTTATTGGGACCTGTGAAAATATTCCAAGCGCCAATTTTCCCGTTTTTTTGAAAAAGTTGACCAAAATCCGTTTTTTATGAGGCCTTCATTGACTTTCTAGCGCGATCGCGCGTCGAGTTATGGGAGAAATTCGGTTCAAACTCCACTTCAGTTACTTTCGCGGTATCTAATGGTACACCAACCCAGCATCGTTTTCCGGTGTCAAGCGAAATTTCTGACCTATTATTGTTTGTTAGTTGTTTTTGCAAACTTTTTGGTTAGATGTCAGATACCCACAACAAGCTACAGTGCGGGAATAAGTATAACCACTGAAAAATATTGGACTTAGTCTTAGACCTAAATTATTTTTCTTTTTCTAACCCTAAGCTGACACACGTACCTAAACACCAAACCCTAAGCCCTAATCATCACTTTTCTCAGCGCATTTGATATGTAGAATATTGCTCTGTGCATGCGCACATGGCATGAGGTCAGAAATTTCGCTTGACACCCGGGTGGATTGTGTCTGTGAAAAGGAAACATTGTGCTGCCAGAAATGCTTATACTGTAGGCAGGGCTACCATCGATTTAGAACCAAAAATAAGGAGGCTGGGGAAATTTTGATTTTGTTACCCGAAAAGAAAAAAATTGTTTCTGTTTGCACGACCAACGTCAGATCATATGTTAGCCTATTTATCTCCAGGAACCATTTGCTTCAGCATGTCTTATTCTCGACATCCTTCTTGGAATCGTCACGGAAAACGATTTTTTCGCTTTGTTATTTCTTGAATCAAAACCTTCGTTCCAAAACCAGCTTTCATAAGAATCCTAACCAGAGTACACAGTTTACAGTGCTAGCAATGCCTGATAGTGCGTTACGTCTCTGTGCTGCAAGATTATACTACTTTTATGACATCAAAAAACTTTGATTACAAAAAGCTTACAATGAGATAGAAATGGCTTGTTTGTCTGTCAGATATTGCTTATTTAAAATTGTTATGCTACAGAAAATAAGAAAAAATGAGGAAGTCATAAATAAAGACATTTCTTAGAAATAAGGGCAATAAAATTGTCTGAGACGTAGTACTGCAAAATAAGTACAAATCTTAGAAATAAGGACGATATGGTAGCCCTGACTGTAGGAAAGACAATATTAAGTCACCAATTGGACTTCTGACAATATAAAGGAAAGGTTTAACAAAGTTTAGAAGCTTCGTTCACGAGAAAAGGGGTGAAGCATATCTTCATCACGGTCAATTGTACGGCGTGTATCTCTGTTTGAGCTGTTTTTGCATTCTGGTGCTGGTGCGATGTTTATCTGCAAAGACTTGTGGAATCGTCAGGGTCCACCAGAACACGGTCTTATTTTACATATTTACTACTGCAACCTAAGAGAAAATGTTTTACCATTTTAAAACTATAGACAGATATTCGAGTACAAGAAATTAATGAGAACCTACCTGCTTTTTCTAGATGACACACACTCTACTTGAACGTTAGCAAAGCTTTTTAAGCAATCCTTTGGGGAGATGGAGAAGTTTAATCATTGCAATAATGGTGATTTTTCGATACTGAGCTTTAAAGAGCTAAGTTTTTAAAAAATGAAGTGCGCTTGTCAAACGACAGGTCTATGCCAGCTGACCAAAAGCTATATCGGAAAAATGACACTGATTCGTAGACAAACATTGAGAAGCAAAGTGATTTCCAAAACTCAGTATGGGTTTACAGAATGGTAAATCCAAGAAAGAAAGGTTGTTTATTTGACACAGTTCTTCAAGGTCAGCAAAAATCATTCGCTAGCTCCACATACTCCCGATTAAATCGTTTGGACTGCCTATTTACTTTCTAAACACTTTTTTTATTTCTTTAAAACAAATGCAAAAACGTTAAGTCACTAATGTCACTAGAAAAACGGATGGTAGCTAAGCGAACTGGAACACGTACCTAAAACCTCAAACGCTTATTTATGACTACAAAGCTTGTCCACGATTGTTTGCAAAGACGAAAAAGTGGACGTGTTTTTTACGAATAATCATCGAAATCTTCACAGGTGCGCCTGAGGAGCGTATATGAAAAACAGCATGAGATTGTAAATGTTGGAGAAGGCGGGAAATCATTTTGTTAAGTCGATCGCTAAAAAACAGACACTGGACACCTGAAAACTTTCTCAACAGCATCCATACTTGCATTCATATAAATGGCGTCGTAGCTGATTGCAGGGGTGCTTATTCCTTTTCGCGGCTCGAGAGCATGAACCCAGGATTTGAAAGATCACGCAGCATTCTTTAAAATCTTTGGAGTGTCAAGGCTCGAAGCAGACTCAGACATATGTGATTTTGATCTCAATAGACGATCGCTATTTCGATGGACGCTTAGGCCATGCCTAGCTGTAAAACAGGAAATAAAACAAACCCAGCTGCGTTGCTTTGGAAATCAGGAAACAATGCCTAGCCTACTTCTTTTACCTATAAACAAGGCTGCTATCAATCTGGACTTAAGATAATAGAGGACAGATAGCTAAACGCGATGCATTCAGTCATGAATTGTCTTTTGTACGAACGGTCTGCTTCCGCAATGCTTTGTTCTTAGGGACTACCCGGTGCGTCTCTCTCTCTTGCAGGACTGTCCTTTCGCTAAGGTTGTTTCTCTCTTTGGTCCACTGTGCCGAAACAAAGGATAGCACCGTCTCCACAAACGTCTTTAATAAAACAAAAGGATAAATATGCAAGTCAAAATAAGGACATTTCATAGAAACAAGGACAGAAAAAATTTATAAAACACAGATCTTAAAAATAAGGCAAATCCAAGGCTGGTTAAAATCAAAGACGGTGTGGCAGCCCTGTCAACAAACCTGTCCTTGACAACCCCGTTCAGTTTAAAAGACCCCCAAGATACCCAGAGTGGCGAATCGCCAGGGGATTTTATGTTCTTGTCTGGGTGTCATCAATTTTTGCGTTTTCTGTTGTGGAAAAAAAGAGAGAGATATAGATTTGGTGATTCTCGCTAATGTTTTTCCAGACTGGCTGTCAAAACTTTCTTAATTGCAAAGGAACGCACTTTTAAGTTGGTTATTCTACTCTAATGCGTAGGAATTGTTTTCAGGAAATGTTAACGAGCAGCCTTAAAAGCAAAACTTTTAAGGATGCCCTGCCCACTTGCTTTGAGGTCGTTGTTTTTCTCCTGGTGTTTTTCAGTGGTTGTATATACAGTATGTCGATGTATTCAGTGTGTATAAAGAACGTTATATACTTTGCAAGCATTTTGTTGTTAGGGCTCCGTAGGACCAGATGATAGCGTATTGTTGCCCTACGACAGACAAAAGGTTTTCATGCTTGACAGCCTCTCAAAATATGTCTGCGCTTCGTAGTAAGCAGCTTGTTAAAGTGTAATTTTTCATCTGACGGAATTCGTTTGTCCTGACACAGGAGTATTGTCTTTGTGTATATGCCGTAACAATGCGAGGATTATTCGTTTTCTGATGAATGAGAAATAGGCACATTACAGTGAATAAGAACTAGAAAAACGTAACGATGTGGGCGATTTATTTGAAATTTGTTTTGCTTTTCAGAAAAATGCGCTCGCTTCTGTAACAATACGTTTAAAGCCATGCATAAGCCAGTTGAACAATGCAGTCTCTGTGCGGAACAATAGCGCCACACCGGCCTGGTTCCATCGGCGCTCCCGAAAATGGTAAACAAAAGAAAGTGCCAGTGGGTAAGTACAAGAGCCAACAAAGCAGTGAAGTGTGCGTCCCTAGTAACGAAAGACGGCTTTGAAACCGATACGGCACCTAGCGAAGAGCACTGTAGGTATCTGCGGCGTGAAGTCTTTCAGCTGAAAGAGTCGCGGGACCTCTTGACTTTCGTCATGCCAGATAGGCGTGTAGTTGTCAGTATCCCTTTATTGCGTTATAGTTTGCTGGCAGGCAGTTTTCGCTTTGTGTGCGCAGCTGAACATAAGTAGACTTGATTTAAAGGCAGTTTAAAAACCCGCTTCACAAAGATGTTCGACAAGCGACACTACCAGGCTTCGTAACCGGGGAGGAAGTGCTTGAAATCTTGTCTCCCATGCTGATTAGGAAAACGTTTTTTAAACTTTTCAGCCAGTATCGGTATGCTCGGAGTGGACAACGAGGCCCTGCCGGTAAATACTCCATTGAACAAGCAGGCCGCGGTTCAACTGGAATCTATAATGCAAAGCGATGCAGAAACTGCGCTTCAGGTAGAACTTCGTTTGTGTCTTGGCAAGTTACTGGTATTATTGACTGGCATATTTGTTCGCTGCTATACTTTGCATTAAAACACAGTTCAGCAACTGTCAACTTGTGTTGTGCCATAACGGATGCTGTTGTGTTGAGCACTTGTAATAAGTGTTGTGGAATTGCCAGTATATTATCCACTTTGATGGACTGATCGCTTACGAAGGCAGTTCGTACAGCCGTAGGTACAAAATGACTACATAGAATCGAGGCAACAAACGATGAAGTGGCCCTTAGGTCTTATGTTGACGTTGCGTGACATTGTTGACATTGCAGTTACATTTTAACTGGCACAAGTTATTTGAGTAACTAGTTGGTCAGATCACTGTACAAATTTTGTAACATCAGCTGTTCACAAAACCAACGATTTTGAGAAATTCTTCAATAGGCTGTTCTAAGCCCTAGATAAGGTTTGTGAATGCTGTTATAGAAAACTAAGCTATTTAAGTAAGCTGGTCTTCTGCGGAGCTCCGAAGTCTGCAATTTGTTTATGCAGCTGCTTGCCTAAGTTTGCAGAACAAAGACATCGTTGGCTCCGGTGCTCGTCGTGGCGGAGAACGTGGCCAATTAGTGAGCTTATACTACAGTATGTAACAAACAATACAGCACTGTGAGAGAATATTGCTGAATTTGAGAACATAATCGCCCTACTTTCGCAATTGTTCTTTCACAAAAGCGCAGATCCTGCAATTGTAATACACATCACGTTCATGTCTTAATTTAGCNATTTTATCGCTGATATCAATTTTGTTTCAAGCANCGCTTTTTATGCGTTGTGGTGCATGATGANTGTGATGGAGTTTTTCTCAATCTCCGAAACTGCTTTTCAAAATCTCTTTCCCAAACAAATTCTCAAATTTCCGAANAACTTTTAATTTTGTCCAAAAATCTTGTCGCTTTTTTATTTGTTTGTGCTGGAACAGTATTGCCTCAAACATAAAGACAGCAAGTAATTCAAGTAACTAAACTGCAATTTGGAATCTTGAACTGCATTAGCTTGCACGAGATTAGAGTGCGTTAGAATGAGTGCTTCGATCTTTAAATTTTTGTCGTTCATGAACATCTTGCGATTAGCTCCTGCCTCCGCCCTTTTCTACTGGTTGGAGGCGTTTTAGGTGAAAGGTTGTGATTGAATATCAGTGTCAAAGAAGTTGTTTAGTGGCTTGCTTTAATTAACAACCACAAGCAAAATGATAATTTTTAAGTATTTTTGTTTCAACTGCAAAGAATTTCTTTTAATTTTCTGCAACTCATATCATTATCTGCATAATTTCTTATTAGCTGTCATACCTGAATGAAATCCACACTCTATAGCAGGGTCTCAAACACGCGGGCCGCATGTGGCCCGCGAATGCGTTCTGTGTGGCCCGCAATGCTTTATGGGAAACAATTAACATTTTACGGTATTTAGTTTATTAACCTATGTTTCAAAGTGCTCGATTAGCGAGTGAACAAGTTCATTTTAAACGAACGTAGAGATGGATAGAAATGATTTGCCTATAACTGATGATACCTTTCGCAAGAAATAAGATGTAAAAGCTATTTCTGGTAAGGTTCAGATACCGCCATTGTTGTGTCAACGTCGTGATGCGGCTCTCTGGTTACTTAAGTCTTCATTTGGTTCCCGGAGTAATTTGAGTTTGAGATCCCTGCTCTATAACAATACATGCTTGTTTTTATGCAGACGTAAGTGCATCGCTTACTGTGGCGGCGAAAACGCAGAACGCTTAAAAGAATATTTTTGCATAATTGGTAATAAAAAACAAATGCAAAATCAGTCTTGACATAAAATGAGAACAAACTAAAGGGAAAAGAGAGAAATCAAAAATTGAAAAAAAGATTGAAAGCAGCAGTTTTTTGTTTTTTTTCCAAAGTTAAATCTTAGCATAAAAATATTGTATTGATTGTACATTCAGTTTCAGCCTAAAAGTCCTCTTTTCATGCGGCTAAATCTAAAGAAGTCTGTGGTGGTGTTACGTGAAAACCCGCTTTTCGACAGAAAAAGTTTACTGGCACTTTACGCAAATCATCAAGTAGTGGATTTTTGCGCGGACAAGACGTTTGATTTATGCCGTTCACTAAAGGGTTGCTTTTAGGATAAAACCGAAGAGCAGCTGTTAACAAGTAATCCAACATAAGGTAGCAAAGGTCGTGTGCCATTAAAAATGCTTGAGATGTGAAAGATTTGTCAACTTGTCATCTGATCTTTTGTGAGTTTACGCTGGTTTTACTTGAAAATCCGCTTGTGGAGTTTAAGCAATGATTTTGTCGGTTGTCTATTTAATGCGCAAAATGCAATTTATATCGGGAGTCAAGCAATCGCACTTACATATTTTTATAAAAGTAGTGCTGCGTGTAATTCCAAAATTTAGCAACACGCTTGTCGTCTCTGCTGCCAGAAACTTTTTGATGAACAGGGTAAATTCAAGTGTATCATGAAAATTGCGTCTATATTGTTATGTTAATCTTCAAGTTATGGTTTATATTTATTTATTTTTTCTTTATTTTTCCATGTTTACGCGAAAGATGAAATGGAAAGTTGGATGTAGGACAAATTCATTCCGAGAACAAAACCTTGTTCGCTGGCGCACAACGCTTGTAGATCTTTAAAATACTGAGTTTTTAAAAGTCCTGTTTCAAGAGTTAATCTTATCCTTCATCGAACAACAATGAGAACTCTTGAGCAAAATAGAACAAGACTTGGAAAAACAAGTTTTGCATGCTTGTTACATTCACTAATTTTCTTCAAAAATATTGCCAGGCCGACTAAAACTTTTGTGAATTTTGAAATATATATTTTGATAAGTACTCGAGTGCAGCAAAATATTTTTTCCTATGCAAGTAACTCTGACTATAACAGTGATATTTTTCGACGGAAAACCTCATTTGCCTGGTTTCTTTTCACAGCAAGCGAAAGAGATTGGGAAACATCATGCTCAGAAGTACACATCGGAATTCACTTTTCACCCGCGGGTGAGTAGCGCGAGTTCGCGGATAGTGGAAAACTCGGGAATGGACTTCTTGACAAGACAACAGCGGCACGTGGAAAAGCAAAAGAAATTGGTAACTTCTTGCCTATTGTCCAGCATGTAAATTGAAGCGTAAATGAATGCTGAATTACATAATATATCAATTATGTGAATGCGCTATGACCAGAGTAATGAAAGAACGTATCTTTGTTGCGGCAATTTCAGTTTCACTGACGAATTGCCATGGAAGTTTCGTTACATCACGAATCAGCTGACGTAATTTTGTGAGAAAAGTGGTTGTTGTAATTGACATGAAGAACAAACTTTCTGTTGCAATTCTACCTCAAATTTAGAGAAGCTACAGAAAACTGTTTAAATTGTTCACAAGCGATCAAAAAATTTTGTTTCAAATCAAATCTGTTTCTTGATCAGAGAAAGCATCTTTAAAAAATAATTTCAGAGGTTCTTTTGTTCGCACTTGGTTGACTGCGAAATGAATTATTGCAACGAAAGGCGTTGATATTGAAAAAATCGCAGGTTTCTTTTAGAAATCCTACCTTCATGAACACTTCTTGAAAAATATCTTCACCTTGTGTAATTTTCATCTGAATCAGACGTGTATACTATGTGTTTTGGTGTTGTATTACATTTTTGCGTTGTACCATATCGAAATCAAATTAACACATCAAATTAGTGAGGAAAAACTCACTGATATTTGATATCATTTTATTGTATCAGTTTTTATTACTGTATGTTGAAATAAAGAGCGCTCTGAATCATGTTATCATCGTGTAGTTGGTGCCCGAAAACGCGTGCTTTGAAAGTTCTGTTTTGCTGCTCTCTGCAGCAAAGTTTGCTATACCACAAATTCCACGCACAAAATCGCAAAATGAAGCTTTGGTTGCAGACTGACCTTTGCGTTGCAGTTGGAAGAGAACAGAGCTCTCCATCAAGACCTTGCTGGGATCCAAAGCGATTGTAAAAGACAAAAGGTGACCACGAGTTTTTGTAATGCTGCACATAGAGAAATAAGAGCGGTGGGTTGGCAAATGTGCACTCGAATTGCAGCAGCTTCTCTTAAAACCTTGAAAAGCAAGAATACTTACGTTTGCATTTCGTTGGTAATTTGCAAGCAGTTTAAGGACGTGGTCGGTCTACCAACAAGGCCGGGATGCGGAACCACTTCACCCATGATGGTTCGTTGCGATTTTTATTTTTTCAAAAGTAGAACTTGAGTCCAATGCCAAGTTTTTTCGTCGCCAGTTCCACATCCGTACGATCGTCCGAGTCATTTTCACCTTAATCCGTTCCGTTGTTCACGATTGCAACAATAATACGTTTACGAAACAGTAGACTTCAGACGGAATCTTAGTTTAATTGCCCAGGCAGGATTCATCGCGAAAAACAGCTCCTTTGACGGTAGTTGCACCCAATTATTTTCGTACTCTGCGCCATCTTGAAAGTTGGAGCAGTTTTTGACACTTCTTGCTGGTGCACAACTTTGAAAAACGTTAGATTCCACTACGCCTCGTTGAAATCAACTGCACGCAGATTTGTTGCATCCTAGTTTGATATATTGAGCAAAGTTGCCTGCTATGCTGCTTTGACTGAATGAAAATTAAAAAAGGGAGTTCGGGACTCAAAAACACGTTTCCAATTTTTCACATTTTTTAAAAGGCGGGTTTTCAGCTTTTCTGCGATGTTTCAAGGTTTATCTATATTGCTATTTTGCTTTGTGGTTGATTGGGCAAATGTGATGCAAAAAAAACTAAAAACACTTTCACATCTTGAAAAATGATCAGTAGAAAAGAGAAAAATTAGATGTTCTGAGCGTCCGTGAAACTACTTCCAGCTACGAGCTGCGAAAATGCTGCTTCCGGGTGACTGAAACCACTACGAGCGCTTCTGTCTGAACTAACATACCTCGTGTTCAAAATGCATCAGAAACTGGGAGTTTGCATTCCATAACTGAAAAAGCAATAGTCAAAGTCACATGAAGAAAAGCGAGGGAGAGGCGTTTCAAACCTTTCGCTTCGTCCATTTTCATCTTCCGAGTTGGAGTGCATTAGCAATGACCTCGTCAAACACCACGACTGTTGAGAGCAGAGCTTATTTTGCGCTGCTTTGTTTTCCTTAGACTTGCGTCGAGACTACTACCCCCAGAAACCTGTTGATTGATGACGTAGGGGCGCTAAACAAACGCCGTGAATGAGTGCGCATTGAATAAGGTTGAGCTGCTCATTCCAGCAACTTTTTATTTGCTTGCAGATAGCTGCTGGTACCGTTCGCTCAGGAGTTTTGATGGACAGACCTGGTACAGGTAAAAAAGGCTGCTGTTGACATCATTTTCAAATTGTTTCCAACACACGTTCAATCAGTTGCGTTTGCACTTTTGCTTCGTGTTTGTTAATACAGTAATTTCTTTGAAATGTAGGTGACAGAAATCTTTTGAAAAAGAGAAACCGTTTACCCCGCAATAAACTCCGCCAAACATCAGTGGACGAGCGTATGGGTAAGTTCCAAAAAGTAACTATGTTGTTTGGTAAACAATGCACGGAGTTGCTGTATATTCTTATCGCAAACAAAACAGCCACAATAAACGAAAACACTATTTTATTCGACGTTTCGGCTTATGCGTAAGCCATCATCAGGAATAAGTGGAAACAGTTAGAAAG
>JGI24159J19872_10013583_pt1 | contig 10578 bp, 7 predicted proteins | sample Ectturendosymbi4_FD_19872 | JGI IMG/M metagenome (IMG submission 19872)
AAAAAAAAAATTAAGTCATTCGTTAATAATGTGCAGAAAGGTAGACTAGTGAATACTGTTACAGCGACTTTTAATACCATTATGGGACAAATGACCAAAATGTCTCAGCGAAAGAAAAGCGCTAACTCAGGAACCAAGTGTGGTTTGGGTTCCAACGGGTGTGAGTGCAGTTTTGCTTGGATTCAGTCGGTGAGCTGTTTAATGCAACAGGAGGATGTATTTCAAGTGCTTAAAGATCCGTTCGCCCTGCCAGTCGTTTCAAAGATAGAGCGCAACAGGTGCGCGGCCACTACGGTTCTTCGCTTTCCGTTGTTTTTTCCCGATTCAATGCGGTTTTAATTAATATATTTTCAAGTGGAAAGCAATGCTCAATAAACAACCTGCTGTTTGGGGGAGACGGTGATACTCTGTAATGTTGACATCAGCTGAGTGTGATTAAATTGTGCTGTGGTGGTTGGTTTGTTACAATGATTGATGTGTTGTGGTGATTGGTTTAATTGTGGTGGTTGGATTGTGTTGTGGTTATTAGTGAGGTATGGCAAGGGCGAGTCAAGTGACCTGAGCCCGCAAGAAACACACACACACACGAGTGATGGGGGGATAAATATTTCAATGCCGTGCCCTGGCGTGTTTTCATCGAGGTCGTAACGTTTTCCGCAGATTTATGAAGCAACATCCAGAGATGGATTTCTCTAAAGCCAAGTTTACGTGAAACAAACAACTGCGGAGATCGGACTGGATTCTTTGCATATAAGACCCACTGCGGAAATCCGATTGGCGGAAGAAGTCAAAAGACCCGCTGTAGCAAACATTAAAGGCCGGCACCTGATTCGAGAACTGTGCTATTACGTCATTGTTGTGATGTCATTGTCCAGAGCGCGGCAGCGAACGCTTTGTTTTGATGGATATGATTTGTCCAGCTTGTTTCTTCACTTTGTTTGATGAAGCTTTTCGAGTAATGACGATGTATCAGCTTTTCTTTCAAATCTGCGAAGAGAAATAGATGCTGAGCAGTTAACTGTCCTTTCGTCGAAAGTCGAGCGACTTTCTCGTCTGTTTCGGTTGTTCTTTGCAAAATACAACATGCCTTGTTAAGCTTTCCGCGAACAGCTGCTTTTAAATTTTAAAACTTCGCAGCCTTGATTGGATGTCTGCGCACACCTGGCCCGCAGTGAGGGGTGAGATGCGTGGTGCGATCGCCCATTCTTGGTCGTCGTTCCTGGCGCGATCCTGGAGGTCTCATCCGTCCAACTTGCCGTTCGGTTATTATTCATAGGAACATTATGTATAACAATGTTCCCAAACTGTGAGTGGCCAAGTGAGGTCGCCTGGATAACTTCGTGGGATCGCTTTTGTTTTTCAAATAGAAACAAGGTATCCCGTACAAACCAAGTTACACGCAGCATGTGATCTACTGTAGTTTCTGATGTCGACGTAACTCGGGAAGGTTCTGGCAGAGATGACATCACTCACTTTTGCTTTATTGCATCATAATTTGATAAATTATTCGTGTTTCCGGTGCTCTAGTTTTGTGCAGAACATGATTCGTGAAAGTAATGGACCAGCGTGGTGTTAGCTTGTTATTCGTAAGGTAATTAAACTACAGTTGTGTAAGTCTTTAATAATTAATCTTATACGCCGGGCAATCAGCGATGTGGCCCTGACTTACATCACTACATATTCTTCCAGCTTTCATGGGTGGTGTGTGCGACCAAATTCGTCAGACAGTAAAATCACTATCGGCTGGTCACTGTGCAGCAACACCACCTTGTCAGTCAGGCTACTCCTGTCTGCACATCCACGTTAGCAGGCAATGTAATAAAGTTGGGCTAAGCTCATGCCGTACTGTCCGCTGGTCGTACGACGAACTTGTTTGCTCAGCTTACCTTAGAGAGACCAACCAAGGTCTGAGAGGTAATCACACCACCTGGTCCTTAGTCGACTTCTGGGCCGCTTTCCCGTGGATGTAGCCAGCGGGACTTGCCTCTCCGGTTTTTCCTGGGACATTTTGGTCACGTGTCCGGAACATCGTAGCTGAGAACTGGCTCTTCATGTACGTCGTACGAATTTCAAAGCCGTGAACTGTTGGCAAAAATCCTATCTTTGCCGCTTGTGCTTGAGACATCACTCCTTCAGTCATTACCCAAGATTCATGACCATAGATGAGGAGTGGAACAAAGACTGATTTAAAAACTGACAGCGTTGCGGTGTTTGAAAGCACCCGTTTAATGACCACGGAATGATAAAACTCATGTAATACTGTTTGTTTCACTAATCTGTGAATCAAGCTCCTTGTTCTGCCTTTCATCACTTCGTAAATACCACTCCAAGGTATTTGATATTCTCGAACTGCTACATTGTATTACTTATTTTTAGCATACAGCGCTTTGGGATTTCTGGAGAGGCAATATACCTCGGTATTTTGCGCTAATTTTCATTCCTGGTGCACTGCATGCAGCTGAAAACCGATCAAGTGCATGTTGAAAAGCCTGTTGAGACCATGCAAGCAGCACCAAGTCGTACGCGAAAAGCGAACTGTTGATCCTGCAGCTTGCGGCAGTGATACCCTTGCAGGCCGGTAACTAAGGGGGCGAAGGGGGGACGAAGCCCTCCTGAAAAAATATTTTCCCACCAAGAAAAATGTTTGGATATAGTTTAAAACTTTAGTGTATAAATTATTGTATAGGCCCAAAATTTGACCCCCTCAGAAAATTTTCGCCACCCCTGGTGACGCAAGCTGGTTACGGGCCTGCGCCCTTGTTTACACGCCTCTGCCTTCTTCGTCGTTTGAGCCAGTTGTTACTATCCACTGCTTGGCTGCACTAAATCTCGGGGCAGGTGTCGAGCAGCCATTCGATTGTCTCATCGTCCAGAACCGTCAGGCTGTGCAGTCCATGGTGAGGTCGGTGGATTGGACATTGGAGGACAACATGGTCGACGGCTTGTTCTGCGCTACACTGAACAAGCTTTGATTGTCTATCCAATTCATACAGACTATAAAGAGGAGTGGTGACAGCACACACCTTGTCGGAGTCAACAACCACGGTGAACGGCTGTGATTTAACTTCGCCGACACGGTCACAAACGTCTGAGCAAGCATGCAGTGTCTTGGCCAGTAACAGGAGGCCTTCAGCACCGTACTCCTGCAACACTCCCCAGTGCTGTTCTGGAGGTCGTGTGGTTTCTCGAGGTCAACAAAATATGCGTAGACATCATTGGCATACTCCCAAGATTTCTCAAAAATTTGTTGGAGAGTGGAAATTCGGTCTGCAGTGCTACGTGCAGGACAAAACAGCACGGGGTAACATCCAGCTCAGGTTCAGTTATTTCACGGCATCTTCTTTCAAGGCACTTTGCGTATACGGTACTTTTCTTGGTAGGCGAAGGAAAGAAATGCTTTGAAAGTTTCTGCATTGCTTTCTGTCCCTTGTGTGTGGGAATGATCACCCCATTTTGCCAATCTTTCGGTGCTCTTCCAGAACGCCATGTCACTTGACATGCGATTTAGCTAATGAACTCCTCTTTTGAAGGGTTTGAGCGTTTCAGGGCAGATTTCATCACAACCTGCAGCTTTCAGTGCTTTGACAGCTAGGAAGACTTCGGCTGCAGTGATGGTATTTTCCTTTTCCGACTGCACCTCCTGTGTGTCTGATGGTATGATAGTGACTGAGTTCAAAAGACGTTTGAGCTACTCTTTCCATCTGCGAAGAATGTTCCCCTCATTGCTGAGTGGAACACCTCTCACATCGTTTTTGAGCGTAAATTACAGTCCATTGCATCCCAGCAAACTGCTGTGAAAGCATTCACAGAAGAAAAGGAATCACTTGTACAATACAGCGCACCCGTCACGTGTTGCCTCTTGCTCAAACAATTGGAGACAGCGTGCTAATGCCAGTTATGAACGAAGTTGTAAAACTAATGACTGATGAAAAAGAGAGTAAAAAATTAGCTAGCAGTTTAGTCATCACACAGCGTAGTGACGAGATGCATCTTAGAAACGTCTGATAATGTCCTTGAACAGACGGTAAATCAAGTGAAAGTCCCGTTTTATTCAATTCAGTTGGATGAATGTACAGATACTGCGAGCCAACCGCACCTGTCTATGTTCATTCGATGTGTTTATAGCAGGGGTGTACAACATTTTTTGTCGGTGGGCCATATAACCAACTTCAGACATCTAGCTGGGCCACACGAAAAATTTTGTTTTTTCATGTACACAATGAATCAGAGTGTGTGGGAAAAATGGGAAAGAGTGGGAAAAATCAGAGTGCTGGCAAGTGCCACACTAAATGGCTTGGCAGGCCGGGTTGTGACCCGCGGGCCGCCTGTTGCACACCCCTGGTTTATAGCAACGATGAAGCATAAGGCGACTTGATGTTATGCGAAGTTCTGCTGCTGCATGCTAAAGGTGAAGGTATTTTCCAATGCCTTGGAGCTTCTTCAGCAAGCATTCAATTCCTTGAGAAAAATATGCGGGGATTTACACCGGATGGTGCAGCGGTATGTATTGGTGTAGCGTTGCTAAAAATCGTAGCAGTGAAACTGTATAAAAAACACCCAACGTTAAGTGGATGGATTGTTTTCTCTACAGAGAAGCACCAGCAGTAAAGAATTTATCAGAGGAGCTGCATGACACACTGAATTCTGTTACAAAATGTGTGAGCTCTATCAAAGCAAGACCGCTTAATCAACGTTTACTTTCTTTGTGTGAGGAGGTGGATGCCGATCACTCAGGATTATGACCTCAAACTGAAGTGCGATGGTTTTCACGCGATCGCATGCTGAAGCGTGTTTGTGATCTAAGATAACAAATTTTTAGCTTATTGAAAAAAACTAAACCTGTGTTCTCAGACAAAGTTTTATTCGGGAAATGTTTATTGCAAATGTTGCTGACCTAGCTGATATATTTGCCTCCCTGAAATGTCTGAATCGACCTATGCAAGGCAAGATCTTGGATTTGGAGTTATTGTACACACTGCAAAAATCAGCATTTAGACTACCACAAAAGACTCACTTTCAGGAAAAGCTAAGTAAATGAAGATGAGCATAGCATGTTTACTGAATTAAAAAACGTTTGCCGGCAAGAAAGTGGACGTCAAAGAAACCATAGCTGGTCACATTGAGCAGGCTGTGACAAAGGCTGAACACCACTATTGTGACACTCTGATGCCCATTAAAGAAAATTACGTACAATCGACGCATTTGCAGTCACAAGTCTGTATGGACTACTTATCCTTGTTGCAAAATAATTTCGGAATGTTTGCTGAAATAGCAAACCACACTGCCTTTGTTTCGTTCAAAGGAAAATCCTAATCCTTTCAGCAAATACAGTACATACTTTTAGGTTTTTGTGTATTCAACTTTTCCGACCATATCCAAGTATGTCATTTCACCGTTGATTCCATTTGGGAGAAACTTGACTATGTGAAACAGGATTTTGTACAATGAGTGAACTGGAAGCGAAGTATCGAAATCGGGTGGGCGTTGAACATCACATTCGATTGTGCTTAAATAAGAAGACACAGCGAGATTTCAAAAGCTTGTAGACAATATGCATTAATCAAGCGTGGGCTTATTTTTCCCGTAAGTAAATGAAACATAATTGTGAATTAATTTCTATTGCCGACTTTTTACTTCTCATGATTTAATATTTCGTAATTTGTTTTGCAGAAGATTATGCATATGCACCTTCAGGTTTAGGTTGTGTGTATGCTAGGGTCGCGAGAAATAGCAGAATTATATTTCTTTCGAGTTTGGGGTCGCCTCAACAAACGTTTGGAAAATGCTGATGTACACCATTCCAGAGGGCTGTCAAATCGGCCGCAATGGGAACGGGACTGTTTTGTGCAATATTGGGGAACGTGGAAACATTTCGTCAACCACTAAAGGCTGTTAATTTGGCGTTATGATACTGTAACTGTTGAGAAAGACTTGCCATGCAGGTTTTATGCCAGCAACTTTTAGTGCTTTCCGAATACCCTTGTCACTGCCGGCAGCTGGTCGCACACAATCATGTAATATTTTAGCAGTTTGAGACAGCTACTTAGCGTTGTTGGCTTAGACCAGGGGTGTCACCAACATTTTTGAAACTGCGAGCTGCTTCTTGTGTACCGATTAATGTGAAGGGCTACTAGTTTGCTAAACACTTCTGAAATAAAAATTTTGCTCAATTTACCTTCAATTATTTTAGTATTGATATTCGTTAATGTGAAGACACTGATCATGCTAATGCTATTTTTAGAACAGGCCCGCGGGCGACCTACATGGCCTTTGCGGGCGACCTGGTGCCCGCGGGCACCACGTTGGTAACCCCAGGCTTAGACTCATAGCATAAGCGATAAATTCGTACCATTTTGTAGGTTCAACTGCCATTACTATTCGTTGCACTTGTTTCGGTAGCGAAAAATTTCAGCAGTTACAATGCAAATACTTATACACGAATTTTTTTTTTTTTCTGTACCACACCTTACCTGCAGATTTTCCTGCAAACACGGCGAAGTTAATTTGCTCTGTTGCCAAACACGTTGCTGTATTTCACCAAGGCCTTCTAGTGAAAACAGATATCGTTTCGCTTTGGAAAGATCCTCTTCAACGATCCTCTTCAATCGCTTTGGAAAGATCCTCTTGACGAACGTTTGTTTTAACCAGAAGAATTCGAAATGTTAGATAAAACAAGGTTTCAAAGTACCGTGGAGGAAGTTAAGGAACCTTGACGTGCAGACGTATGTTCAACAGCGTGGAAATGCAGAAACTGTAGAGAATTTTACAGAGAGCTTGCATCATGACACGTCGTACCAGCCGTGCAAAATCATTGTGTCTTAACACAAATGATAAGCGCACACCATGTCTTCTTGCTCCATGCAAATCCTCATGTAAGGTGACCCCCTGTAAGGACTCTGAGCACCTTTAGACATAAAAGTAATTAACCCGTTTGTGTTTAATAGTATATTAGTATTGCAAAGGCATGCCAGGCCGGCAGTTCTACCCACGTCAGCGATGGCCTAGTTTGGGAAAGTGATTCACTTGACCCCGTCGCAACGCAAAAGACGTTCGTGGTGAATCATCATTTTTCTTGTGAGAGCAGTAACCGTTGCGTGGCTTCATCATCGTTATGTCCCTCAACATAGGTAATTTTCAGCACGCAGATTAGGGGTTGAGTCAGGTAAGAATTCGCACATCCGGCATTCACCCTTTGCCGTGGGGAGTTGTCTGATATGAAATCACGGGCCCATAGCGGTCATCAGCGAGCTCCCAGTGGCTGCGTTGACATGGCAATATATGAAGTTTCGGCACGATTTGAGTGTAATTCCATAACTTCATGTAAATGCATCTAAAGATACGGCTAAATCCGAAAATGACCAACGAAAGGGAAAAGTCTGCTAATTACAGCTTCTCGGCCGCTTGTAGCTTAGGCGCAGAGCAGTTCGGTGAAGGTGGCATGTTGATGCACTTTTGCAACAGTTTCGCTCGCATCAGCGAAGATACTGACATCTGTGTCATTTTCACCAATATTTATATAAATGTGAAAGTAGGGGGGTCTTAAGCAGATGGGGTGAGTATACACAGTTATCCACAGCATTAAGCGTACCTCGTTGGGGTGCAAAAAATCCCCTTTGGTGGAACGTGTCTCCAGCAATGTTTCTCCACTGTAAAGCCTGGGCAAACCCCTGAAATTCCGGGCAAAAATAGTGCCCAACGTTGTTTGATTTGACAAAATGGCGCCCAACGTAAACCTTTTAAGAGGTTGTACCGAAAAAAGGGCTTCGTGAACTTTGTGGGAGAAAATTTGTAGCAAAAAGTTGTACAAAAACTTTTCGGGCAAATTTGGGAAAACTCGGGCAAAAATCCTTCGCACCCTCAAAAATTTGCCTGCTCCTACACCTATGCTCACGAATATTAGTTTCAGACACGAGAAAGCTTGTCATTGTTCATCTTTGAAGCGGACCGAAAGCAAAACATGTTCGTTTCTGAACAAATAAACTCTTGCCCAGCACAATAGGGTTGCTCGCTTCAAGGTGCTGGGTCCGTGAACAGCAAGCTATCTGCGTATGAATCTGAGTTTAAAATGTTTGACAATTTTACGGAGCAGAGACAGGGTACAGTCAAGAGGTGTGGTATCGCATGGTTTTCGCACGCTTTGAATACACTTCATGCCGCTGTCTTAACGTAGGCTATCACATTGGGTGTCAGAAGGACTTCTTGAAAAAAGCATATGCTCGTTTCTGCAATTCTGTTTGCCTGATTAACACTAAAGCATGCTTAAAAGTAGACTGACACGATGAAAAAGCGTAGTGATGCGACACATAGCGCTAAGACCATGTTAAATTTCAAACTGTGTTTCGACTAAGCTTCATCTGGAATAGCGTGTTTCGTCATCACGTCGTAATGCTCGTAATCGCCAGTCAGACACTTCGCTTGATAATAATTTGACCCTGCGTCACGAGCGTCAGTTATCATAGCGTCACAATGTAAGGTTTCTGAAGAGATTGCAGCTGGTAGCAAGGGTTAGAGCAAGTGGGCATTCCTGTTGCAGCGAGTGAAAACCTAAAGGAGCTTCTAATAGTCATCAAAATGGCAGATGTACCTCGATGTGTGTTCTTGCTTGCAAAAAAACTTGACAAGAAAGTTTAGTGCTCAGGAGATTGTGTCCGCACAGCAGATGTTTAATATTGCACTTGGGTAGCGTCACTCCGCATTACGCGCACGCATCTCAATCTCATAAAACTCCGATTACCAATTCACACAGCTCAGCTTGCGCACTGTATGACCTTCCTACAACTCAACCTCACCCGACCTACAGTATACTGCAATTTAACAAGAGAAGCAAAATTCAAGCTGTCAGTATATACCTGAGGACTTGACGTGGTGCGTAATTTTGCGCCAAGGCAAGCTTTTCAGAAGACGTCAATGTGATGGAAATGATATAAAGCGTGGAATGAGTCAGAGACAGAAGGCAGTTGTAACAGTTAGTTGAATCCATTGACATTCTTTTCTTCAGTCTTTGCAGACTTCACTTGCGTAAAGGAAGATTGTATGGGTTGAGTTTTTTGAGCCTGAGCTGTTAGTTAAATTTGTTCTGGCTTTGGGTATGAGGAGCGTGAGCTGGTACGAACTAGCAAAGGTTGTGTAAACAAAAAATAAGTATCGCTTACGGAATTCGTGATGTATGCGTGGTAGTTCAGCAACTTTTATTGCTATGTTACTCAAACTTGCAGCAACACAACATAATGCTTAATTGTGTTAATTTTCTAATATAATGATTGTCATGAGTCCTGACCTTTTCAAAACGGATATTTCCTGCTAGAGCGATCACAAAGTGTATTGACAACGGTTAGGCACGCCCTGTCTGTTTTTAATTCTGTTTGACAATTATAACCTCACGTGATTGCAAAACATCGGTTAGGTTTTGTGGGTGACAGCAATTTGGTGCAAAATACGTTGTCGAACAATGTTTTAAAGGTTTGCTGGTAGAATTCAATATTTTAGCATTGGCCCGTGGTGGCAGGCATTAGAAGCAAACTGAAATGAGACGTTGGGGTAATCTTCTGCAGTATGCGCAGCGTATGACTGAAACGTTTGAGTTACTTGTTTTGCAACCTGGCGTGGAAAAGAGAAGTTAACTTTATTGTTTCAGTTGTGACTCAACGAAAGACGCAAAGCGCTATATTCATTTTGGTGTCTTGCGTAATGATGGTTCTTGCGCTTTCAAAGCTTCTCAAAGGGTATCTTCGCAAAAGGAATCAGCACATACTTTTCAAAAGTATCAAGTCGGCCAACGATGTTGTAAAAATCTAATATGCTGGAACTAGAACTTTCAGGAGGCAGAAAGAACATTATATAAGCCTAAAGCTTTGGTAATATTAAATGATGATGAAATGTTTGAAGGCGATCCGGTTAAGAACTCGATCGTCTTGCAATGACATCAAAGACAGCTGTAAATTGAGCCAAGGATTTAGAGAAAATCACCGAAGGAAGTGTTCTGTCCAAATGAAGTTACCAAATCCTCTGCTGAGCTTTGGTATTCTGTCGCAAGCAAACTATTTTCGTAAATTTTATTTTCCTTCAAAATGAAGTATCAATACGATCTCTTCCAAGTATCAAAACGATTTCAATGGTCTCTTTGGATGAACGTGTGAAGATGCTGTTCTAGCAGCTTTTGTGCTACTTACTTGGACATAGACAACATCGACGACTCATGTGCCACTAGAAACCTGTTGTCCTCACTCCTGACAAATAGTTTTTGACAGATGGCGCATAGCAAAAAAACCTTCCGTGGCGATCCGTGACAGCCGCAGCAGTTGCAAATGGCAATCACAGCAGTTGCAAATGACAGTGGCAGCAGTTGCAAATGACAGTCATAGCTGTTGTCACATTATATTGTAGTGGTGAAAGTTTACAGCTTTCATCAACAGTGGCGATTCTAGAATGAAAAAAGTGGGGGGGGGCAACTGCGGGGCCAAGGAAAAAGTAGGGGGGCAACGTAAATATCTATCTTGCATGGTGATTTTTCATTGTTTCGAAGATTTAGTTGCTATGATTAAACCTATCAAACCCCACATAGGCTTGTGAATAGCATTA
>JGI24159J19872_10013584_pt1 | contig 10577 bp, 8 predicted proteins | sample Ectturendosymbi4_FD_19872 | JGI IMG/M metagenome (IMG submission 19872)
TTGTTTCGTTTGTTGCTTTTCGACAGTTTTTAGCATTGTACGGACCAGAGAGAACGGTGGACAGTTTGAGAAGCGCTAGACCAGAGTCCAAAACTGAAGACAGGCTATTCGAAATCCCTGAACTTTACTTTAGAGCTGGAGGAAGGGCGTCCCGTACTCCCTTCCGGGAGGCTGGTGAAAAGGGTCCCCCAAAATCTGACTGAGGACCAGTGTTCCCTCTAAGGTACGCAAATGCGCGGTACCATCAGACCATTTGCGCAGTGAAATCTCATTCTTGCGCACTTGCAGCTTTCCAAACTTAATATGTTAATACAGTGGTTCTTAACCTTTTTTGAACCAGGCCCCACTTTTGTCTTCAAAAAAAATCTCAGGCCCCACCAGAACTACTACATGTCAATCAAAAGTATTTGTTTTTTCTCCGTCGCTACATTGCTTGCTACATGATGTGAGTTATAAATGCCCAAAGTTTACTGAAATTTATTGCGATACTCAATAATATTGTTAATGGGAGCTCTGCGCTTGATGCTGGTTACAAATCTGTTTGATTCGAGGTTCTAGTTTAGTCAGTTTCAGTCTCAAATCAACATCTTTGCAGTTTTCCAATTGATTTCTCTTAGCACGCAGCAATTCCACAACGCTAAACCCATTTTCGACCAAACAAGATGACGGAAATCTTATCAGTTTTTGCTTTGCCAAAGTACTCGAGCGAAGGTATTTCTTCTCGCATTCCTTGGTCAGCCACATCGTGGTTCCTTTGATCTTGAAAAGAGTCTTCACGGATTCATCTTGTTGTAACTCACATAATTCCTGTTGGCACTGCTCTGATACTGCAGATAAATCTACTAAAAGTGGTTAAGTCAACCAAGAAGGGAACTCCATTGCTTTCAAGTTATCAAATCTTTCATTGAAGTCATTGATCAGCATTACCATGTGTGCAGCGATAACTGTATTAGCCTATTTAATGACATCACATTCTTTTAANCAGGAAAATTAGACATAACTTTTTGACAAAATATTGCTTCCGCACAAACTGAGAAATGTCGCNAATGTCTGCGCTTCTGCATCGCAAAGTGTTTCATTGGCTCCTTGGAGCTTCAAAGAACAAACGTTCTCAAAAAAGTAGCCCACATAAGCTGTGCCATCTGTGGTCACCAGGAGAATCATTTCAGATTTATCCTTCAGAAACTCACTGAGTGTTTCAAACAGTTCCATAAATCTTTTACGGCAGTTTCTCTTTAATAGCCACCTTACGTCAGTGCGGAGGAACAATCTCCTATGATCAGCAGCGGAACTGACAGGGGCAGGGGCGCAAACCGTCCACCCTGGCAAGATAAATCTACTTAGCTTATATTTCGGTATTCAGTGGGCCCCCACTTGCCTTATATTTTGGTGTTTAGTTTTCTTTTGGTTTTCAGTAGATTTATATATTTTTTCGTTTTTTGGAAGTTTTTCGGAGAGTTTTCCGCTGATTTTGGGTTTAGTATAAATATCCATTTCTCAATTTTTTGCAGAGTGTTGGCTGGTGGGCCCACTTCAGCTAAGATTTCCTCTGGCTCAAATCTCCAGTTACGCCATAGCTTATGATCTGCAGACAAGGTCTCACTAAACTTCTGGAACAGACGTTCTGTTTTGGCATTTGCTTTGATAAAATTGATACATTTGATCACAGAATATAGTATTTCGTTCAGTTTAGGAGCAACATTGTCTGCAACTAAATTTTCCCTGTGGATAACACAACGCACAACTAATATGCTTGGATTGTCGTCCTGTAGGAGTAAACAAGTGAACCAGCTTTATATCTACCAACCAGTTTGGTTGTGAGCAAGTGCATTTTCATTTTGTATTCCCACCAAAATTGGTTCATGATATCTTCAACCTCCACGCCCCACGTTGAGGACCACTGTGTTAATATATCGTATAGCCCTTTCACTGCTTCTGTGTTTGCATGGTTGCGCAATGGCATGCTCACTTAAACATTTGCTCAGTGTAAAATTTTCTTAGAGGGAACACTGCTGAGGACCTTTGTTTCGGCATTAGACACACCAGAACTGATAGCACACATATTCCTTTTCAACATTCGTATTTATCAAATACGTCAAAGACATTGATCTTCCCACGACCCATAGCTTCCTGGTATTTGAGCCAACTATTGCGAAATGCTTTTTGGATAGCTTCGTTGTCAGCATTTGCCTTGGCAAGCTGGCAGTTGTGTAAGTAACGTTGCTGAATCCACGTTGATTCTAAGCATTTTTAGTATAGTCTAGTAAGAAATCATTCAGGAAAATTAAGTTGTAGACCAGTGGCGTAACTAGAGGTTTCAGCCAGGTTGGGAAACGTAGCCGAAGAACACCCACTGGCCACCGTAGGGGGCCCACTTGCCAACACTCGGAAAAATGAGAATTGAAAGTGTAGCCGGGTGTGGATTTCTATACTAAAACCCGAAATCACCGGAAAACAGTCAAAAAAACGTCCGAAAAAAACAACAACCAACTAAAAATCGAAAGATTACTAAATACCGAAATGCAAGCTAAATGGGGGCCCGGTTTGTACATTTAACTTGGCAAGGTGGAGGTTCGCACCCTTGTATCCCCTTCAGTTACGCCAGTGTTGTGTCATCTCACTACAAGAATAAGGTATACTATACAATCATCTAAAATCGTATTCGTAGCCCGCTCCTGTATTATCCGGCATATCTTGCATCAGAGTTATCCAATGAAAACCCAACACTTTGCACCAATGAGATATCCAGATATTTAACCAATAAAACTGTACGCCAAANTGTGGGNCGGTCAGCACTTATTATTCGGCCGTGTGTTATGTAAGAGCTAAAGTGTTGCGCGGGTTACGTGGGATGAAACATATGCTACTCCAATAGCTGTTGTTTGACGTTAACAAGGCATTGCTGTTGTCATTATATGATTTTTGGCAGTGGCATAGCATTGTTATGTTACAGATAACTGAATACAACGTAAGTTTGAAATGGGGCCTTCAAAAATAAGCACGGCCGTTTTATTACGACTGAAAGGGGGCTTGGGGTCATCATAACGAGTGTGCCGATCCCTGCTGTACGATATACTGTTGAACGGAGCTTCAGCAAGTTGAAGTTAATCGAAACGTTTCACAGATCAACTATGACTGATGAAAGACCAAGAGTGTAGTGGGGTGGGAACGCATTCCCACACCCTTTGCACTAGAGTAACGTTACTCGAAGATTTAGATTTTTCATTTCAATTTCTACGTGTAGCGGTTTGCGAGAACTAAAGGAGCTCTTTGCATGTGAGGGCATCTGAGCAATATTTGGTGTTAAGAGTTCGGCTTCAACCTAAATCAGGGGTGTAGTGGGGTGGAGCGGCGTTCCCACACCTCTTTTTGGCACTACACCCCTGTGAAAAACTAGCAAATCTGGCAATGGTATCCATTGAAAGTCAAACTGCAAAAACATTAGATATGACTGAGTTGACAAAATCATTTGCAACTTTAAAAACTTGCAAAAACTCATTTTCTTAGCTTGAAATATAGCACAAGCTAAGTCTGTCCGCTTTATATGTTGTGTTGATGCTGCAGAAGCATGCTTTTATAAACATTTGCTAAAATTATTCGACGTTTTTGTTTATATAAATATTACGTGCTAAGTGCAGTGGTGGGTTTAAAAGGATGCGAGCGAGGCACTTGTCTCGCCTCCCCCTGTTTAGAGCCCCCTCGAGGTGTTTCGCGAGTAAATTTTCCTCAGATTTGGTGAAAAACTTATTATGTAGTACATGCATATAATATACTCCGAAGGAGATCAAAAATAAGTAGGCCTACTCTGCTTTTAAAAAGGGGGCCCAACAGCAACTGTAATATGTAAGTAGGCCTACTTCGCTTTCAAAGGGCCCCCAATAGCAACTGCAATGTGTAAGTAGCCTACTCTGCTTTCAAAAGACCTCCACAGCAACTGTAATGTACTAGTACTCTGCTTTCAAAAGGGTCCCCAGCAACAACCATAATGTGCAAATACTCTGCTTTTAAAGGGGCCACCAACCAGTATTTTAATGTGTAAGTATCCTACTCTGCTTTCAAAGGGCCCCCACCAGCATCTCTGATGTGTAAATAACGAAAAGCTTCAAACCAACTTAACACCTTAAAAAACTGTGGGTTAAAATTTGTTCTAAAAATTTCTGAAATACTATATCAAGTAAGAGCAAAAATTTATACCAAATGATAATTTCTTTTCAGTGTCAGAGAATGAAGCTTATAATATTGTGTGGACGACTGTGAAAAAGGTGTCCCTGCTTCAAGAGCGAATGTAATGCATATGAAGTTCCAAAAGTTTTTTTGTGTTCAAACATATACCTGTTTTGTACTCCATTTAGCTGTATCAAATTCAATTTGCCTTTTTGATTAAGTCTGTTGTAAATTGCAGTCTAATATTCTTTGTTTAATACTGCATTTTTTAGTCAATAAACACTGGCAAATTTTTACAAACCAGTGCAGACCTCGCCAAGGATTTATCGCCAAATTTGCTGGGAAAACCAACACTAAACCTAACCACTATTCGAAACTTTATCACTAAAACTACAGTAGCTCTCCCCCTATCCTAACTAGTAACCATAACCCCTAATGCGGTATAGAGAAGTGCGTAACACCGCGGTAGAAGTCGCCAACGGTGAAATGCGGTAAAATTCGCCAAATGCGTAACGATTGTGAAAATTTACCTTAACACTTCATTTAGTGTTTTGAGGAGCCCTTGTAAGTAAATTTTAGTTTGACATTTCATTGCAACAGGATTTTGTATAACTATTTTTTAAATTGATTATGCACTGTCAACAAAGAGTCTATGCTGATATTGAAAGCCCTCTACCAGTAAATCGCATTTTAAAGTGAAGTCAAATCACAAAAACTTTATCTACAAAATGTAAATAATTATGAATTATATCTGGGTGGTTTAATAGTTCTCAATGATAATTTTATGCTGGCTGATGTTACAATCGCTTTGTTTTATTGGTACTATTGTTTTGTGTTTAATGTTGCTGAATTTTTGAAACTTTATTGTGGTGAACAATTACTAGTTTTTATGATTATAATCTTTGTTATTCATAGCCTTGTCCCCGTCCTAGACTTGATCAAAAGATCTTATCACGGTTGGCTGAGTATGATGGCGTCATCAAAGGGGCCCCCTGTTCAGCCTTGCCTCGGGCCCCCTACTTCAAGTTCACCATTGGTTAATTGCGATATATTGGGGGTCCTAAAGTCCAGGCTCGGAGGGGCCCCAACCGCCCAGCACCGGCCCTGCTAGGCAGCGTGTTCACCTCCTCTGATTATGTGCCAAACGAGATCCTTTGGCGCATCAACCTGGCAACGATCTCTGTCGGTTTCTAACTCGACTGCCAAAAACCAATCATGTTAGAAACCGACGGAGATCGTTGCCAGGTTGATGCGCCAAAGGACCTTGCAAACTCGCACCGAAGTCGCAGTCTGTGACCCAAGTCTTCTTTATGGTTGCGAAGTATGCACTACGTACCAGTCCCGTCGCCACGGGGTTTGGGCTTTTGTGGACTTAGCTCCCTCAAATTAAAATATGAAACGCTGGAAATCAGTGGAGTTTTTATCAATCGGTACTCTTCTGTCCTGTAATTTATGAACAGTGCAGTAGCCTACTTATTGCTGTTACCTCAAATAACATCGCCTGATCATTTTTGATACGTGTGTGAGTGAAAAAACGTATTTGAGCCTTGATTGAGCGCAAAGCGTCAGCATTCATTGCTTGAAGTGTTGAATGTGAAGCAGGCTAAGCGCATATGCTTAGCTGTAGGCTATGTGCCCGGAAGTCTGACCTCCTCTTGATCAACGTATTTTGTATAGCGATTGTGGTGAAAAAAATTATNATGCCTAACCCAAATAGTCTTCTCGTATATTGTCTGCNTATGTTTTTTTTTGTCATAGGCTGAATTGTTTTCGANATGACCGAAAAAATTAAGTTATTTCGGTCAGAATGTCTGAAAATATGGGCTGTGAACACTGAACGCTGCTACAGCGAGTTTTAATACAACTATGAAACAAACGACCGAAGTGTCTCAGTTATCAAAATGTCTCAACAACATAATGACCGAAATGTTCCAGCGAAAAAAAAGCAGGTCTGCATAGAAGCAAGACAGCTTTCGTGCTTGTGACCAAAGCTACACGTTTTTGCAGCCTGCTGTTCAGACAGCAAGATAGAGTCAATAGTGTAGTTAGAAGAGTTTAATTAGCAATTATTGTTAAGCTTGCCCCCGTGCAGTTAGTGATTACGGATGTTAACCATGTTGCTTCCACATAAACCTTAAGTCTCTTCTTGTTAAAACCATTTTTACCTCAAATAGGCAATGCAGTAAATGTTAATCTAAACGTGTTCCATGTACCAGAATATCAACAAGTGCACACTGCTCTGACCGGCCTCAGATTTGTTCCTTCAGTAACATTGTTTTCATAACTGAACGACAGGTTTAATTCTGGTTTCTTGCAAATTTTATTAATATTTGCATTTCAATATAACATTTCTAAATAATCGCCGTCAATTAAATGACAACTGGTATGACCCAATTACTTTTGTTAAGATCGTTCAAAAATTTTTAGTTGCCAATTAACAACCTATTATGGGTATATGTTTAAAAATATTTCATGATTTTATAATTAATTTGCCCACAATGTGAATCACAATTTGCAAAAGCTGTGCTGTAAATTTAATGTAAATTTTCAAAATGTCAAGCCCCCTCTACAAACGTGACGCCCCCTATTGAAGACTTTCTGGCGACGGTTCTGCTGCACACTGACCACGCATCAAACCTCTCGAGGTCTTTGACATCTGATGCCTTCAGACCATCCTCGGTCTTTGCTGACGGAACGAAGCCCCCACACAAAACTTCGTCGCAGAGCTGGAAAAACATGCCTCGAAAATCCCTTCCAGCAACGGAAACTGAGATGGGTTGGGCATGAAACGTAAATGCAAACCAACAGGCTACCACGACAATATTTTGTGGTGAGCTCACCAGCGGCCATCAAGCCGTTGGAGGAAAAAAGAAGCACTGGATCAGCTCAAAGCTACATCAAAAATTGCGTTTTTCCTCCTTCCTAGATTGACGCATTAACTTCTGAGCATCGACGAATCCAATAGCATCCTTCTTGCTCCTGCGGATAAGTAATTATTCGATCAAGGGAATGTGTCCAAGGAATCAATCCAAGACACTTTTTTCAATATGTCTGCGATTCTTCTCATCAACATTTGGTCTTCGGACGGAGTCACGTGTGTGTCAACAAATAGTCACGTCGTGGACCCAACAAACAATCAGATTGAAGAAAAGAGAAGAAATGCCCTTCGCGCCGTCGTCGCCGTCATCGGCGGACTACAAAGAGATAAATTTTCTAATAATGTTTTTTGTATTTAGAGCTCTTGATTTGCTGTTGAGCCTTCGAGGAATTATCCTGCCACCCTTTGCTTTTATAACTTTGCGATGATTCTGACTGAACATATCCACGTTACAGCAACAAGACACCACAAGGCGACGCAGCTGAATCTGCTCACAAAGTGTTTTTGCCAGGAAATCAGTTTATAACTGCACAGGTCGCATTCCCCGAACAATACTTGGCTGACTCATTGAGCGGCTGCTGGAAGTCAGCCGCTCTATTTGGTGTTAGTTGGGTTTTGGCTTTGGTGATAGCAGCATTATGGGTGGGTGTAGCGTGTATTTCAAAATAAAGTTCGCGTACTTTCTCTAAGTCTTGCTTCAGCTTTTTTCATCAGTTCACCCCATAGGCGTAGGAGCAGGCTAATTTTTGGGGGTTAGAAGGAATTTTGCCCGAATTCTTCCAAACTTGCCCGAAAAATACTTCAAAATAAGCTTTTCATGTCAATTCGGGCGCCATTACATGTTAGGCGCCAATTTTGCTCAGATTTTCTGGGAGTTTTAGAAGGTCCTCAGAGATTTTTCCCGGATTTTAGACGATTTCGCCAGGATTTTCCCAAATCAAAACTTTTGGTGATGCGGTTGCACTCCCTGCACCCCCGCCTCCTACACCAGTGGTTCACCCGTAAGCTTTTGCTTGCAATTTACAGGAATGAAGATGCGTAATTGACGTGAAATCGATATCCTAGTAAAACGCTTTGTGAGCAGATTCAACTGTGNCGCCCTTGGGGTGTCTTGTTGCTGTAACGTTGTTTCGTCGTAGCCGGCGTTTTGGAGCGTCGCGGTCAAAAGAAAAGGGGGTAGTTNAAATTTTAACATTAGCAAAGCNTTCACAATCGCAACTGGGCATTTGAGTTTAAATGAAGTAGTCATTCTTAAAAGAGTGTTTCTCGCATTCGTTTTATGTTTTCGTTACGTCTGACAACCTTTCACAAAAACGCTACAACCTATAAAATTCTGATGATTGGTGACAGTANAAGCTTGTTCATAATCTCTCGCTTTCATGTAGACCTATCAACACTTATAAAATCTAATTTTTACTGGTGGANGAAAGTCCTCTAANCAAACCGAATCGTNAAAAGATATTAGTTATTTTGAAAAACACTTCAAACTACAATTGTGGAATTTAGTCCTGAGATAAGGAATAACTGGTTANCCCAAAGGCACAAAAATAAAGTATTTTAACCCATAATGAGAAAGGCTTGTGTTCGGACATGTAGCTCAATCAGTACAAGGGGATACACATATATTCTCTTCATTTCAGGTGTAGTGATCACCATGGGATTTAACGAAATCTTTTGAAGAACATCATCTAGCTGCAGTTTCTACTGCATTGCGCTGGGAGCTTTTCAGAAAACTAACAAACTAATATCATAGCGCATTTTTTTAGTATAACGTTTTTCACGCGAATTTTCCAAGCATATTGTACAGAGTAATTTATTTTCAAAACGCACGCCAATTATAACAAGAAAAGCATTTCTGCATCAAAAAATGAAAAGCACCTTGCGCGTGGGCAATAACAGGAAGTAATTTTCAGCTAAGAGGCAACGGCCAACAAAAGCAAGTCATAAACAATCACAAAAATGTTACTGCTTCAATCAAATACTACATGCTGGTAAATCCATTGCGCAAGACAGCGAAAATGCTACTTCAAACAACCAGAGATTTAGTAAATTCTTGAAACAAGAAACGTAAATTAAAATCAAAATCAGGATCAGCAATGTCGAAGTCAGCAATCGACCAGTCATTGCAAGCTTTACAGCACTAACTAAGAAACACTAAATTCAAACAATCGAGGTTAGTGGTTCTTAACCGGGGGGAGCGGCTCCTTAGGGGGNGTCAGTAAATTTCCAGGGGGACACAAGCTGATCAGCGCTGTACAACAATGGAAGTTTGATCAAAAATTTACCAAGCAATACATTTGCTTTTGCTACTTATTTAAAGTCAAGGGGCTTGAAACAAAGGGCAAGTACTTAAGGGAGGAGTAGTAAATCAAAGGTTAAGAACCACTGTAGGTAGGGGAAGCTTTGCTAACAGAAATAACTACGATCAAGACACGAAGAAAGTGAGAGAAGCTTTTACTAATAACTAGTTCGAATGTAGAGTTTGGAAATAGATCGCTGAAGCATTTCTGCATTTACACATGAACGACAAACTATTTTATCAAAACCCATTTACGCAATATTTTTATGTTGGGTCAGGTGCAGAAAAAGTATTCAATGCTTTCTTTCAACCACTGTTTTTATCAAACTCCATAGCTCAAAAAATTTAGAATTAACATAGGAATGTTTTTCAAAGAAAATGTGTGATGGATATTTTCAACTTCAATATGAAAAGATAGTTTTTTAATATAAAATATTTTTGCTGTTGAAGAGCTTTCAAAATTTAATTTCATTTACTTACTTTTACCTGCTATAATTTTCAGTTTTTTATTTTGCATTATATGAAACTCAGAACACTACGTCTATTCAAGAAAAAGACCAACAAAGTTAACCGGCAACCTTTCAACACAGGTTGACCATCAAATACATTCAAAATTTCAAGGACAAAGTGCATGAAAAACAGAGTGTCATACATACAGTATACCCTAATGCTCATTAATTCACTGTATAAATGCGGTTTATTTTGTGATTTGGTTGTTTCTTGTAGTTTATCCGCATGCCAAGTGAAGCACTGCGGAGTTCAATGAAATGTTAAATTTTCTGCGTGAAACGATTCGCTACGACGAATAAAACACCAATAGGCACTACCCATGGGCGTCGGAAGGTGGTGGCAGGGATTCTAAAATTTAATATTTTTGGAAATTGGAATTTAATATTTTCCTAGTAACTTATATTAGAAGCGAGTTGGTAAAATGAAACTTTACCGCTGTTGGTCCCCCCGGGAAAAATCTATTTTTGCCCCCTCAGTGAAAACTCCTTCCGATGCGCATGGCAGCACCGCGTAATTAGTCAGAGTGCTTTCAGAGATTGTGTTAGGGCTACAACAAAAACGCATTTTGTCTGACCTGACAGCATTTTGGCATCTGAAGTCAAAAACAAATGATGATCATTTCATCATCGAATTTGGAAGTTTTTTTTTCATCTCTTTGAAAACAATCTTTTTTATCCCCTGAAAATCTGACATCAGTTTCTTCAGAAAAAGAAGTTTCTTCTTGGG
>JGI24159J19872_10013585_pt1 | contig 10577 bp, 9 predicted proteins | sample Ectturendosymbi4_FD_19872 | JGI IMG/M metagenome (IMG submission 19872)
CAGAAATGCCCAAATACCGTATGCAGTAACATGGCTACTTCCAAAATTGGGATAAAGTAAATACTAAAAAAACTTTTACCCTGAGACTATAGCAACACATATCATTCGCAAATTGCTTTTTACTGCAACTCAGCCTCCCAAGATTGTTGCGTTGTTGCAAAATGTGCTATAGATCACAAATTTGTTGATACTACGTCTCCATTGGCGACATTTTAATGGAATACACGCTAAGCCAGCTTGGTCCCAGTCGACCAAGCAACAAATGCTCATTGCAGGGTAGGTGCCATTCGCAACGTTCCGAAAGAGCTTTGTGATCAAACTGCCGAGAAAATGGATGGAAAACAGTGTTGTCATCAATTAAACCTATCAGAACATTTCTTGCCCTTACGAAAAAGCGGTGAGCAATGCAACAATCGAAAATACAGTCCTGCGCTGGTTGTTTCTTGTACATCCCCCTCCCGGGAGGAGTTTGTTTTTAGTTGCACCGTATACGCAATTGTGCAAAACGCAAACCAGCTGGTTTAATTGATGACGACACGGTTTTAGAGCTTTTTCCTAGGCCATAAAATAACTCAGATTTCGTTGAGATGCTTCGGATTATTTTTTCCATAAACTGAGTAATTGCCAATGAGTCATGACTTTTCCTATAAGAAACAAACTGTAAAGATATACAAGAAAATATGATTCTTGAAACATTTAAGTTTTCAAAATTGGAGCTCTACATTTATTATTGCATATCACGTTGATCACTTGGCAAAATACAAATAAAGCAACTTGAACACTCCTGGAAAGGTTTGTTGATGTTTTAAAACCATTAAACGACTGCAGTGCATTTTACATTATATTTTCTGCCGTTTATTATTAAAACCATGCTTCTTTCCATTTTGTGAATACTTACAGTATAACTGTTTGTTTGCTGGTGATTGATTCTGCTTTGTATTTGTCGTATTTGAAGAAAACGTTAACCATACTTTTAAAGTTTCAACAAAAAACGCCTTTGTTTAAAATCAGGTAATAAACTTTGATATGCACTTGTTCAATTATCTAGTTTTGAGCCAGGCGTTTGTAAAACACAAGGAAACATATGCTTTTTTGCGTTGACATGAGTGATGACAAACAGCTGAACTGCATATCGTAGTCATTTGCTGACGTTCCACACCTACACCGCATATCTCAGCAGGTGCATTCTGCCGCAATTATGCTCCATCATTCTCCTCGTTGTAGCCTTCAGTGGCGGAGACAGACAGACATTTTTATTCAATGTCTGCAAAAATTAGATATGAGGGGGAGGAGATTGACCGCAAGGTCTTCGAGTCATTCTCCCCCTCGAAATACAAAGCCGAACAGCGCAAAGAAAACAAGTCATATTTCACAGAATTCTGGACATGTATCTGCAGCGACTGTAACATAAGTACAAACAAGACGCGCTGCAAGACAAATACAGGCAAGCGGAAAAAAATGTTTTAGAATACAGCTTAGGAGCAGTCAGCAAACGCAAGGAGCATTGGCCCCAAACCGTCTGAATAAGGGGATGTTTTACTGTAAGTCCACAATATTCTCTGCGTTTTATACTTTTTGACTTTTCTATAAATAAATGTACTCTGCGCACTTAACCACACCTTTGTCAAAGGAGTTTTGCCGTTGTAAAGAAATTTGGCAAAGGAGTTTTTTCGTTGTAACCTGATTCTCCGGAGCTGGAACACCTACAAACTTACCAACAGGATTTGATTTCTTACCATAACTCGTATTATGTACTGATGCAAGATGAACTGCATTTTGACGTACTACGTACAACCATTTGGAAGATCGGTTGTTTTTAAAATATGTTCCATATACGTTCATTAGTCTCACTTTGTAATTTTAAAATTTAAAGTCACATGTCTCGTAAAGCACATATGTATTTATTTACCACAGATGTGCACAAGGTTTTACTTCTGCAATTAGAGTACAACTCTCGAACTGCTATCCTTGGATAGTGCCCAAGCGCTGACGTAACAAAGTGCAGTCGTTGCAAATAACTCCTCCAAGATGTTAGGTTACAGTAGGTCAAGTGTGTCGACCACAGCAATGGATTGTTCGCGTGCAGGGCCAACGTCTCTCACGCTCACCAAGCGAAGCGTTTCCTTACAAAAGCGGACCGCGAAGGCCGAAGTAGTCACTGTCTGGATATCGTTTGCGAGACAAATTTCATAACATTCGCTGGTGGTTTGTGCCGGGAAAGAAAACCCTGGCGTCTCACACACTAAACGTCATCCATTGTATTACAGCCGAGCATGATGGATTGACTCTATAGACCCAGTTTTTCCAAACTGATAAACGAAAAATGTTATGATCGAAAACATCGAATAATTTAATAAATGCATCAGCAACAAGACGCCGTTTAAAGAAACAAGGAGATGTCACTAATGCCTTGATAGCGTGACTTACAGCAAACTGCTATAATTGGCATTGGGCATTTTTTATCGCGTTTAGAATTTTTGCATGAGTTTACTCCATCACGTTTTTACGATGATATTTGTTGATATGATGCATAACATAAAAGAAGTCTTAACGAGTTAGGACAGAAGTTCCAAGCACAGCTGTCCTGCGTTTTCCCTTCATACTACACGTTCTTGGATAATTTTTTTGATTGAGTGACTCTTTCCATATGGCATCTATTAAAAATGCGTTGTTTCACGACATTTTCCCGGCTGTTTGCAAAGAATTTCAATCCTAAAATGCTGCAACAACAAACACGTGCTAATTTGCTCGTGGCGTCTGTGGAAGTCGAACATTGGACGTTTATAGAGTGGATGGCACAATGGATGTTTTCTTTTCTGAATTGGTCACTGAGTGTAACATTGGTCCAGAACCGATGTTTGTGTGACAGTGAACTCAAGTAAGACATATGAAATGATTTTATTCCATGAAATTGTTGTAACTCTCAACAAAATACTCTACAGTTACACCTTCATGCAGAAGTTTCGAAACGAAAAGGTATATTTTCAGGTACTTTTACCCGATCTGTCATGTGAAAACTAGCCAAGGGTTTAAACCCAATGCAGATGACCGCAACAATGACACGGATGGATGTGCAAGGCGTTACTTTTGTTTGAGAAATTGTACATCAGAAAATATTGCTTAGAGGAAATTCAAGTAAGCTAAGGGTACATCATCTCATTCGGCAATGCGCTGATTTTACTCTCCATTAGTTATAATGCACTATAGGAAGCGTTTCTTGCGTTTGCGAAGAGCTTGCTGTAAAATAATAAATGTGAAACTAGTTGCTCTGTTTACTCAGAAGCAAACAACCAATGAGGCAACTCTGCTTGGCTACTGTCCAAAACTCAAATTACGAGCTCAAGGTGAGTCACCTTGTTTCAATGGCACCATGCGGCATTTCCAATTTGTTCGCACTGCTCAATGCACTTTCTCCCTAACAATCACGAGGAACGGCCCAGCAAGCGCTTCACTGGCTGTGTGAGGATCATGTTTCGGAAGAAATATTTGTCGATTAACACGCGATGTATTTTTGTCCCACGCGCAGCTGTAGTTTTACACGCCCTGCTGCACCTGTGAGTTTCCATGAAAAGATGCTCTGCTCTTTTTTCAAAATAGAACGTTGCGAGAAACGTTTTGCTTGATCCAGCTTTGGCAGAATATATTTTTTTTAAATAAGGTTTGAAAACAGGTAGTTTGTAAAGACAGCAACCAGCAGAGTTAGGCATCAATTGATGTTCCTATGAATAACAACATTTGGAATATTAATAAAGTTATCAAATGTTTTCCGTTGATTAGGTTCAGTTCAGATGTAAATACTCTGGTATTGATTGTGAAGAAGCAACAAGACATTAATGTTCACAAAATAAACTAAATTGAAATTACGTCTCACAACCTTGCCTGGATATGCGCAGTTGATCATTTAAGTTAACTAAATACGCAGTTTACTTGTTTACTTGGAAATACCATGTGGTTATTTTTTGCGCCTTTGATTGTTTTAAATATGACTACGTAGGAGGAATGTGCGGTCAAGAGAAGCAAAAATGAAAAAGATGTGTATTTAATACTTAGTGTAATAAAAACCTAAAAGATTTTTAATTTGAAATGTTTTGGAATTTTTCCATTATTTGAAATTTTTGAAATGTTTTGGGAGCATCATGAAATCAAGACACTGAGTAATTGCATGCTCTATTTTATTTTTTATAGTTGCTGCACAAACCAATAACAGATCAGATGTGCCAAACAAAAGTCCTATTCACTTACTCGCTGTCGTCAATACAAGTAAAATACTATGAAACAAGCAGCAGTAAAAGTTGAGGCGCAGTCATTTAGATAGGCTTGCAAATATTTCAACATTTTAATGCCACATAGAAATTTTGTTAAACAATTAATGATTCTCGTAAGAGTGTGGAACACAAGTTCAGGGGTTTGTTTGGGGAGAATAGCTACAAGTGTTTGTTTCAGAGACTTGCCAGTTAAATCAGTCAAGTTTATGCAGAAAGAAAATTGGGAAGGTGCAGTTAGTTGATTAAAAACAACGTGTGAATTAACCACATTCACATCAGTGGCTCACATTCATTTTTGAAAGCAATATTTGTTTGCATGTTGCCCTCACGATGACAGTATAGAATTACTTTGTTTATGGAATCAAATTGAATTTCTTACATCAAAGTGATAGTCAGTTTATTATTGTCTCGTACCGCCGACAAATTGAGACGTTATGTAAGATGTGAATCACAGATCGTCGANGANGTGACAAAGGCGGTTTGTTCTCTGCTNGATTCGACTCTTCAAGTNCTGCGGCACGCGATGTATTNGAGGGATTTAGTTATGTTTTTTCTTCTACAGAANTAACANNGAAAACGATTCGNTGGTTCCATGTCTATTGAAGGTGTTACGATCACCTCCATAGTAAAGCGTATCTTTTCTTGGCATTTCCGACAACGACCAATGAGAGTTTCGTAGTTTTCCTGANGTGTTGTACTTTTCCTTTTTGGATGACCAAGGCGCGATTTGCCACAACAAATATGATGACCTCATACTGTAATGAATAACCAAGTGAAAACTCCAAAAAATGCAAAACATGTTTTTGGAAGGCCAGTTAACGAATNACTTTGATNCAATAATTTTTTATTCAGCTTGAAATTTACCCTTTGCATGAACAAACTGCTGATAAGTTCAACATCGAAATATACTAGTAATTCCGAACAACGATCACGTCTTTTCCTCATCCCATATGTATGACAATGGATAAAAATACTAAAACCGAAACTTCTAGTGCAAACCTTTTGGATAGGTCGATATGCTGCTTGTGTAAACCGTAAACAATGACTGTTACGTGTGGTAACTACTGAGCCCAACCTAAACTTCGCAAATTGCAATGAACCTGGCATTGGTGCACATGCGAAACTTATGCATCAACATATGTTTTTTCCTCCATGTTAACTGAATTCGGCAGACACAAGGTGATTCTATCCATTGCATTGGCTAATGGCTTTCATCTATTTGGTTGACCAGTCAACAAACAGATGCAATCAACAAATCAAGCAGGAGAGCTGTTACTGTGAACCGCCTTTGATCCGATTTTGATAATTATAAGCTGCGTATTTAGAAGAAGACGTGCGGAGTCACTATTTTGAACTGCTCGTCTGTAACACACTTTCAGTCAAAGGTAGTCACGAGTGGAACATGTACTGTAATGTGGAAGTGCCAAGGCAGTGTTTTTTGTGCCACCAAGTGAAGTGTTTATCATCTGATTGGTATCGGGAGGATGTGTTGCTTCGCCCCACCTATTGAGATAACCTAGGTTGTTTTACTCACGTCGGGGTGATTGCATTTTTGTTTGTGTCTTTATGTTTAAATTTGATTTTTTGACATCCGGAATAAGTTCCATTTAGTTAGAATATTTTCTAACTTGAGTTGGGTGGGGTGGGGAGCAGAAAAAAATTTTCCTAGATTTAGTTTGCTTTGGACATCATCGGTTCATATTTTTGATTCGCTTTTAACAAAAACTTTCGCATATCATTTACAACCGTTTCTTTAAAATTGCAATTGTTTTCTCATTGTAAAGCTTATCTGTATGTTGTAAAAGATAAAAGTGAGTATTACCTGCAAACAAAATTGGGATTTTTCTGAGATTTGCTAACACGTGTCTAATTTTAATATTTAAACGACCAACCATTCCAATCAATTACATTTGCTAAGCGTGTGATTGAGTTCAGTCCTTCTCAACCCCAACCGAGGTCTCCTGACAAATCCTTGGGTTTACCTGCTGTTTTAAGCATAGTATCAAGTCACTGATTTTTTCCAGAATAGTGAAAGACACTAAAGACACAGAGCATCGGTTCATCAACTGGCTACTTGCACAGCAGTGCTGGCTGAAACAGAAGAACAATCATTTTCACCGCGACGTTAAATGTGACGTTTATCAGAGCAGGAATGCCGCTTACAAGAATACGTTCACGCGTGACAACACCAACACCGTGAATTGCAGCGGGTTGCCATTCTGCGCTTTGTTTGACGATGTCAAGTGGCGTGCAGACCAAAACAAGCACCCACATTTCAAAGGAAGGACTCGCGCGGCTGAGAGTCAAAGGCAGCAATCAACTATTTACTGTGGTAATGCGCAACCGTCGCAACACGTCGCTCTGACAGACACTGTCTGTTTGTGCCAAGTCTCACCTGCTCACAAAGCGTAAACTCAGTTCTGCTTTGCGTTTTGATTGCAATACGATTGGATGAGTGGGTTAATCAATAAGGGCTATCAGGGAAGATGTTGGACTCGAAGTTGTGTGATTCCAGTCTGGATAAGTCAATCTGCGATTGAATCCTGTGCCGGTTGCGAGAACCAGCAGAGCTGCGCATGTGGGTGTGGGGCGGGCGCGAATTAAACTTGGTGCAGGGCGAACGCGGGACAAGATATTCTTTATACGGGTCAGTGAATGTTGACCCTTTATACGGGTCAGTGAATGTTGCATTTAAGAGTGACATGAGTAAGCAGTTCAATGCTACAGAGAGCTTTTGGTACAAGGGTGTAGCGACATTTTTCAGTGGTGGCGAGACTACAAATTTGTTTTTACAACTCTCAGTGATCTTGCAGGAAATAGTTTCTGCGTGTTGACAACTAGCGTTGCTAGTGAGCTAGTGTTTCGTATGTCTAGGCATGTCGTGAATAGCAGAAGATCAATTTTATAGAGTTCATCAGTGAAAGGCATACTATTTTTGAACGGTGCTTTTTTAAGGCTAAAAACGAAATTCTCAAGGTTGAGCCCTTCATGTACCGCGTGCGCTACCTTTCTTGCAAGATGCTCTGCAAGTTTCAGAGTTTTACATTACAAGCAGAGTGCCCCAATTTTTTTGCAAGGTTTCTTTGCAAGTTTCAGAGTTTTAGTTTACAAGCAGCGTTTTTTAAACCTTCTGTTTTCTTGGAAATAAACCACTGAATAAAATGCCACCAGTGATGAAATGCGTTGCATGAGTGTTTAGTGGTTTTCAGACACACAGTGCCAGGCGCAGGTTTGGGACGGAAACAGTGCGGGGCGATGAGGGCGTGGGTAGGAGCGTGCGCTGGAGAGTTGAAGGTTAGATGACTTCCGATGCGGGAAAGAAGCGTTCAAGATTTTTGAAATTCCTGCGAGTGCGGGGGGGTATTTAAATCTTGCGAGTGCATAGCGAGAGCGGACAAAAACATTCAACCCGTGCAGGAATCTAAATGTGCGACAACGTTAATAACGGCAAGGTATACTTATTATTATCCATGTCATAATGCAACAGGAAAATTGATGTATCAACGCCATGCAACGTATACATGGTGGACAACAATCGAATGACATCTCAGTGAATTACATAGTGTTACTGGCCATATGGACCTATAGCTGCAAAGTAAACGTTGAAAAACTGCGACTTTTTTCAACTTCTTGTGTAGCACACATATTGCCAGCACGTTTATTTACGAGGAAACAATGGTACAGTTTAGAAACTATAATACATTTCTGGTCATACCAACTTAATTGTTCTTTGGTTTTTCAACTTATTTCACAAAAGAGAAGCCTTAGACCTGCTATGCATTTTACTTGCTTAAGTGTCTTGAATATTAGGGCACGTTAGTAGTTGTGATAAATTCCATGACTGTCGGTAAATGAAGCCAATAAACGCAAGCAAATGGTTATTAAAACATGAAGCATCACTTCGACAAGGGTACGTTTNTTCAGTCNNGTTNAATTTCATTCCATTCGGCGTGTACTCCTTTTGGAGTCTTTCGCTTGCATTCACTTATCAACGCCGAGCACGTGTCTGNGATAGGCTACAAGTAACGTTTATTAATTTTTCCGTACAACACGATCGGAAANCAAATCCAGACCAACAGTTCTAGCCGNGTCTGCTCAANAACTTCTGATGAAAACCCTAGNTCAGTAAATGTCTGNGGACTATTGTAGAAGCATGGTTTCATCCAGGGTGAAAGTCANAATCTCAAAGTCTGCGAANTAGTGTCGTTTCACCAATATATAAAGAGGACCAATTGAAAATAGGNNTGGCAAATCTTAGACANCTCACCGTTTTGAAAAATTAAAAATCNTATTTTTNGGTNTGCAAACCAAAATCTCCTGCTGATTCAGCAGGGTATTGAGTTTTGGTAGACCTTTGCAAACNTGAAATTNTGTTGCAATTCTGGGTGATTTTTGTTCGTCCGAAGTTGGAGAAAAATATTTTTTTCTTGCCATGCTAGGGCTTGGTCTTTGGCATTCTTTGTTGTAGTAGATTCCACTGCTGCAGTTTTTAATTACCGTTTTCAAAAAACTGGTAAAAATTGTTGTGGCCTGAGGAACGCCTACAGCTGTAAGCAATTCAATGGTGAAAAGAATCAAGTAACATGCTGTCCTTGAAATTAGATGGCTTCTTCGAAAACAAGTGACGTCTTTCAAAATAGAAATACAGTGGTCTTTATGAAAATGGTCGTTTTTGGTCATTTGTTTTCAAGAAACTTGTCTAAATGCAGATCATCTCACAATGGAAGCAAATAATTGAACGCTTTTTTCACGTAACCAGAATTGCCAGCGTTGCATTTGTGCCTAGAAAGTGGTAATATCCGTTTATTCACATTGAGTTTTTGCAACAGTCGCGCTGACGTTTAGTACTGAGGTCATCTTTCAANGAACCATGTAGCGAGAGATGGTTGCTTCGTACCGTAGCATGCTAGCCTTTGTTTTGTGGTGAGGTTTTTGCATCATTGATAATTGTTGATGGCGAGGAGTGATTTGAGCTTAGGTATTATCAAAAGGTCTAGGTTTGCTGCAAGGTTTCGAGGAATCATTCAAATTGGCTCCACAATTATGACTTTGCGCTGATTCGAACTTACACATACTGTGTTCGAGTCATTAGTCTCCACAAAAGCAAGATATTAGCAAATAGTTTTAAGGAAATTGATTTCACATAATTCTACGCACCTTGTTACTGACATCGGGAGCAATGCTTCTGGTGGAATGTTGAAGGTAAAGCAAGAGGAGAGAAAGAAAGCAAACTCAATATTTAAATGTATAAATCAAAACACAAATTGCGCTATGGTTACAACTGGAAACTGCGCTGTTCCCGAATATACGCTTTCAATAAAAATGAAACCTACCTGACTCGAATCACGGAGCAACAGAGCCACAGCTACGAGCAGNAAGGGATAGCTCAAGATAAAGCGGTAGCAGAATGTATATGGAGAAAGGCGGTCAGCAGGTGGCATGGTTGTCAGACATTTTTCAGCGAAGGCTTTTATACATTCAACTTTGGAAAAGGGGAACGAAATCCGTAAATGAAAGACTCTGTCTTTCATAAAAAAGAGGTTTAAACAAATGGGCCAAGCAGAATGGAACAAAATCAATGAAATATCGCAATTGAGGACAAGACGTTTTCACAGGGTGGACGACTTGCTTTGAGTAAACAGTTCTGTGTCTGGTTTCAAGCCATTTATCGTCAAAGGTATACAGAAAGTGAAAGCTAGCCTTTTCTACAAAAGTAATATTGCAAGACTCGTATTTAGATTGTTTATTGAAGGCGAGGAAACACTGTACAATGCTGCGACAAAATTATCTGGAGGCTGACGGCCCTGCTGTGTGGTTTGTTCCAAGTATCTGGGTTTATTGACCACCTCGCGGAAAAATTGTTTACTGTTTGGCCAACATTGTGTTGATGGCAAATCACACAGGTCGCCACATAAATACCATATATTGTGCGTGCCAGGCGTTTATTCTTTGGAAAGCTTTGTTTTTGCCGGGGTTTTCTGAAAGAGTTGGGAACTTGGAATTTTTGTGTTTTTGAAGGCAACCATACGTGTACAATGCTCGCAAGGGCCCGATAAATCGTTGGAAATTTTTTTGCATTATTTACTGACAGGTGCCTGCAAGTGATTAGTTTTTGCACAATTGTGATGACGCTTTTGTAGGCAATCATTTCCCTTCAGGAACGGTAAAATGCCTGCGTTTCCCTTCAGCGATGACTAAAGATACTGTAGTGATATTTAGACTATTTCCTTGATACCTCGCCGACCGATGGCGCTAGAGAGTCAAATGAAGACATCATCTGATGTGGAATTCCGTGTACATTCTTTTAAGAAA
>JGI24159J19872_10013586_pt1 | contig 10576 bp, 9 predicted proteins | sample Ectturendosymbi4_FD_19872 | JGI IMG/M metagenome (IMG submission 19872)
TGATTTTTAACCCTGAACTGTATTATTATTCTTCTACTTCTGTGCAACAAATCACGTTTTTTTGAATTGTTAGTTCCTTGTTTTTCACAAACAAGGGGTGCGAAAAATTTTGTAGGGGGGTAACCCCCTGCGCCCAACTGGTTACGGACCTTCGTGATCAACAGTATTTTGTTTGGAACACTGCCTTTCAAAGCAAAAATTGGCGGAGGCCTAGCCCCTGGGTCCCCCTGGCTACGTCTATGCTTAGGCATGGCCAGGTTTTGTCATATTTTCCTTTATGGATGTAGCGGCTGTACACAGATAAACACCGCCTCTCATACTGTTGTGCGCCGACCATGATTACGACACAATACCGTTTGTGCGTATCGTATGCGCGTCTCACAATCGGTGAACTTGTATGTGCGAGCGCGTGGTCACGTGACGTTTCTATCACCTCGTGTTCCTTGCCGAAATCCTGTCTTCATTTATCGGAACCGCGTTACCNCNNTACTGTTCAAATGAAACAGTCGCAGCAAGACTGATTGCTAGGTAGACTGTACACACACAGTTGGTTCCCAAACCAGGGATCTCTACATAATTGGCTCCCATACCGGGTATGCCTACATAATTGGTTCCCAGACCACCGGGAATCTCTTCATAATTGGTTCCCATGCCGAGAATCTGTACATAATTCGTTCCCATACTGGATTGGCTGGCATGAGGAATGTCAACCGAATGACTGCATTCGGTCAGCAGCACTCAGTAATAACTTGGATGGTTATCCGTTCCTTCGTTTCTAATTCCTGACTTCTTTCGACAAAGTTACCCCTGTCTTCACTGACATGCCAGGCACGTCGTAACTTCGTGAGACAAACTTCTGGAACTTTCCCTTCGTCACAGTTTAATTGGATCACGTTTCCTCGCTGTAATCCTTGCGGGACTTTGTTTTCATTCAACACCATTCACAACTTTTCAGCACCATCGCATCTTAAGGGGTGATTGTTGAAGTTTTGTCTGTATGCAGCACATTGACCGCTCCTCCTGTTGCACTCATTCGATGTTTTCTAGACAGTCCCTCATCTATAGCTTTTGTGCAGCTTGTCATTTGACCTTTTAGCCGTTTACAGTATTTTTGAAGCCCGAATTAGGCCCGAAACCCAGATTTACCGAGTCAGTCAAGATATGCGTGAGTGCGGAGTATTGGTGGCGTAGCAAAGTAAACATGACTGATTAATTTAATTTGTCAGTTTTATTTACGATGTAATCAATTCGATGGTTAAAAATGTGTCCATCGTTGCGAAAAAAGTTATATGCAGGCCCGAAATCGGCCCGAAACATTTTGACAAACTTAAGCCCTAATCCGGCTCAACCTGAAAAGCCCAGCCCGACCTGCAACTCTGCTCTGATCCCATGACCTCTCAGAAAGTAATAACGACGCACCTCAAACCAGCAGTGCGTCACCTGACATCTTTCCGCACAAGACCAACCAATGCCAACGACGTCGGACGATTCATCTCTCAGACCCACTGAGCATCATAGCTTTCACCTTGCAGATCCCCTCAATACAGTATACTTCTGCAGAACTCACTTTTGCCCGTTGTGCAAGGTCTTCGGTACCAGTCAGAGGGGGTCGGAGTCACATTTTCAGACTCCGACTCAGCTCTTGTTCCAAAATTTTTGAATCCTGATCCGCCGTCCGAATTTTTTCGGATTTACACTGCGGCAACCATCGATGCAACAGACATTCGACGTTTCTACATAAGCACAGACATTTATACAGATCATGCAGACTCCTACTACTGCCTAAAATATAAAGAGACTCCAGATACTGGTCCAGTTTTTCACAAATTTTTGACTCCGGCCGGGATCCGGGTCCGATAAAAATCACAGAATTCTGCCGGAGTCGGTTCCGACGGTACGGATCCGTGGCCACCTCTGGTACCAGCATAGGCTGCTTCAGTCTAGGGGAATTTTGTATTTAGTTATGCTTTAGTGATCAGCTCGTCACGTGACAGGTTGATTTGGACGCGTGTTGGACTGTATGAATCTTCCTGCAGTGAAAAATTATGGTGTGGAAATTCCTAAGACGTTTAAATATTGATAAGATTCTTCCAAAATTGTTAAGTGATGTTATTAGATTGTACAGATTTAGTTCCAAGTTTCACAAGAGGCTGGGTAATAGCATTAGAAACGTGTGCCCAATTTCGGATAGAGTAATACAGGTACAGATTAATGAGTTGTAAAGAATTTTTGTTGCAATCTCTAGCTATCTTAAGCAAACAGCGTAATTAGATATATCTGTAGCCATTACACTTGTCACCAGTTTTGCATAAGATCGCATAGCCTCTAATTTAATTGCATCAGAGAGTGATTTTTTCCTGTCCATTTCTTTACTTTATTACCAACAAGGAACTGACGAACTGAATTTTCAGTAGATTGTAATGTTTTTCAGATTTGGGTATTTTTGGCTACAGTTTTTTGTTAAATTTGTCTACTTTTGGTGATTTTTATGATAAAGTTGTCTGTGAAGCTTTTTAAAATCTGACAACCCTGCTACATGGAGTAACAGACCAACATGACAACGTGTTTTCATGTGAAAACGTCGTTTTCAAACGGTTTTTGGATTTTAATTTAGTTACCAGATTATTACTTTATACATTACTTATATCTCCATCACGCACAGTGTCAATTGCTGATCACAGATATTATCGAAATAGTGTCGATTGCGCACCATAAAATTGGAAACGCATTTATTGTGTTAGAATGCATTGACTGCGTCGTGGAATGGGGACCGTGGAGCGACTGTGCGAACAACAAAAGGTCTAGACAAGAAATCGTTACTGTAGACGCGGTGGGAGCGGGAAGAACGTGCCCTCCACTGAATACCGAAACAGAAGGTTAGTAGAAAAAATCACAGTACCAAACGGATAATGCAAATTTGTCTACATAGGATGAAAAGATTATGAACTCATTTTTAATGCTAATAAAAAAGGCCCTTTTTTGACATATTCAACGTTAGAACCCATCCTTCCTAAGGTCGACTGCTTAATAAAGCAATTTTATTGTAATATCCTCTTCCTACAAAACGTTTTTCTTGACAGACCAAAAAATTGTTTTTAATGAGATCGAAACTGAAAATTTAAAACAAAAATTCTACGAATGTTGAAATACCCGGAAAAACTTGAAGCGCTCTAAGAAAGATTGCAAATCTCGCAACTGCTCACTGTATTTTCGTGTATTTTGGACAGAATGCATTGACTGTGAAGTTGCATGGGGCGATTACGGTGAATGCGTTAACAGTGAGATGACTCGAACGCAGTACATCGTCACCGTTGCATCTGGGGCCGGAAAAGCATGTCCTTCACTGCAGTCAGAAACAAACGGTGAGAGCAATGTGCAGTGGTTCTGACTTAGCAAAAATAATGCTCATCTGCGGCTTCAGCTGCATTCAGAGTCAGATTATGAAGACGACTGCACTTAACTAATTTGGCCGGAGGTACCACCTTTGTGGTCCTGATTTTGTCTGATTCTTGATAATAAATCTATCGTTTCATTTCAAAACTTACAGCTTGTGCCGACTGTGTTGTGGACTGGAGCGACTGGGGAGAATGCCAGAATGGGAAAAGGTCCCGATCTCAAGAGATCATTTCGGATGAAGTAGGAACTGGAAGGGGTTGTCCAACTCTTCAAACGGAAATTGAAGGTGGGTGTATGACGCTCTCTTATTCGTGATTTTAATGATCAGAAGGTCCTAACAACGCTTTTGCTTCACGATAATGCGTTACCACTTGAAACAGCACAGCATCGATATGTTGTTTGGTAAAATATCAAATCAGCAGACGAGCTATTTGCTGCATACACTAAAATATGAAAACTAGGAGCTACTTTGCTCAGTAAGCAACGATCCGTTGTAACTGCACTGACGCACTCGTGATTTTCTGAGATGGAAATTGATACTACTATAATTGTACAGTCTTGGTAAGTTTCGGCCTAGTTTATGTGTATAACGTCTTCATTACCACACCCAACGCGTGAGGTATAAGCATACGTCGCAGTGATAAGGAGCACAGAAATACAAGAATGAAATCGAGGATATATACGTGGAAGTAGTAGAAAAGTACGCGTTTGATGACGCTAATACGTTTACTTTGATGAAACACAAGCATAAAGGTCATACGCATGAATGACGCCATCACGATTATTATAATGTAGTACTGCGATGACTTTCCACATGCACCGATTTATAAAATACATGGGGGGTGATGGGAGGCTGCGAAGGACCAGTGGCCATTTAGGCTGCAGACCGCCCAAGGACGAAGCTACTTTTCGTGTGAAGGGAACAGTTTATAGCAGTAAGTAAACGTCTTTTGCTCTGAGTATAAAGTTTAATATACGAAATGCGGTATTATGGTTTATTGAAGCAAGATGCGTTGTGTAGACTAGGTCAAGCCACCAGAAGGAAATGGTTTAGCGTTGTCGCATTGAACATTTGCTGTTTTCACATATTTAAAATGTTCGTGAAAGCTAGAGAGGAAATGCGTCAAAAGTTATAAACTAGTGCAGCATTGCAATGGTGTTACGGCCCACGGGATCTTAAGCAGGTTGAGAACTAGGTGTCCAAACATTCATTGCGGAAGAGACTTCTCAGTCGACGTTGCGATGAGAACGGAAATTCGTTTGCAATTCAGTAGGCATGGTTTGCTTTACGCTCGTAGACTAAAATAAAGGCATTCAACTGCTTCATACGAGGGTTTGATGCGACCAATTTTAGTGAACACATCAAAAGCCAAACTGACGAAGATACAACAGCGATACTTCCTTATTCGATTATTTCCATTATAACAGCGTTAAATAGTTAATCAATGCACCTGCTTTATGTATACCAATAAAACGAGCACAAATAATGTTTCTAGTAGTTGCATAATCATATTTTTTGTATTCCGCTGAAAAAAGTGCCAAACGCGGTTTATTTTTTATTTCTAAAGAAATTTTTGTCCAGATTTCTGTTGCACTGAACTTTATCATTTCAGCGCCCGACCTTTAGCGTGCTTTTGGCAAAGCATGCTGTCGGATTTAGATTTGTCTTGTATTATACGGATGAACACCTGTAATAAGCTTAGAATAATTGATAAATGTAGCTGGTAGCTGAGAGTAATTATACTTGTACATGAATATGCTCACTTCAAGGTTATATATATATTTTAGTTAGAGTACTTTCTGCGTTTTATAAATGGCGGTAACTTTGTTAGTCACAAGTTCATTCGTGTTTAAACAATCTTATGGCGCCATTTAAAACAACCGATATTGGCTGTAGATGATGTGAAGTTCCTCTTAACTAGGCAATAATCCCATACTGTTCTCATGAATTTATTATGCTGTGATACAAAATACGTAATGCCTGGTTATTAACATAATGTTTAAGTTCATACATTACACGAACATATTTGGATACAGTACAACACAACTGTTTACATTGCTCTTTCCAAGTCAGTTTACATCTACAATTGCACTAAGGTACTTGTAAATTAAAGTTCTTTCAATGCGATTACAGTTAGCTTTTATTGCAAAGGATTCTATGCTTAAATGTTTATTTGTGATTAACAGGTATTTTGTTTTGGAAATATTTAGTGAGAGCAGGGGCGGATCCAGAGGGGGGGCGATCGCTCCCCCTAAAACCTACCAGAGTAACTTTTTCACCATAATTTTGTACAATTCGGAGAGTAACATTCGCGATATATGGCCATTTCGTCGTCCACTGTTTTGTTACAGAAGTGTTGTGAAGTATACCTCACCTCTCTTACAGTAGCGAAGCCGTCATGAAACTTGGCTACCAAATATTATTGACATCGTCCCTGAGTGAGAGTTTGTTTGCTGTTAGCCAATCCATTACCTTTTTCATTTCAGGGTTAACCGAGTTTTGTAATTTTCTCATATTATTGTCGCTCTGAACTAAAACTGTATCATCAGTAAAAGTATAATTTTCATAAAACTTGAATTTGATAAGTCATTTATGAATAATAAAAAAAATAAAGGGCTTAAAATCGAACCCTGGGGGAACCAAGAAATAAATGAATAATTGACTTTAAAGATGATTTAGTGCTTCCCTCCTGAACGTACTGTTTTCTGTTGGAGAGATACGACTGTATTAGTTTAAACGCGTTTCCTCTTAAACCGTAATGCTCAAGTTTTGTCAGCAATATGGAGTGATTCACTGAGTCAAATGCTTTTCTTAGATTTAAGAAGACCGCACAAGATGCAAGATTTTTATCGAGGTTTTGAAGCAGGTTTTCATACAAGTCTGTAATGGCCAGGGAGCATGGGCGTCCGCGGGGAGGCAAAACGGGCATTGCCCCCCTGGAAATTGGTACCAAGAAGCAAAAATTTCTAGAAAACGTAAAATCAGTGGTTTAATTCCGATTAGTTGGGTTAATTCTTGCGATGACAGTTTGTTTGCCGATGTGACACTCACACTGCACAAGAGCCAGTTCACTGTTCTTGAATAATGCAGTCGTGAAATTGCAGTTCACTTAATCCGTTCCTTTGGCTGTAAATGCAGGCTGCGAATCTCGGGAGCGATATTTGTTCTACTATCAGCCTTTGTTGCGTCACCATGACATGGCAACATATCTTTAAAAGGTTCTTTAAAAGGTTCACTTCAAGTTGCGGTGCCACAGTGGTACTCGTTTTGCAGCATGTAACTGTTGAATGCAGACACCTTGGCACAGGGGCGTAACGAGGTTAGATGGCGCCCGGGGCAAAAAGCAAGTTTGGCGCCTAATGTTCGAACCTGATGTCTTTCGGAAGCAAATGTAGTATATTGAAGGAATTACTTGTGACATTATTGGGACTTTTCAGCGCCCCACGCTGTCATTCCGCGCCCGTCGTAGTGATTCGGCGCCCCCATAGTGATTTGGCGCCAGGGGAATTGAGCCCCCCTTGCCACTACCTCGTTACGCCCCTGCCTTTGCAGGTAATGCAGCGAGACAACGAATGAGCGACTGCTAATAGCAGCAAGTCACGTACGTTCATACCAAAGGTGGGCGAAGTGCGACTCGTGGCTCTTCTAGATAATTAGCAATGTCTAAATTGGACAGAGAGTTGTTACCTCGTATTTACCGTTTGTTTAATTTATCAATTTGTTTACGCGAGCTCATAAGGCAGTTTCCTATCCAGGCAGTAAACTTAGGGGGGCGATTTCAGTAATGTTTGCTGGTCAAGTCTGATACCGGCTTCGCTACTGTAAGAGAGATTAAGTATATTTCACAACACTGCTGTGACAAAACAATGAACGGCAAAATGGCCTTCAATCGCGAATGTTGTTTTCCGGATTGCACAAAATTACGGTGAATAAAGTTCCTTTCGCAGGTTTTAGGAGGGCGATATCCTCAATTACCCCCCTGGATCCGCCCTGTCGTAAGGTTAGTTTCCAGAGAGTCTGCGCGATTTGATAACAAAGATAGTGAACTTACAGTAAAGCTCAAGTTAGGCTACTTAAGTTCCCAGAGAAAAATTCAATTTTTTCGAAGACACATATTGTCAAAAGCATTCTGTCATTTTCCCAATGTCAGAATGAGAACGAATAATTTTCTCGGAGAGGCATTTGCAGGAGCACAAAGTGGAAGAATACAAAAATAAATTGTAAAACTACTAGAGGAGCTCCAAGCCAGATTTGACCATTTCCAAGAGTTAAGGCCAATCTACATTGAGGCCGTGCCAGGAGTTTGCAGGCGTAATTGTTTGTTATGTTGCATCGGGTAATTCTGCGCTCGTGCACGGCTCGGCACGGCAACTCCTGGGCGCAATGAAACAAACAAAGAATCGTTCGCGGCTACCCCCGGCAACTTCTCAGTGTAGATTGGCCTTTAAAACTATGCTTTGCATTCCTTGTAAATCCATTCACTGTTAATGCAGTCAGTGATGGCTCTCTAGTTCTCCAATCATTTGTCACAAACTTGTCTGCGCTGTAGAAACGAAACTGACTGGCTCTAAAAAATCTTTAGTCAATGCCACTTTACAGCTAATTTCTGGCCACAGGTTCCAGAAAATACCCACAATTTAAAGGACCAATGCGCATATAGCACGACATATTGCTGTCACTTTTTTTTCTCTGTAATGAAGTTCGTAAAATCAAACCATCGTGCAAAACTAAAAATGAACACTTGGGAGAATTAATTCGCACAGCTTTAACAACATTGTCCAGATTTTCGGAGACTGCAAAATCAAACAAAAACTTAATATTGACAAATACTGTGCATCATTTCATGGAGAACTTGCATTATTTACCATATTTGTATTGACACTGCAACTGGTTTTGAGGCTGGCTAGTGTTTTTGGTTTTCTGCAGATGACTTTTCCATTAAACAAGTTTTCCCACCCCTGGTTTATACTATGTGTAAAGAAACTTGAGTGAAAGAGAAGCTTTGCTGCCAACAAAGCGCAGTTTTTGCAATTAATGCTCCCTCTGAAGTGCGCAACTGCGCAGTACCACCAGACCATTTGCGCTGAAATCTCATCCAGCGCACTTGCAACATTCCAAAACATTGGAAAAACAAGAAGCTATTCCAATTAAATATGCATTTTGTTCGTATTTTGATACAATTTTATACTTATTCTAATAATTCACAAACTTTGTAATTCATTTAGAACTCTGCTCACTCAGTCTTAAAATATCCATGCTCACTAAAACAAACATTTACTTCGTGTAAAGTTGTCTTAGAAGGAAAGCACTGTATGCAACTGTTTTCGTGACACTGGGCATTTTCTTTGTGGCGTAGAAAGGCGAAGCGTTTTGTGTACGTCCACTTGTGTTGCATCATCAATAACCCGGAAAAGATAGGCAAAATGTTGACGTTGCCCCTCCCCTGGAAAAATTTCTGCGGACGCCCATGCCAGAGAGGGGTAATGGATTGGTTATTGGGAAAACCGTATTGTTGCTGACTCAACAAGTTGTTTCTGATGAAACAATGTACAGTCTTGTGTAAAGCACTTTTTCAAGTATTTTTGACAGGTATGTTAACACTGATATCGGTCTGTAATTAGTGAGGATTTCGCTACCTCCCGACCTAAAAATTGGTAATACTTTATCGATTTTTAGATTTTCCGGAAAAAAGCCGTCGCTTATGCGTTCTTTTCATCAGGTGAAATGACGGTAATCTATTTTTTGTTGTCTTGAGCTTGGCTTTTATTGCCATTTCGGGTGTAGCAGGACGTAAATGTGTCAGAAAAGGATTTTTGCATGCAGGCTACTTCAGTAGTTTGTACCGAACAGGTGTAGGATCCTCACAAATAAAGTCGTGCTGTCTGTCTTCGATATTTTTGAGATGCCGTTTCATAAGAAGAAACTCATTTCCTTCTTTGTACGACACAAACCTTGCAATGATTGGTCGTGGATTTTCCTTGTTTTTCCCTTTTTGTCCTAGCTGATGTACTCTCTGTATATCATTAGGTTGGGATCTATTTCGAGCTCATCTACTACTGAGCGCAACACTTCTTCCCCATGACCATTATCTCCTTTGTCTTATTCCATACCAGGGGTGGCGAAACCTGCTCTATGTATGAGCCGCATGTCGTAAAACCCAAGTTACAAAGAGCCGCAACATTAAAATGTAAAAAACGAATTTATTTGCAATCTACGCTTCTGTGACATCATAATTCTTTTTGGAACGACTTGCAAAAGTAAAACTGTACCGTTCGCTAGCTACCACAGTACCACTACAATATTTCTACACTTTGCAATAGAAATTAAAAAAAAAACAACAAATGTATAATTTTTCGGAAAGCTCAAAGAGCCGCATGCAAAGGTTCGAAGAGCGCATGCGCAGGGCCGGCCTTAAGCCGATGCAGCTACATTGGGCCCCGCACCTCTGGGGCCCCGCGCTGTGGTTTTTGGGTAGATTGTTCATTTTTGCCAATTACACGTTGCGCTTAAGAATTCAGTAGAATCGCCATATAAATTTCATTGTTAACAAAGAACGCTCTCGTCAAAACTAGCGAATTTCCTCTATTATCGAACCTTAGCAAACGTGCTCAATTCTCGTGTTAGTGCTTTACACCTGCGCTCTACCATGATCGTAACACGGTTGACTGAACACGACGACGTCATACAATCACTGCTCAGAGGGGCCCCGCGCGCCTAGGTCTTGCATTGGGCCCCGCACCTGCTAGGGCCGGCCCTGCGCATGCGGCTCGTGAGCCGCAGTTTCGCCACCCCTGTTCTATACCATAAATAAGAATATTTTCTCTTCTGATGTATTGATCTTGTCTATCGAGTTGAAAGACAATCGGATTTGTTTTCTGAACCATCTCGTTGCGTAGCTGCACTTTTTCTTGTTCAGGCTGATTCAATTTGTTTTCATGTTCAACCACCTTTTTATTCCATTTAGCTCAGTGCTCTTCAACCTTTTTGTCAACGCGGAACCCCTCGTACTTTTGCGTTTGTCATGGAACCCCACTAAAAAAATTTAGAAATTATGAATTGCTTGGTCAGAAAATTAAACATTTCGTTATTACACTGTTACACTTCAAAAAATAATTAGACACTTCAAAGCATAAATAATTATTACAAAAGTTATAAAGTCAGACATTTAATGACTCTGTT
>JGI24159J19872_10013588_pt1 | contig 10576 bp, 9 predicted proteins | sample Ectturendosymbi4_FD_19872 | JGI IMG/M metagenome (IMG submission 19872)
TAAAGCGTTTCATCGCTGAAATCAATAACTGTAATATACAGGGTATTTGAGAAGATCAAGAAAATGAAATCACGAAACATGAAAAAAACAAAGACTTTAAAACCATGTAATCAACGTTTTATGCAGTGGAACCAAAATTCGGTGATAACTGAAGCTGTAAAGGTAACTGTTAATCCGTATCGATATGGTCACGGGCAAAAGACAATTAGGGCGACTAGGGCTGTCCAAACTTTTCCAATGAGGACCCAATTTGACCATGTGGAGGCGCCCGCGGGTCAGCAGTTCCATTAGCCAGTATTTAAGATTACCCTGGTCCGGGCTTTCGCTTAGGATTTGAGGTAGAGACCCTTGCGACGGGCACAACACAACACAATCTGACATCAAAGTCGCGGGACATGTGAAATGTACTCGTGGGCCGCACTTTGGACACCCTCAGGTTAGACCAGTGGTTCTCAAACTTTTCTGCACGTTGACCCCCAATTAAAGTATACATTTTTCTGTAGACCCCGTGGCCTAGCCCAACAGTTACTAACACAAGGAATTGTTCTCCGTCCTACTGCGTAGCCTACTGCTGTACTACCAGTCTAACTACTGAGGAACTGCGACACTTGCACTACAATATTGTTTGTGACGTAACAAACACAACAGTTTTCATAATGTCATCACAATGGATGATTTAATGAAACACTATACGAATCGAATGTACTTTTAAGCTATTGTAACTGAGATTTGATCAGCGCTCTTAATTTTGTTTGATTTATTGAAAAACACCGTTTGCATTCCTTGCCCGATTAACAATACTTTTGAATTGGAGGCTTCATTGCTCCAGTAGACCCCAGCAATTATTCATCAACCCCTTTGCCATTCAGTGACCCCCATTCGACCCCATGACTATTTATCGACCTCTTGGATGGTGCAATTGACCCATGGCGGTCGATATCGACCACTTTGAGAACCACTGGGTTAGGCTGTCCTTCGGCTAATGCTGGTGTTCTCCAAGAGTAAAGGTCTCTTAAGACGATTTGTTTCCAAGAACACTGAAGTTCATGCAGAATCAATCGCTTCCCAAAACGAATGTCAGCGCAAAAACGAATTCATTCAATTACATACCCGCATTTCACCTGGGGAGGGTCGCGGGGGCCGCAGCCTTAGGAGGACTCGAAGTACCTCACGGTTTTCAGCAATTTCAGATAGTTCTGATGGTTTCATATCAAGACAGGACCGAGAAAAGTTGGATATGTAACACGCCACCTGACAGCCATCATTGTCACTAATCCTATAGTCGAAAAGCTGAGATAATCAGCTGCGGAAAAATTATATTACTTTGTACTTAATGGATATCTCCGTTGATAAACTTGGCACAATGTACAACTAAATGCGAGAAAAATAGAGTTAAATGCCAGTGTTTACCTTCGTGCGGGATATATAAGCTTCCCATGCAACGCGGTTACCAGGATGCCGGAACACGAGATCCTTCCACTCCCTCTCTGCATCTTCTGATATGCTTTCTTGAAAAAAAGAAAACAATGTAAAGAAACAATCGACATTCGAGTCAAGCTTTAGGATTTTTACGAAAAAATAAGTTTAAGCACCGCTCAACAAAAAGAATACATGACGTGATTAAAAATCGGAAACACCGTGAAATGTCGGGAGTTGAACACATGGAGGTCGGAAGAAACAGAATCGTTGTGCGGCAGGGACTTTTTAAAAGAAAGATGACTGACCACATGTACCGGTACTCTTTCTTTGGACTCACCAAGCAGTTTCAACCGATGAAGCTTAAGTTGAACATTGGTTGGATTTGCTGAAATCGCCCTGTCCAAAATTGCGTTTTTCCTTTCAACAGTCAACTTCACGTTTTTTGTTCCCATTTCTGTAACAGCCGAACAGTTATGGTTACGAGAAAAACAACAACCGTTACATATGCAGCAAGACAGCAAAGGAGCGAATGTGCTTTTCTGCTTACAAAAGCACTGCGACAGCAGCAGTGACTTTCAAGCATAAACCATCAAGCAAACAGCAAATCATTTGCGCTGTTTGTGTGACCCGAAGTCTCTAATTTCCTTTAACGCCGTCGGAACCTATGACGGTTGCAATCAGCATACTCGCATGCACAGCGATGAGCTGTTAGTTTGCACACACACACAAACGTCTTCAAAAAAGTATACGCACAAGCGCCGAAAAAGGAAATTTAGTATCGCCAAGTTTTACAGCCAAGATCTTTTTCCTAACAATAATTTCGATAATGAAGTGTTTATTACTTAAGAGCATTGTCAGAATCTTTTGTTTTTTGTTAAAAAGCTTTCAAGCACTGTCATGATTACTATTATGGGCATGGCCACGTATAGCAAGCAATTTCTTACTGTCTTGCAATTGTACCAAACTCATCCACGCTGTTACGTCTTCGGGATGTTCTCGTGTTTTTACGTTCAACTTTTCGGTTTCAACTTTCAGTTTCACGTCCGAAGCTGTTACATCCTAAACAAGGAGCAAAAAAGATAGTTTTATAATGCTTTCTGCGACATCTTTGCTCATATAGCAATGATAGAATTTTATTTGGCAATGCACGGGCCGGGTGCCATATCGTAAAAGTGGTAACGGTTTAAACTTCACACCCATGGCTAATTAGTCGTAACAGTCGTATTGAGTAGTGTGCACCAGGCATGAGGCGATTACATCACAATGTAATCGATGACGATTACGAATAAATTTGTCTTGAAACATCTTCAGAACGAAAACAAAACCCATTTGCATGGTTTGATGTAAGAACATTTTCAGACAACATACGATATGGATCAATGCAATAAATTAAATTACTAATCTGTAGGGATCAAGCACCGGAAAGAAGAAAAAACACATTGATTGTTTACTGAGATGTTCGTGCAGTCAACAAACCAGTGGCCTAACTAGAGGTTTGAGCTAGTGGGGAAACTTAACTGAAAGAGGCACACTGCCTCTGTAAGAGATCTAGTAGTCAACACCCAGAAAAAAACTCGAGAAATGATGGTGAATCCGGGTGTGGATCGCTATACTAAAACCACAAACCAACGGAAAACACTCCAAAAAACGCGAAAAGACGACACCCTACTAAAAACCTATTGAAAGGATACTAAAACCAAAATATAAGCCAAGTGGGGACCTGTTTTTTACATTTAGCTGGCCAGGTGAGTCAAATCGCCCTCCCGTCTTCCCTCCCGTCAGTTACTCCACTGCTACAAACACTTAAAAATATTCATTAAACAAAAATAATCAGTATTTAAAATCTTTGTTACAGTTGATAAACATCAACGAAACAATCTTTTATCAGGCAAACCACATCTATCAAGCTTGAACATTCGTCCAGCAACCCTGAAAATTCGTTTGTATGGAATTTCAAAACTGCTGACTATTTCTTCTATCTGCGGATTACGGTCGTCTGCAAGCCAGCATAGCACTGTGTAGCTTTTAATTTGAAATGAGATGAACAGTGATACCGATATAGATGCGCATCTGTCTATTGGACCAAAAGTCAGTGGTCAACAAAACAAAACCCCATAGGCTTCGTTGAGTTTTTTACCAGTATCTGGTGGATCACGGTTGACATGTTAGTTATCAGCAGGCCCGTAACCAGCTTGGGACATCAGGTGGGGCGAAGAGTTTTCTGAGAGGGGCCCAAACTTTTTGAACTATGTCCAACACATTTTTCTAGGGCGGGCGAAGCCCCCCCTACGCCCCCCTGGTTACGGGCCTGGTTATCAGTATTGTGGAGAGGCACTTTCGACATGGATTAAGTACCTTATTCCATTCCTCTGAAAAAAAGTTAATTACTGTACTAATCATATACATATCCTACTCCGGCACTTACATCCGTAACTTCACTCTGAATATACATAAATAAAACGAACACCTCTCTTGGTAATGTCCCACTATTCTGTTGCCGATGTGTCAACCAGTTTTTAAGAAAAGCTCCTATTTTTGTTGCTACGTCTCACCATACTAGACTCACTACATTACTTCTGGCGGCNAACAAGAAGGCTAGCTGGAACAAAGCGAGAATTAGCTACAAACGCTGTGCTTGCCCCTGGATTATAGTTCAATCGATGACGATTACTCAAAAAACCGTAATCGATTTCTCGATTACGATTGACGATTACCCCATGTCTGGTGTGCACCATCATAATAAGCACACACCGTATTTATTCAATTGTAAGCCGCGGATTACAAAGTTTTTTTTCATCATTTCGTGCGGTTTACAATCGACGGCGGCTTACATTTTTTTTCTTTAGCTTAACAAAAGGTCTAGAATCTAGATGACGCCCAGTCTTTCCTTGTCTACGGTTTGTTGACCAAACTCTCTTTCGCATTATCTTTTCTCTCCTCAGCATCACGTGCACGTCCGACACAGAAGAGATTATGATGAACAGAATGCAGTTGTAGTGCTGTGAGCATCATTACCAGGGTTGCCAGTTAAACGCGAAACGTGCTGTACACGAAACTAAGTAACCTATGTACAAGTGCGGCCTACATTATTTTTCAACACCATTTCGTGCGGCTTACAATCGAATAAATACGGTATACATCCTCACAATGATAGCATGCTTGTAGTCAAAGATCGGCTCCTTCCAAATGGTATGCCAAGCAACGACCAAAACTTGTTTCAATCTTTTACTATGATGTATCTGTGCTAGGTACAAAGTCGTCAGGGGAGACTATTCAGATCCTCTGCCTCCACCGGACTATTTTGGTCATAATAAAATTTCTTTTAACTTTTACAGCAAACCAGTAGTTGAATGACTTCATCAACAAAGTTTGATTTGCGACTATCTTAAAGAGGTTACTGGGGAAGAGCAACATTTTTATGAAGTCAAAGCACAAACGGTTGTTTCAACAACACAAACATGTTGCTTCCACATGGCTCACAACTAGTTCAATGCTGTTTTTTTGGTCATAGACCAAATGTTTTTGAAATGACCAAAAAATTAAGTCATTTTGGTCAGAATGTTTGAAAATAAAGGCAAATGAGCACTGTTATGGCAAGTTTTAATACAACTGTGAGACAAATGACCAAAATGTCTCAAAGACCAAAACGTCTCAGTGAAAAAAAGCAGATTCAAAGCAAAATGAACAAACTGGATGTACCAATTTGAATGTTCAGATTACAGTTTCACGGAATTGTGATCAACAGCATACCACAAGCAATGTTACGTTTCAATTCGCCAGTGGTATACAAGCTGTTCTTGTTACCTCATCAGCATCCATCGAAGTATCATGGTGATAATATCTGTCCAATGCAGTATGTTTCCGTTTCTTTTTGTTTCTTTTGAACTCGATTTCTAAATGTGGAGAGAGTCCCATACAAATGCTAGATTCTCTGTGATATCTATAAAAAAACAAGCAGGACATTTTGACTCATATCATTCGAATTATGTGAGTAAATTGTTTTCGTTTAACAATTTTATGTGACAAACTACACTGTATGTCCACCAGCAATAGCAGAATTAGAACCCCAAATTTGAATAGCAGAATTAGAACCCCATTGCCAAATTTGAATAGTCACAGAAATGACCTTGGTATGTAAACCTTGTATGGCCTTTTGAAAAAGAGATTGTTTTTGTCCTTAGACTTGTCAATCACAATTCCAGCTCCCTGACTTTCTTGAGGAACCTGTTCAGTGGTTTCTACATCTGATACATCCTCGACATCATCATCTGAAAAACTGACATAGATCTCTGAGCAATCTGCAAAACATACAGATAAAATTTCCACTGTAGTGTTATCCCAAAGGATTGCAAACAGCTTACACGAAACATTGTCCACTAAACCTTTGATCCCCTGATCACAAAAAATGATTTATTCAAACACTACACTGAACCTGAACTTTTGGTGATTCTGGCTACATGGCAAACAACTGAAGATTGAACAAACAATGGATGACAAGCTTAAATATGTCAGCATTCTAGTCGCTACAAATGGCAGATTATTTTACCACTATATCATATTGTTGTCACAGTCCCAGCTAAGTCTTGTGCTCCACTGATGAGATGACACAGGTTGAAATACTGCCATGCATATTTAAATAAAATTATATTCAGACTGATATTGGGGGCTAGGGTGGAGAATAACAAACATTTAAAAAGCACATAAATTCCAAGTAAACAAAATTTACATCATTCAGCATCAAAACAATGTTATAATAAATCTATGTACCATTAAAAGCTCTGGGTCTGCTGAAGTTTTTGAGGAATCAGCCGACTGGACTCTACCTTCATTTTTTTGCAATGATTTAAACTTGCACAAATGTATATTCAAATAACTGGACTCCGCAAAGGTGAAAAGTCTGAATTCATCAACAATTTTTTTAATGGGAAATTGATTTCATGTAACACTACGCATCTTCAGTCCTACAATCTTATTCAAATAGGATGTTTACATACCATGTAAGATGAATGGAGTTGCTACAAACAAAAATAACATAGAGAAATATGCAAGTTTTTTGGAAATCCAGAACCAGCACATTGCAAACTCTGGATAATTCTTTGAAGAAAATAAAACTTTACATATACAACAATTCATTATTTTCTGTTTCCAGAGCAGAGGTAATAACGGAGCCGAAGTGGACTCCAGGAGGAGTCTACATTTTTTGCCGGAGTCAGAATGATGATAAAACACTGGACCTGGAGCTTGAGTGAATTTTTCAGTTTTTATAGTAGCCAGATTATAGCATTAATTAAATTAAAATTTGCTCTGATAGGCTAATTATTAGATTGATGGCTCTTTTCTCTTGGTTAAATTGGACAGTGAGCGATTCAGTGCAAGTTGCTCAGGATGAGGACATCTGATCTGGCTTGTGCATAGAAAATGCCCAACTGCTGTATCACAGGAATAAGTGTTTTTGATTTTGTAGTTATGTGAGTTATTGGAAGTTTTACCTCTGCACTGTATCTTGTTTTAGGTGGTATTTACAATTTGTTATTTTTCGTGAAATGCACAAGATAAAAGTGTAACATATCTCTTTACCCAACCTTGCTTTTTTACCCAAATTTTGTTTTTTGGCCAGAACTTTTCAACCAGAAACACTAGAAAGCCAATCAAGGGCTCTAAAAACTCGGATTACAGCCTAGTTTCCAATAAAAACTTAAGTCAAAAATTGGCTCTTGCAGTTTGGGGTCCAGTTGGGGCCAAGAGCCCCATGACCTCGGCTAAAAATGCCTAAACCTACCCTACTTATGACGTCTCCCACACAAAAAAACAAAATGCAAAACTTTCAAATTTTTTTTTCAATGACCAGATAATGTAAAGTTGTAAACATGCCTGTGTGCCATACAAGTTTAACAAAACCACAGACAGTCAGCCTTTTCCAAAAGTAAGTCAAGTCTTATATAACAACGCCAATACTCAGAAATAACTAATCCATAAGCAGCATGACATTGAGCAAATCGTAGTTGCTATGTAGGATTTTTTGTACTTGTCATGCAATAGCAAAACATTCACAGTGTTTTTTCAGGGTTTGACCTTGCTGACCACAAAGACATTTTGAGAGATCACAACTAATTCATCTAATACTGAGATGGTTGCAAAGCAAGGTTTTATTATATTTTGAGGGTGGTAAAGCAAGTTTCTACTGTATAATGAGAGACCGTTGGCAAAGTTTTAGGGACTGTTACAACCTTAACACCTTAAGGTTATCTATCTTATTTAAACGTTAATCTTAAAACACCTTAAAAACACTTGTTGCAGATACCTTTCTCCTTTTGAGGTAGTTTCTCTCCATGTTGATGGAGCTGCTGTGCTTTCAACAATGCTTCACTGTCTTGAAAGCTTTTGTTTTCCAACCATTTCTTGTTTCCTGGAATCAAAATATAAACAATAAATATAACATAACTGCTGCTGTCTCATGACAATTGTCACAACATATCCAATTTGCATATTGCTACAATGTATTGTATCAAGAACCAACAAAACATTCAAAAATATGAAAAATAATAAGATCAGAGTTTGTTTTGACAACAACAATACAAATTTCAGACAACCTAGACTGCAATCACAGCATGTACAACAAAATGAGCAAATAACTCCTGTCTCATAAATTTGAGGAAAACAGCTATTTTGATGGAAGGTTTTTTCATGCTAAAGTTTGCCATCACATTTGATTTTTTCATACCCACTCATTACAAACAGGTTATTATGGTGTTAATTTTGAAGTAATCAAAGAAATATAAGAACCCATCATGGAATCAAACAAAGGAAATCTAAATAACACATTTTTCATGAAGAAGACAGCTAAATATGTCAACTTTTCATTATAAATTCCTTTCATAAATCTACTTTTCACTCTGGAAGTAAAAGTGTTGAACACTAGCTGAGATTTTTTCAATTTGCAATCATTTTGCATTTGCTCTACATACATTTAGCTATTTTTAAATGTAAAAACAGAAAGTTAAAATGGTAAGTAATAACTATTGTGAAACTTATCCTGTCCTGAATGAGGAAGCTTAGGCAATCATTTAACATGTTTATTTTCATTTTCTTATTCTATAAAAAAAAGTTTAGAATTGCAATTTATAATTAATTCCAAGTTCATGAGTAGGCTAATTGTAATTAGATTCTTTAGCACAGAATCATCTTAATAAAAACATAATTCAAAAAACTTAAAATAATTGCATTGTAATTGAACTGAAACAACATAATTGATCTTTTCATAAGTGGACAATTTGCTAGTGCAAAAGGTACACATCATACAAACAAGCGTCAGTATTTCCATCTGAACCCACAGTTATATTGTTTGCAAGTACGGCTGGCTTATTTCGCAAATCAAGTCCATATTTTTATTTATTTGTGACCAGGCACGAAGTCCATAGTAAACACACACACTCTGCAGAATGCAGGTTGATAAAAACAGACAAACCAGAATGTTTTACAAGGCATTGGAGATGGCAGAATCACAGGGTTGCAGACACTTTTTGCAACTGTGTTGAAGGCAGAACCACAGGGTTGCAGACACATTCTTATTCCTAAACTGGTCAAGTCCAGGTAAAATGTGAATGCATTATGACCCACACGCCATCAATCAAACAGACACTGCAAAGTTCATTCACTCATTCACAGAGTAAAATGCGACTGTAGTGTTCAAAGAATAGGGACGAATACAAACAATCTGACTGCATCAAAGCACGTAATCACATGTTGTTAGATTTTCTGCATCTTTCAAGAAACAGGCAGCTGAGGTACATGTTTTTTTGTAACAGAGCTTCAAAGGTAGGAATGTTACATTGAATATGGTAGCTACTAACACTCGCTCTCCAGGGTACGTTGTATAGAGCTCTGCATCCAAAATGATAGGCCACACGCAATCTCTACATGCATGACTTCTTGAAATTACACCATAACTGTGATGCATACATGGGCATACAAAAGGAACGAAAAAGTACATTTTTAACTGCATTTTAACATCGGGATTTCAAAGGAGGCTCACAGCTGTTTTCCACAAACAAAAACATTAAAACCCATGCCATATATGCAAGTTACTTCACAGAAATTTCAGTGCAAACTATAATAAAATGGTTTTCATTAGTCTAACAAGGGAAATAACAATAATATTGTTGCCAACCATGAACCAGATGCTACACAATGCAAGTAAATGTGGTTGAGGCTGTTTCTCACAATGTATGCAACTGTGATACCTTACCTTTGCATGCTTCATATTAGGTTTTTGCACATAAGATCTCATTAGCAAATTTCATTCATACGACATGTCGCTCTTTCATTCATTCATGCATGTCACAACAGTCTAAGTGGGTTACAAACCTCTGATTCACATTGCAAAAGTATAGGCTAATGCTACCATATACATTTCACTAGTAGTAGTAAATCTTACCTCCTTTTGTTGATTTTTGTGAGACATTTAGTGCAGCTGGAAAAAGACTCATTTTTGACTGCTTGGTCTGATTGCTGAACTTTCAACTCAGCAGCTTATTGCACTAGCCAGAAGTTAACAAGCTATGCAAAGTCATGAAGTCATGCAGCTATTGCATGTCCCTTTCTGGAAAAAAACATCAGCTGACCTTACCAGAGCTGAGAAGATTAAGTTTTTCAAATCCAATTCCAATCCGACAATTTCATTTCAAAATCCAAATCCAAATCTGATAAACTCTTACAGTTCCAAATACAAATCCAAATCCTGTTTAATATCCAAAATTCTATCAGTTGGGTTCTGCCAATGGCAAAATAACTCCTGCACAGTGTTTGCTTCATGAGGCAAAATAGACACTTCCACTAGATAACTTCAAACTTGAAAACAAACTCAAGTTTAACTTATGCTCTCTTTTTGGCTCAGAACACTAGTATAAGCACTCTTACAGTAGCATCAAATGCAATGATACACTCAGTTATAAAGTCAAGTGTAATCAGACAAACAAATTACCAAGTAACTTAAGTACAGGGTGACCCAAAAAGATGCGTACCCATATTTTGTTCGATAAAAAACCCACTTTCTTGAGACGTTTTCAAACTTTCTTGAGAACGTCTGGTTCTCAGATGAAGCCCATTTTTTGCTTTCCGGGCACGTCAATAGCAAAAACAATGTTTTTTGGGGTTCAAA
>JGI24159J19872_10013589_pt1 | contig 10576 bp, 4 predicted proteins | sample Ectturendosymbi4_FD_19872 | JGI IMG/M metagenome (IMG submission 19872)
ACAACTTTTGAACCTGAAACCCCAGCAGGTCATCCAAAGTATCAAAAGACTCGGATTGTAGCCTAGTTTCCAGTAAAAACTTTAGCGAAATACCACCACCTAACGGTTGGTGCCCAGGGCCAGGCAAAGTGGGCCAAGGTGGCCCAAAAGTCCTCTACTTATGACGTCACTCACAAAAAAACCACATCCCCCAAGCAAAAAATTTTTTTCGAGTGCAATCTACTAGACTGGCCGATCCGTTTGAGCCGCTGAACAGCTCTCTAGCGCAATGGGCGGAGGAGCTAGGGCATTGGTAAGGCAACCGAAGACTGCTGTTTTTTCTGCGAAAATCACCGAAACCAGGCGGCTCTCAAAGTTTTAAAAGTTGCTTTTTGTCTCATGTCATGCTTTGTCACTATAATGCAAATCAACAACAATCAATTACTGCAGTAATACATTTTCGTGAACACTCCTAGCTACTGCTCTGGTCATTATATCACTTCCAGTTTCATGAAGGAATTTTTTGCTCAAATAAACTTCACTGTGGTATATTACTGCAATATCATACATGCCTTTTGTTCTGCTGTTATGTAATATATAATTAACTAATCCTGTCTGCATGAACTTTGGCCTTTAATCCACCCTCATCATTTGGCATGTTGTGAAACACAGGCTGCTTTGACATGGAATAGACTACATTGCTAATATTGTATTATTTTTATGTTGCATTAAAAGAATGAGGACCAGAGGTTATATACTGTAGTATTCACAAAAACAGCAGAGAAACATTAGGACACAAACAGAATATATAGCATGAGATATGACTACTAGCAAAAAATAAAAGAATAATTTGTCATGAAATGATAAACAGCAGCATGGAGAAATGAGATAAATGAATAAGAATGAAGAATACAGTAGCATGAGATGAAAAAGAAAATAATAAAATAAAAACAGAGTGCAAAAAATTCTTAAGGAATTAAATAGCAACACCTGATTTCTCTAGGGTTTAGCCCTTTTCACTAAAAATATCTGATTAATGCTTTGACTCCACAAGAAAACCATATATACTATACAACACATGGCCTATGCGGTCCGCGAAAGCTTTTCTTGTTACCCAGGAAACGTTTCTTAGTTATAATTTGATCCTTCAAGCTTTCTGAGTTGTGCAGGCCTGCTAGACACGGTTTGAATTTCCCAGTTGTGCTGCAGCAAAGCACAGTGACGTTTTGATGGACAGCTTCATGGTTTGATGGACAGCTTCATTGGTTCATAACAGCAGCAGTCTTATAGAATTCAGTTTGAGCATCAAGTTCAGTGTTGCCATAGAGGTCAGTCTCATTAACATCAGATTGTTGTTTTCTTCAACATCAGATTCAGATAACATCAGGTATTTACACTACAGTTTTATCTAAGCTAAATGTTATGCATTTTTCTTGCACACTTTATGCGCATTCTCAAGTCTTGTGTAGTTTGGCAAGATTTGATCTTGCAAACCGGGGCGTGCCCCAGCCAGTCCAGTTGCACATCTTCTATGCTCGACTGCTCGTATTCAACAAGACATTAGCGCAGCCTGATTTTGCAGTTATAAATTACTCTGATGTAGTGATGAGTGTGTTTTACTCTCTTGTTTTAACACGCAGCCTGATATTTTTGTAGTTATGAACTGCTGTGTTGTAGCGTTGAGTGTATTTTCAGACGATATTCTGACCTCCAGCCTTGGTAGTTCATATTCAGCGCAATGACACAAAATAAGGAGATTGTTTACAGAAGAATATGCATATTATGTTAGCAAACTTCACCAAAGTGTTGGTTTAGAAACAGGAATATGACATCAAATTGTGACATCACAAACAGTCCTCACCAAATGCAAATGACCACCATGTGCCACTGAATGAAATGCCTACATGAAAATTTTTACATACGTCACTGAAACCCATCAGACATTTTTCTCAAGACCAGGGTTGCCAGATATTTTTATGGCCAAAATGGCTGTTTTTTGAAAAAGTTGTGGCCAAAATTACAAAATCCTTCAACTATGGTAATTTACACAGTGATGGAAAACTCAAAATGTTCGTAGGCAGTATATTTTTTGCCAAAAAAAATCTGGATTTGCCAACAAAGGAAGATTTTCCCCTAAACTAACAATTGCTAAACTCAAAATTGCGTATTACAACTGTCTTTCTTTATCTTAGTAAAGCTTAAAACCATATATTAAACACTACTATGGATAAATGCTTCAAATCTGAGCCATTTCTGTTAAACAGTTTGAAATTAATTTTTTAATCCTATGACAATGCTAGAAATCTCTTGATCTTGTGCTCCAATTATATGAACAAGATATGAAATCTATGAACTGCATGAAGTTGATAATGATGATCATAATCACATGCTGAAAACCATCAAGTCCACATACTGTATGTGAACAAAAGGGTAGAAACTCTTGAGAGTAAATACTGAGCCATATGACAGGTATGACTGAAACAAAATCTACTGATTACAACAAGGACTAAATAATTACTACACACTTTAAAGCAGGGGTGGCCAAATAGCGGCCCACAAGCAACATGTGGCCCGCCACAGCGTTTTCAGTGGCCCGCAGAAGCATTCAGGAAAAATCATCAAGTCCGAAATTTCTTCCAACTTGTTTTGCAATCTGAGACTGTGAAGCTTTTTAGAGTACGCAAAGATTTCAATGTAACGATATGTTTAACTTGTCATTTTTGTCTTGACTCTTAAGTTAAAATCGTGAAATCTGACTATCACAATGAATGTGCTTCTCAAATCAGATTGTTCATTGCGTATACCGTAATTTGCTGCGTGCAATTTACAGCATCGGAGTTGCCAAGCCAAATATCACAATATGTTTCAAAATATAATTGGCAACGTTTGCATCCGAAGTCACAACCCGAACAGCAGATAGCCTACGTCTTTCCGCTGTCAGACCATTGTTGCGTAGTCCAATCTGTTAGTTTTATCATCCACAATTTAGCACTTCTGTTGTCGAAATCCGAGGTGAAGTAAACTACAAGCGATGTATGTTGCTTATGTCAAGTGACACATTTGGCGGTTCTTATTTTAAAACAGTTGTAGTCTTTGATACCAGCAGCTTGGTATTGTGAAGTTGCAGCCAGCAGTCAGGCAGAAACGTATTCTACCTGCAATAGTAGTATGATACTTTCATTTCAATTTTTATCATGGACAAGAAATGCAAGTATTTTGAAGAGATTTGAAATTTGGTTTTACCTCTATAGTTGGAAACAGCACAGTGAAGCTATAGCTTGTTTTGTGCAACATTGTTCTCGGTGCTGATGCTGAGTTTGTGAAACCTTCGAAATTCATACAATATTTAGAGCCAAAGCCCTCCAATACCTTACAAAGAACTTATTCTAGTTTTGCTCAGTTGATATCTGTTATAGTATACCAGCAGTTTAATTTTGTGAAGTCGCAGTCAACATTCGGGAAGAAACGTATTGCAGTGGTGTGAAGGCTCTCAGTGGTAAGTATATGAAACCATCGAAACTGATATGGCATTTACAGGCAAAGCATCTCAATCATGCCATAAAAGTTTAGAATCTTCCAGCGCTATGAAGCGAGTTGGAAACATCAATGACTTATCTTGCCGGAAGTTTTCACCAAGAACACAGGCATCATATGACGTAGTACTTGAAACTGCCAAGCAAACAAAACCCAAATGTTTAGAGAAACACTTGTGAAACTCTGTTTGTTGAAAACAGGAAAATTACTTCTTGGAGTAGCATGTGAGGCAAAAATGAAACAAATATCTCTTTCCATCTTTACTATTCACAGGCACATTTCAGATATGTTGGAAGATGTGAAAGACCAGGTGATAATTGAAATGAAAGCGTCTCCAATATTTTCTTTACAAGTGGATGTGTCAACAGATGTTACTTCATGTGCTCAGTTGCTTGTTTTCGTGAGATTTATTTATTCATTCAGCAGACATTCAAGAAGAGCTCTTGTTTTGTAAGGAACTGCAAACTGCAGTGCAGATGTTCTAGAGAAGTAAAAACTTTTTTGATTCTGCAAAGTTTCAGTGGAAATATGTTTGTGGGTTTGATACTGATGGAGCTCCTGCAATGGTGGAATCATGTTCCAGCTTTAAAAAAACAGTTCAAGAACTTGCTTCTAAAGCTGTGTATCTGAAAGTGGGCTGAATCGTCCCCTTGGGAGCGATTTTGAATGACAAGGGGGTGAAACGACATGAAGGGGGCGAAAATGCTCAACCACTAATCAGTCACTGAGTTAACTTCAGCAGCCTAATATTATGACTTGTTAGTTCATTGTAAATTTTGTTTTGCTGTGATATAATTGTTGGAGGTTGGTACTACAGCAATTTATCTGTCAAATTTTTACTCTGAATTGTCTACGTGCCCGGTTACAGCATGGATTATTCAGGGCTGCGGAGCCATCATAAAAATGACACAGCTCTAGCTCCGCCGTTGTTGGTTTTCATGAGAGTAGCCCTGGCTCCGGAGCTCTCTTTTATCATGGCTCCAGCTTCTGATCATTTTCACACATTAATGTTTTGTTGACTTGGTGTGCCTCAAGTTGAATAGAAAACGAATTAAATCAAGTGCACAAAACTAAGAAAATACACCAAACTTTTTTGAGTAATTAAATCTGGTAGTTTTTTACAAACAGCGCTGTTATGAGGAAATCAGCGAAAAAACAGCAATCACAGATGCAGATGATTCAGAAAACTGTCACCAGTAGAAACGTAACTTAAGATAACAGTAATATAAACATTTTCTGGAAAGACAATCGTTGGTTTTGCTGTCAACGCCTGAGGTCCTTTTGTTATTTCTTACGACCAGAATAAAAAAATGGCTGTTTGGAAAACTGCATTTGTGTCATGGCATTTAAAAGCACACCAGCCCCAATTGACCAAGTGTTTTGCACTTGTTGCATGCTTTGCCTGTTGCAGCCTTGGTGATTCCAGCTAACAGCGATGCTCGGGCGAACCATGCAAAGAGCACAAAATACATAGTCGACTCTCATGTGCTCTTTCAAACACGCACACATTTGCATTAACACAAATGCGAAGATGTGTTTAAAAAGCCCTTTGTTCAAAGAAATAGTATGAGAAGAAATTCACATTTGACATTTTAAAAATAGCTTCAAACTTCTGATTTCTTATCTTTTGCACTCAAAATAAGCAGTGATGAATTGCAAGTAAAGCACAATTTAACATGCAAAGCTTAGGAGAAAATAAGACTGATGGTTACCGTGCTGAAAACAGATTTTTTCCACAGATGAAAACTTCAAGAAAAGTCCACAATTGTTTGCATTGATTTTATTCCCTCGTGATAATGTACTGCTATGCAAAGTAATTCTACTTTGCTACCAATTATTTATAACTTTCATGTTTTTAAGCAAAATATTAGAGGTGTTACTGAAAGACACTGCCTAACGAAAGGAATCCTTTCCCAGCAAAGAATCAGACACCAAGCTCTTATAGAATAGCCTATATGTTTCGCCTACGAAGTAGGCATCATCAGCTCTTATTCAAATAGAATCTGTTACTGAAAGATTGCTAAAAGCCATACAAAGGAGGCATTGGAGCTGCGTGCGGCTCTTAGAACAGTGTTTGGGAACCACTGTTCAACCAATAACACCACCCCTGCCAGCTATGATGTCACAGCCTTAGCGATTGTTAAATGAAAGAAACACCAGAGGCTTGCAGATCCAGTCTGGTGTCTCAACTCATAGCAGTCATGTTTAGTGTGCTATAAAGAGCACATGTAAGTCGATTTGGCAAAACTGTTAGAGCTCCAGCGTCAAGCGAAATTTCTGACCTCAGTGAAATTTCTGACCAGTTATTGGTTTACAGTTATTTTGCTTCTCGGAATAAAGAAATAAAGTATGTGAATTAATTTTTTGATGTGTGTTGAATAAATTAAAACATTTTGGTTAGATGTCAGGCACCCACAACAAGCTACAGCATGGGAATAACTTTAACCATTGAAAATTTTTGGCCTGAGACGTTGACCTCAATTATTTTTCTTTTTCTCATCCTAACCCAAACCTTGACCTGACATACTTGCCTAAACACGAATTCCTAAGCCCTAATAATCAGTTTCATCAGCGTATTTAAAATGTAGAATATTACTCTTTGCATGCGTGCATGGTGTGAAGTCAGAAATTTTGCAAGTCAGAAATTGCATGTGATACCGGTTCTAAATTTTAAACTGAGCTCCGGCTCCTGATTTTTATTTTGAACTCCGGCTCCGGGAAAAATGCCCAGCTTCGGTGCTCCGGCTCCATAGCCCTGTATCATGAGGTATGTTCACAAGAATGCTGGACGTAATATTAGCGTCACAATACAATTACTTAGTTCAGCTATTTAATGTCTTGATTCAGCTATTTAATGTCTTGGCTCAGCTGTTTAATGTCTTGGTTCAGCTATTTAATACGTTCTTTCAATAAAATTCTTTAATTGACTACCTTGTGTTTGCTCTACCAGGCTCGGGGGGCGAAAACGACGTATTGAGAATGAAAAGGGGGCAATGGAAAAAAAAGTTTGAGAAACACTGTTCTAAAGCATAAGGTACGCACCTGTGTCATACACAGAGGTGCGCTTGCTCAGAGAACTTTACCTACTCCTCTGAGAAATGTGCTGGATTCCATGATAAAATTATCAATTACATCAAATCTGTAATCATAACACCTGCCTGTTTAAAAAACTTTGCATGAATTCGACACACAAAATTCTGTTCCACCCATCTGTACGCTGGCTATTGAAAAGAAATGTTCTAAGCCGCATTTGTGTGATATGACTGATGAAGGACGGAATGAAGGTTTCTCAGAAATGAAAACCAACGAATTTTTGTCTTACATTGGTGACAAGATTTGGTTGAAATGTTTTGCATATTTGGTTGAAATTTTGAAAAATTGGATAACATAAATCTGTAGCTACAACGAAAGGTTACAAACATCATTCAGCTTGGCGACGAATCTGCAAGCATTATATTTGAAGTTGCAAAACTGGCGTCGGCACGTAACGCAAGGAAACGTTGCTATGTTTGAGAAATTGTCAAGTGTTGTTGAAAAAGTTTAAGAACTTGATGAGAGTTTGAAGACATCATAATAGACCACCTTCAATGTTCTGAAATTGAGTTCCAACGATATTTCTCTGAGCTCAAGGAGGAAGAAAATGCACTTGTACGAAACACGTTCTCTACATCTCTGGTTATAGCCAACATTCTCAATGAATTACAGGACCAATTTTTTTAAACTTTGGCATGATTCATAAGCACGTGATATTTTTCACGAAATACCACTTTTTCGGTTCTGGTGAGCTATGCGTGATACTCAAAACTGTCTGAATGAACTGGCATTCCGAATATTGCTTCCGTTGCCACAGCATTTCTCTGCGAGTGTGTTTTTTCAGCTCTAGTTCACATCAAAACGAAGGCACGAACTCAAAGGAAAGTAGAGGAGGTCATAAGATTAGCACGTCAAACACTCAACCACAAATTTTGAAGTTGGCCACATGATTTGAAAATTCAGCCATGAACCATCGCATTGAAAATGATTGAGGAATTCAACTTTCTTTCAAAAGGAATTTAAAATTAAATTTTATGAAATGCATTTTTGCGGTAATAACGTTGTGGTATATAGTTTGTTGCATTTTTTCATTAATGCATTTTGTGGCAATTACATGTGTTGAACAAGAGCAGGAAGGGGTGTCACAGGTTATGTGAAAATAACAAAGGGCGTCACCAACCGAAAAACATTGAGAACCACTGCATTAGAGCGTACGGTCCTCCGCTACACGCGGCCTTCTCCAAGGGACCCTTAAGCCAAAATAATTGCCCACCCCTGTTTAAAGCAATACAAAGCAACTGTTAAAGTACTGCAGAGTAAATAAACCTTACTCAGTAGCCTACTGTAAACATGATGAGAAACTTCCCTAGCAGTAGGATCTAACAAACAACGCAAAATCATGCTTAGACTAAAGTAGCCTAACATTGATTATGCAGTCACACAGCTGAGCATAGCAGTTTTCAGAGGACACCTGTAAATACCACAACATCACTAAGATTGCGAAGATCATAAGATTGTCTCAGTGTCTGTCAAGAAAAGATCACTCAAATTGCTAAGACAAGATGAGATCAATACGATTGCTAATACCACTAAGATTGCTAAGGTTAATTTCTGATCTTCGTTCTTGACGATCTTAGTAATCATGGCGATCTTAGCAATCTTAGACTGATCTTGTGGTATTTACAGGTGTCCGTCTTGAGACACACAGTACAATTGTAGCAGTTACCAATCGTAACCATGAGACTATCACTGATTGAAACACTTAAACAAAATCTATTGACTGCAATTGAGCTAAACCATTAGCTTTAAAGCTTACTACACACCTCAAAGCAATACAGGGTTGAAGTACCATAGTGCTCCTGCATTAGTGACAAGACATGAAGTCCTCCACAAAAAAAACTTTTCAGTTTGTCACTGTAAAATGGAAATTTCATTTCACAGTGACAAACATATAAAATAAATGGCCAGAAAATGGCCAAATTTTTAAATAGACAAATGTGTTTTTTCATGGCCAGAGTACTGAAAACATGGCTAAATTTTTTAAATTGCATGGCCAATCTGGCATTGGCAAGCCTGCGCAAGACTGTCTTGCATGTTTATTCTCTTGGTAGAGTTCGACCTTCCTGGCTGGCAGAGGTGGCCGGAGTCACTTTTTCAGACTCTGCTCCTGTTCCCAAATTTTTGAATCCGGATCCGGGGCCGGCAATTCTTAAAATTTGAGAATCTGATTCCTGTTCAGACGCTGGCTATAGTCATTGATCCAACCGAAATTTACCCATGTTTTTACTTAAGAAATGACCACACAGACTCCTGCTACTGCCAAAATGGAAAAGTGACTCCGGGTCCGGTTCCGGTTTTTCACAAATTTTTGACACCGGGTCCGGATCCGGCTCCGAAAGAAAAACACAGAATCCTGCCGGAGTCGACTCCGGCACTCCGAATCCGGTCCCACCTCTACTGGCTGGCGGCTGCAGCGGCACCTGGGTTGCCACTCAGTTGTTCCGGAGAAGTACTAGATGTTGAGTCTCTGCAGACCCAACACGATTTGGACAAAACAAACCGATGAAGCTACTCACAGTCGACGACAAATGTAGAAGAGAAAGAACAACAGAAAACTGAACAAGAAAAAATGTCACACTTTGTGAAAAAAATTGAGGACATGACACAAGAAAAGTTGCTGAAACTGGCCGAAACCAGTTCAAGAAAAACCACTTCCAAAAGAAAGACCAAGAAAAACACAAGATAGCTAAGTTGCAAACCATAGATTTCATGATAAAAAAAACACTAGATCAATGTTCCTCAACCGGGGTTCCACGAGTGGCTGCCAGGGGTAACGTCGAAACAGATCGAAATTGCCTGAGACAAAATTCGCAACCAAAGTTCCATGCAGTTGTAGCAGTACCACGTTTCCCAATACACTTGCCACTATGAATTGAAAAATCTGTTTCAAAACGACTTTTGGATCACCCGTCACATTTGTACCCAGCGTCAAGCGAAATTTTGGACCTATTATTGTTTGCCAGTTATTTGCTTCTCAGAGTAAAGGAATGTACTTGGGCAATTACTTTTTTGATGTGTGTTGTGTAAATTAAAACTTTTTGGTTGGATGTCAGATACCCACAATAAGCTATAGCACGGGAATAATTATAACCACTGAAAACTATTGGAGTTACTCTCAGACCTCAATTATTTTTCTTTTTCTAGCCCTGACCCAAACCTATCCTTAGACCCTAAGCCCTAATCATCAGTTGTCTCAGCGTATTTGATATGCAGTATATTACTCCGTGCATGCGCACATGGCAAGAAGTCAGAAATTTTGCTTGATAGTGGATCGGACTGAATTTCGCAAAACTCTACCGGGATCAGATATGGATATTGATAGTGGATCGGACTGAATTTCGCAAAAACTCTACCGGGATCAGATATGGATATCCAAAATAGATTGATTACTGCAGTGAAATGTTTAATCTGAGTTTTTTCAGATATAAACTAGATCGGATCAAATATTTGGACAGTACTATGGGATTAGGATCAGACTGGACTACACAAAAAATAGTGGGCTGGATCAGGATTGCAAAAATCTCTAATGCAATCAACATTGCTACGAAACAGAGCCAATGTTGTGCCGGAGTCATATTTGTTGAGCCAGAGTGGACTCAATCCTAAGTTTAGAGTACGACACATATCTGAATTTGCGGCGAAATCTGGCGGAAAAATAATCGTAAAAGCGAAGGGAAAATTTTGCTGTCTGGCGGATTTTTGGTTGTTTAGCGGGAAGCGCGAAAGCGAGTTGGCAATACTGCTCTTAGCTCGCGCAGACGACGCAAAGGCAATACTGCACAGTAAGGTTACCAATCTTTTTGAAACTGCAAGCTGCGTCTTGTGTACCGATTAATGCGAAGGGCTACTAGTTTGATACAAACTTATGAAATTAAAATTTTTCTCAATTTACCTTCAGTTATTTTAGTATTGATATTCGTTAATGTGAAGACATTGATCATGCTAATGTTATTTTTGGAACAGGCCCGCG
>JGI24159J19872_10013590_pt1 | contig 10575 bp, 6 predicted proteins | sample Ectturendosymbi4_FD_19872 | JGI IMG/M metagenome (IMG submission 19872)
TAAAAAACATCTTCCTACTTGCTGCTGAGTCTACCCGTTGCAGGGGAATGATTCCAAGTTTACAGTAGGATAGGGTGGCAATTAACATCAGATGAAATTTGTAACACTTTGTAGACTATGCACAGATCGGATTGTAATTACTTGACCCAAATTTTTTTTTCACCGGCAAGTTAATATGAAATCATTGATGAAAACGTTAACGCTCCACATGATTGTAATTAAACCATCACAATGCAGGCTTAATCGCAACAAATAAATATATGGAAAGAATGCAATTGTTGCCAAACAGTGTCTATGGCAGGGATCTCAAACACGCGGCCCATGGGCCGCAGTTGGCCCGCTGGGGTATTTTGTGCGACACCCGATGCGTTTTCAGCATTTTTAAATAATTAACATTTAGGTTATTCACTTTATTCACCTGCGTTAAGTGCTCGGCTAGCGAGTGAACAAGTTCGTTTTGAACGAATGTATAACGGGCTAGGGATACATTCCCTATAACAAATTCCCTATAACGGTACCATCCACAGGAAAAAAGATGTAAAAGCTGTTTCTAGTAAAGTTCAGGTACGACCTTTGTTGCGTCAGCGTCATAAGGCGGCCACAGGATAATCATATTGCGGCCCTGGTTCTTTTGTAAGTCCGCGTTTCGCCCTCGGATCAATTTGAGTTTGACACCCTGGTCTATGGCCTATTTCCGTAATAAAAAACTTTGAAACTGGATTGCTTCTCAGTCACAGTTTGAGCTTCAAGGCATATAAAACGTGAATCACCGCTATTTAGTTTTAAAACTGCACAAAAAGAAAGATCTATGATGTTCATTTAAGGCTATACCGCTGATGCTGCAGACAAGGGCAAGATATACAGTATTTGTAGCACGCCAAAATTATCAGAGAGGAAATTTTGCGATGGGCTTGAAATTAAATTTACATCACCATTAGGGGAGATACAGTTGGCTGGTGCGCCAGAAACAGTTGCGAAAAGCGTTACTCCTTGTTTTACTTTCGGTTAGTGATTACAAGCGGATAGATACAAGTTCGTATTTCATTATCACTAGCTTCCACACGGAGCTTAAATCTCAGGTAAATGTTGAGCCATGACATGAATTCTCAAACATTTAGGCTACACTATACACACAACCATGGTCGTCGGAAGGGGAGGCGTAGTAGGGGGCCATGGGCCCTCCCTGCATTTGGAAATTTGACATTTTCCTATTAAAAGTTTAGCAAAAAAACGTTTTCTTAGTTTCGATTAGAAAAAATGAAAATTCACGATTTTGCCTCCCCTACGAAAATTATTGGCTTTACATGGAAATATTTTCCAATACCCATGTACACAATTAGTTTGATTAATCGCGGGCACTTGGTGAACCATACTGCTTTGATCAGGTTCGACCAAAGGTTGACGTAGGGCAGGTTCCGCAATTTTGTTGATTTGCACTGAAGTATTTCTTTGGCTTACACATCAAAAGCTTTGGTGCAACTTTCGGAATTGGGGGGGGGTAATTGCCCCCATTGCCCCCCCTGGCTACGCGCCTGTGTAGGACGCAGGATTGTTCATCGTTAGCCTGCCAAGACTTCGCTGGTCCCTACCTAACTAATTTACTTATTTTGCATGTACTTCCGCAAGATTTGAACACATTACGATATGGATATCCAACAGACCGCCAATAAGGCTACTGGCGGAATTTCGGAATTTTTGTGTTTTTTCTATATGCGTAACATCACGTTTTTTGGAAGGGAATTGTGTTTGGTTTTGAAAGAATAAAATTTTTCGAAATGCAACAAGCTGTTGTTTAGGGCTAGATGGGCTTGAGAACAATTGCTGAGTTGTTGAAAAACACACTTGTGCTCCCAAAACGTTTCAATCAGCTTCGGTGATGGTGAGAACAATTTTTACCCAGTCCGGCAATGGCACCACCTTGCTTAACTTTTTCCTCGACCTGAGCAGACATTGCTCTTCTTTTGGTATTTTTTTTCAAAACTGCACAACATACATGATCATTGTTAGAACTGATTATGGTAAAAATGTTAGAAATGATCATGGCAAAAATGTTAGAAATGCTTATGGCGAAAATGTTAAGAAATAATTATGGCAAAAATGTTGCAATATGTAGGAGCTGTTTCATGGGATTGTATTTTTAATAAGATTAAATCTTTGTCATTACATATGTTTTTCTATAAAAAAGTTCTAGATAAGCAATAAAAAATGTTCTCAACGCGGTAGGCCTAAAGCCGTGTGTGAGGCAAAAATAACCGAACGTTAATCTAACTTTGGAGCAGTGAAGTTATACTTGTATAAGTTCAACTTTGAAGTGTCGAAACGTACGGAGGTCAGGCTATAATCTGCCAATGACCGAAACAACTGTGAAGGCAAACGTTTAAAACAGGTATCGCCCACCACAGATACGACCCTGCCTTCCAGGGGTGGATATTAGGTGAGAAGATGGAAGAGGTTACCTCTGGCCTAATTTCCTTTTTAAGAGATACCGTGCGCCCCTCTTTGAGAGTTTAGCACTTAGTGTATGCATTGTTTTGTTAAAAAGCGTATGAACCACTCTGTGGTCACATTTGAAAAGCTCTGGAGCAAGTCATATGTTTTTCAAAATAAAGCAAAAATTATGTGCAAATGTGCCAATGGGGCAAATTGACAGTGCCCAGCTTCAAAACTTTTCTAAGTTTTGGTGCTTTTGTATGTATATTATGCTCTTGCATTTGTTCACAAAATGAAATGTAAAACAAATTTAATTCTTTTATCCGCTTAGTCCCACATTTACCTTTCGCAGCAGCGATATTTCGGGGGCCCTTTTTGAGAGTTTGCTTGGCGCCCCTAAATTCTAATATCAACTCCTACTCCCCTCGCACCTTGAAAAATATACATGGCTTGAGACATAAAGGAATTGATTGACTGCCGTTAACCAAAAATTGGGCAGAAAGTTTTGTATTTTTCCCAAATCATTAGACAAGGTCGAAAAACTTGAACAAAGAATGGGACAAACCAGGGGCGGATCCAGGGGGGGGGATTGGGGCGATCGCCCCCCTACAACCTAAGAAAGTAACTTTTTTTCACCATGATTTTGTACAATTTGGAAAGAAGCTTGACTACCAACTGAAACTTGACTGCCAAATATTACTGCATTCGTCCCCCCCTAAACTTATGGGCTGGATCCACCCCTGGGACAAACGCTTCGTTACTTCGGAAGCTCTAAGTGCCAAAATATAAACTTAGAATTTGCACACAGGCGATAAAAGTGGCCCGAAGATAGGCCAGCGTACTTTACGTTGTCAATCACTGAAGTATGAAACTTAGCACTGTGCTCAAAAATACTTTTCCAAGCTGTGTGGCATAGGTGTAGGAGAAGGCAAATTTTTGGGGGTGCGAAGGATTTTTGCCCGAATTTCCCCAAACTTGCCCAAAATGTTTTTGTGTGACTTTTGATGGCAAATTTTCTCCCACATAGATCATGAAGACCTTTTCGGGGTTGTCTTTTGTTGTGGACCTTCTTCTGCAGATGTTGAGGAACATTTTGCCCGGATTTTTAAAGATTTTGCCCAGATTTTCAGGGTTTTTGCCCGGATTTTTATAGGTTTTGTCCAAATTTTCAAGGATTTTGCTCAGTTATTCAGGGATTTTGCGCGGAGTTTCGACCCCTGCACACCCGCCTCCTACACCACTGGTGTGGGTGCAACACCCCGTCGCGCATGAGCTCACAATATTTATTTTAAAAGTTTCCGGCCACATTGGCGGAATAGGTGTAGGCTATATAAATGAAATCGTTGAGGACAGCACGTCTGCAAAACTGTTGTGTGCTGACAAATCTCCACGTGGACAGTGGTCTTTCGCAAAACTTCACTGCAGCGGCGTAGCCAGCCCAAAAATTTTGGGGTTCTGTTTTTATCTCATTATATTTACATCAATGGCATTTCTTTCATCAGTGCACAAGAACGGTGAGGCCACCTTCAGAAAAACGCAACACGGCTGTGAAAGGCAGCATTACAAATTGTATTCCCGCTTCAGTATTACAATGTACTACCCAAACCCATCGAAACAACAAAGAAAAGGTTTAGCAAGCGGTAAAAAAGCCTTTGTGAACATACTTACATTTTTCATTTTGTTTCTTGCAGTGTTCGACTTTGAAATACAGGTGTTTCCTTATTGTGTGCAATAAAACACTTCAACAACATCAAACAAATTCTGCTGAAGCCTTAATTTTTAAAACGAAGGTACGTGTGCAAAATGGTGTCCTTAACGGATTTTGCTCGACGGTTTAGTTCACCTATAGTCAGGGTTGCCCGATCGCGCTTATTTGCAAGATTTGTGCTTATTTCGAAAAACAATGTCTTAGAAAATATGTGAGTGCTCCTTTCTAATAAAAGCGTTTAATTTTTAGTTGTGCGCTTAGTTTTAGTTGTGGTGTCACAGTAACGCCTTACTGCACTTTTTATATTCTCAAACACTTTCATCAGCATTGTCATTCTCAAAAAATTTCGTTCGCAAATCTAAACCAACCAACTGAAATTGAAATCGACTGTCGATAGGATCGAACCAGCGCTCCCTCGAACCGAATGCATGGATTTCTGCCTAAAGCCCTTAGTTATTACAATTTAGTTCAATAAGAACTGAAGGTGCCCGCTGAGTGACCGGAATAATTCTATTTTAACATTCATGCTCTGGTGCTTGGCTGTGAAAGGATTTGTTTCGGTAAATCCTGCTATAGACTTAGTTATTTTCCGTGGCTTTAGTGTGACATCACAAAACTTTATTCATACGCAATCTGTTAATTTGTTAGATGCTTTTAGTATCCTTTTTCCTAAACGTGCTTGTTATTCGGACCAGGAAAATGGTAGCCCTGGCTGTTGTGCTCACTGAGTCTAAAAGCGTAATCTCCTATTTTCACTTTGCTTTGTAAGAAATGCAAATTCCGCAGAATTTGACATCATTCATGGAGTCCCAAACGGTCTCATGACTCTCATATAACATAGAGCAGGGGTCACAAACGTGGTGCCCGCGGGCACCAGGTCGTCCGCAAGGAACATAGGTCACCCGCGGGCCTGTTCTAAAAATAACATTAGCGTGATCAATGTCTTCACATTAACGAATATCAATACTAAAATAATTGAAAGTAAATTGAGCAAAATTTTTATTCCTGAAGTGCGTATCAAACTAGTAGCCTTTCGCACAAATCTGTACACAAGAAGTAGTTCTAAGTTTCAGAAAGGTTGGTGACCCCTGACGTAGAGGAAGCCTCACATGTATACAATTCTGGACAGGATCAATTAGTAAACCACGACAACTTAGCGGTCAATTATGTCGAGAATTGTTCTTGCAACAGAAAAAGTTGTGTTGAGAAACGGAGTACCATCAAGAGCGTAACGAAGGGAGGCAAGGGGGGCACAATTCCCCAGGCGCTGATTCACTAGGGGGCGCCGAGAAGTCCCTACAGTGTCACAAGTACTTTCTTCATTGCAGCGCATTTGCTTCCGACAGACCTTAGGTTCGAACATGGGGGCGCTAAACTTGCTTCTTGCCCCGGGCGCCACCTAACCTCGTTACGCCCCTGAGTATCATTGCAGCAATCAACAATAGATCCGACTGCCCAAGTAACATTGGGTCATCACAATCAGTGTCGCAACCAGCTGATATTTGATATTTTTATTTGATATGCTGATATTTTCGGTGGAGAGTAATGATTGCAACTTGCTGTTTTACCTAACAACCAAAAAGATTTTGGCGCTTTCAAAATGTTTTGGAAAATTTCGGAGGGAGGGTATTTGCCCGGTTTGCTTTCCCCTGGTTGCAGACCTGATTCAAATATAACTGCTCATTTCTAACTAATTCCATGGCATCAAGCAATTGCATAATGCGCGAGGATCTTCCTACACATCAAAACGATGTGAACTCCACACACCCACTCCACAGGCTCTTTGTTTGTTTTCAGAACGCAACTTCGGAATGGCTGAGTTTTGGCGCTGCACACTTAAAATCGAAACCTAAAAATAGCCGTTGTTGTGTAAATAAATAGCATAATCGTAGAAAATACTGCATAAAGTTCGTTTTGAAAAACGGACAGTTTTACCGCAAGTAAGTGCTCTTCCGTTTATCGTGCTAGTTGCGGGGGCGAATATGAGGGGCGTAGCTGGCGCTTAGAGCTATAAATGCTGCCGTAACAGTATTGCCACAAAAGAAAAAGGATACTAAAAACCACAGCAGATGGAAGCGGATTGAGATGCAACAAAAAAACAGTTTCTTGTTAAGAAGCTGCGGTCTCTTCACCTTGAATGATGATAGATCCGAAACGTGCTTTACGTAATTTACGCAGGTGGATATTATCGCTGGAGCACCATGGATGCCGAGGTCTTGCCTTTCATGTTTCAGCATTTGGCCAGCTGGGTCGCCTGCTTCGCTTTATTGGCAGTTCTAGCCTTGTGCTACAAGAGATATGGGATTGACTGGAAGAAAGAACGCGACTGCTTCGGTACCCGGAGTCATGCAGAAGTGACGAGAGAAAAGCAATACACTGACAAAGGTCACGCAGTGGTTCAGCCTACGTCGGACCAATGAGAAGAAGACCAGTACTTGGATGTGAACATGTGTATCTGCTGCATAACAACTGGCCAATTTAGAAAGCACTAACACTTGTACTTGGGCCTACGTGCAGGTCTGAAAAGGATTTTGATTTTTAACACGCTTTTTCATATGCCTCTGTGTTATTGTGTTCTTTGCTTGCCATTGATCTTACGTTAACGAAAACGAAGCACTGTTGTAGAGAGTTGCATGTCTTTGAACAAACTCTACCATGTGATTTCGCGCTGGCCGTGGCGTAAACATGGGGCTTAGGTGGTGGCGAAACGCTTTGCCACTAAACAGAGAAAAAAGGTGAGAAGTCGATCATATTGCGCTTTATTCCGTCAAAGCGTCACCGGGCTAATTTCGGTGGTTTCCGCAGTACCTGCCGAACATCCCTACGCAATTTTGTTGGTGATTACCGACTTTGTTTGTGGCAACCGTCTTCACGTCCTCAGGAAACGCACCAACTTTTACTGAAGTCGCCCAGTCTGGTCACATTATTGCATGAAGCAATCGTGTTCCTTTAGAAAGCTGTTCGCTGTGAGAATTTGTTGGAATGGATTTAATATTTCTAATGAGTTGCAGTGGCAACGACATGTACGAGTATTTTGTGTACATCTTGTATTGGTACTTCGTTTGATTCCTAAGAGTTTTTCGTTTTTTTGTAAGGTTGTTCGTGTTTTTGGATGCGTGCGTTACCAGTCGAAGTTACCACAGACATGCTGCTGCTATATCAGCAGATTAAACCCCTAATAAGATTGAACCCTATGGCTGCGTCTTCGGTCAGCGAGTACTTTGGTCGAGTAAATGTTGATGTTCCCTCCCGGACAACGCGAAGCGCGGCTAAGCTTTGACAATGAACATAGCAATGATATGTTCAGCAGTATTACGAAGTTATTGAAATATAACCATTGCACCGAGCATGTGTGATGTGATTTGCTTATATGACGAAGAGCCAAAGCTGAAAAAACCAAGACGTTGAATAAATTTTGTAAATTTACACTACAGTATCATTTTTTATGTCAAACTCATTGTAGGCTGAATTGTATTGAAAAACTCGAGAACAGTCTGTTTCAAAATGCGAAACAGATCGTTCGCTTGCTATTAATTCGTCTTCTTCAAAAACACGGTCGCTTTACCAAAAATCCATAAGGCCAGTTTAAAAATAAGATTAGATACTACCGTTCTTTAACTGGCAATTTTATCTGTTACAAGTAAAGACTCAACACTAAATGAGCTTTACGTTTTCGGGTAGAGAATCTTTGTAGATGAGTATTGGATGCGTTTGTTGACGCCCCGACACTATTATAGAATAGATCGTCTTTGGGAAGAATGAGAACGGTGGTTTGCTCCCAACCTACTTGGAAATTGGTTGTGTTTACTTGTTCAGAACAAACTAACTAATAATGGGTGTGATGCTGAGAGGCAATCAAGGGGTTATGTGTGTTGAAATCATAAGTCCTTTGTGAGATAAGGAAGGATGCGTTGCATCCCACCTCCCCAAACCCACGCTTCCGTTTTACAGCAAAAAGTTAGCATCTTACTTGCTGGAACTTCGTAGAGAAAACATTGTTCAGTTAGTAGAAAAGCAGTAGGTAAGCCCCTTCAGTACATAAAAACCATTCCCCCTGCTAGAAGCGCACCACCGAACCCGTTGCCTTGCAAGCCTTCCACATTGTTCGCATGGAAGTATTTCAAATTTGTAAACTCCGGGTGTTTTAGATAGTGATCGTTCCGTTAATCTGAGATCATTAAAAGCACACGCGTGCTTTCCCTCGTGCACGCAGATGTCTTCAAAATGTATTTGGAAGTTCCACCCGGAGTGGCATAGACGCCCCACAGAGTGTGAGAAGCCTGGATTTCTTTTGAAGACCTCTTTCTAGTGTTGATGTTGACAAAAGAGCTTGCAAAACAGGGTTTGACGAACAAAAGGCTATAAATACTGTAAAACACGAGGTCAAAAGCGAGTCTGCCATGATTCTTCTTCAAACAAATCACAGAAAGCTCAACTTTGCAACACGACTGAGTTGGCTGCTTGCTTTATAGTGCAAGTTGAGTGGATACCGGCTGTGATGTTACCAAATGCCACGTCTGCAGCCTTTGCGCGTTACAAACTAAGTTCGTCTCCAGAAAACGTAAGAGTTTGCGGTTAGTTGGACAACTGCCAATTTTAACGGTAGCTGGACAAACAATTTCTGTAATTCCGCTCAAAGCTTTGCAAATCACTGAGGCATGGACGCCATGCATGCGCACGTCCATCTGCCCGCAACGTCACCAGCCACGATACAACATGAACTGTTTCTCACTGTGAGTTGACCCGCACACCGAAATACAAATTGCTGCTGTTTTTCACGTTTACTGACTATTAATTTGCCAACGTACGTAAGTTTTTTTCTGTACTACGATTCCAGAAGGACCAACGATAAGATAAATCAGTGTCACTGAACACAAAACAAACGTCTTGCTGAAACATGCGTTGAATCTAAACAAGTTTGCGCAGACTTGTGTGCAAACGATCCATATGCCCAGTCGTCCAACATGAGCACGGTTACGGTACACAAAACGATAGGATTCGCAGAGTAAAGCGTGATTGCCACTTTTCGCGCTGAACAACCAGCGCTTCTATAAAGCTGGGTCATCCGTGGAAAAATTTTAATTCAGGACCAATCGCGTAGTTGCTGAACGCACAAAGCGCTGGTGTAAAGTCTGAGAGCCATTCTTGCCATAAATCAGCATATTAACTTCACGAGTAACAGTCGATCCATCTAGCTAGTTTGATGAAACAGACAAGCGCCAGTTGAAAAATTACCGGCAAAAGTGTGTAACTGGAATCGTTCCAATCACGAACAATTCAGGATTAGTTCGGGCGTAACGTGAAGCAGGTTTCATTCGAAAACGGCGGTGATCCATTCGTCCCTCGTGCTGTCACGGGCCAATGTCTTGCTCAGTTCCAACACGCCTTCGTTCCTTGGTCAACAGCTTGGTTGCAAGACAACAGCGGCTTTGTTGATCAACGCTTCTCAGCACGACACGCCCGGCGTTTACCTAAATCAATGTCGATTCTGGTTTGTTGTCATTGGCAACGCGAATCCCGCGACGCAGCCTCAGCTCAACACCCCGTCGAATGAATGACGTCAGTCGGAGCTGATTGACCGCAGTGGCAAACACTGCACAGCAGAATGCCCCGAGTGAAGTCAAGTTGGACTGCATCTTCGTACAGTATTGAATATGTAGTTAAAATGGCAAGCTATGATGACCATGATGAACTCCAGTATAACGCAATGGTTAAACAAATAACACACTCCGGTCAATGGCAAGAAACAGTAATTCCCGTCATATTTTATTTTAAGATTTGTTTTACATGCCAAAAACGTTGACAGCATATTTTCTGCAATAGTGTTGCAACAAAGTTTTGTGGCAACGTAATTTAATTAAATATATTTAGCAGCTTACACAAACAAAAATATCAAGTGAGTATGGTTGAAGTTGCGAGCAGTGAAACTGTCCCTTCCTTTGTGAAGAGACCTATCCGACACCAGTGGATTCCATGATTTGTTTGATATGCATGCATTTTTCTCATTTTATATTTTGAGGAGTCGATAAAAATATGTTTTCAGAAAGTTTCAAAGAAAGCATTTGGAACACAGGGGTCTCCAAACGTTTTTGTCCGAGTCAACGTCGTTTTTGGGATATCGAAATCTCTTGCAAGTTTCGGCACTTCGATACCATTTTCATCATTGAATGAAACAACGATGTCATTCTTTTTCCATAACGGAATACTGCTTCGTTTGTTCGACAATTTACGCACTGGTCCACCAAGACTATCGATCAAACTGACTACAGTCGCAACAAGCCTTTTAAAGTAGCCTACAGCAAAACTCATTTAACGATTTGCTTTGAGTGGTACTGGGGCGCAATCCTTAATGTCATTTGTGAGGAATTTGCCCCGCTAGAACGGCGATTCGTGACTGATGGCGCGGCGCTGATTAGAAGTTGACGTGTTACCGTTTT
>JGI24159J19872_10013591_pt1 | contig 10574 bp, 8 predicted proteins | sample Ectturendosymbi4_FD_19872 | JGI IMG/M metagenome (IMG submission 19872)
CCAAGGCCCGTGCCCTTGGGAAACATGATATGAAGCATGCGAAAATTCATTTGTGTCGAAATGTGGTTGAAAACAGGCATTACTTCCGAACCAGTGTGAAGGAATTACAACGAAAATGTGTTCAAAATTTTTTACATTGAGCGACTTATTGCGAAAGCTATACCTCCCGAAGTTCATCGCTTTATTCACTTTTTCAAAACCAGGCTTAAACGTTTATCTTTTCAGTGTAACATTTTTCCGCAATAAAGTGGAAGATTTCACGCTTAGCTCATTTTTGTAACAAACACAGTATCTGGGGAAAATAATATTCCTAGCAATGTTCTCTCTACGGCGCGCAACTGCGCAGTACTGCCATACCATTTGCGCAGTGGAATCTCATTCACGTGCACTTGCAGCATTCCAAATTTAATATCGTTCGCATATCGTATATCGTACGCTTCACTAGTTGTGTATCTACCACATGGTTGCGCAATTGCACGCGCACTAAAAAAACATTTGCTCAGGATAAATCTTTCTTAGAGGGAACGCCGGTTCCTCGTCAAAAAAGTGATCTGCTGATGAGTTGGTTTTTCTATACACATAAAAAGCTTTTTTAGATCAAAGACCCACCAGCAAGTTCGTTGAAGTTGAACTTTATTTGCAGTTCGTCCGATTGCGACGAGCATTGGAAAAAATTAGTTTCACGTTTGGTTCCATTAAACACAGGCAAATTTAACCTTTGATCACGCACGACTCGCAGTCAGCGAGAATTGATCTGTGACGCAACAAATGACTCGAAATTACGTTGCAGTGAGAGGCCAATGAAGCAACTCTTGCCCCTGTGGATGAAATGCACTTCCTGAAAACTTCCAACTGTTCGAAAACTATATGCATGAAGAATCAGGCAAATATTTAAAGCATTCGCTGAAGTAGTTAAGGGCAATTCCAGCTCAGAAAATCAAATATTTAGTTTTTTCAAAGGGGAAGAAAAGCTTTTGTGAGTTGGTATAGCCAGCCGTTTTGTATGATTACACAAAACTATCCAACAAAANCCCGTACGTGCACAGCACTGCTGTAACAGCTACTTAAACCGATTGCAAACATTAACTAAGCTTTCTGCAAGCATAAAATTCATTTGGCAATTGCTTACCTGCTATTCACTGAATTGCGGGCATTGTTCACTTAATTTGCCTTAACTCAGGTTTGGATGAAGCAAACGGGTGTAACAAAATCGTTAAACTTGAAGTTTAAGTTTAATTTTTAAACTTGGGAAACTGTTGGTTTTCGAAAGTTTTTCAACAACCGACTCAGGGCCGTAGCCAACAGGGGGCCATTGGTGCCCGGCCCCCCATTTGAAACATGTGCCCCTCCATTTCATGTTTGGCCCCCCGGTCGCTGCATACATCCAATATTACATTCAAAAATGTGCCTTCCCCCCTTGTGGCTTTGGCCCCCTGCTGCTAAATCCTGGCGACGGGCCTGAACCCACTGCGTCGTTCTGCATTGCACTGTTCGTCACTGGTATGGCATTCAGCAAAACGCAAATTCTACCCAGTGCAAATGCTCTGCTTGCGCCAGGGAAAAGAGGAGGCGCGGCATGCGCTGATCGAGCAAACTTCCACAGTCATGCTGTTATTCTCATGTTTCCACCAACAAACAAGCATTTCTGTGCTAAAAATAATTTCTCCGAAAGTTGTGGGAAAAACAGGAGACTCTTGTCCGAGAAGGTATCTGCCGTCAGGCCTTTGATTGAAACTATCTTTGCAGCGAAGGTTAATCGCATCCAAACAAATTTAAATTCAGCAGTCCACTCTCGATGAAAAGTAGCTTCCAGTGAGTAGTTGTTTTCTGGGAGCTGAAAAAGTACTGATGATAATTCAAAGGACTGAGTCTAAGAAAGGCTGAACCAAACGCATCATTTGAAAATTGCATGACTTGAAACCCCTCATTAGGGGTTACACAAAGTGGGAGTGCAGAAATGAACGTAAAACAGATGGTTACAAAGGTTTGATTAGGACCGCCACTTANTAAAGGGTGTGTGCCGTTGACAGCGATGACGTACNGAAGCAAATTGAACGCCAAAACAAAATTAAACTCTAACCTTGAANCCCAGCCCCGGCTTCGATCTATTTATGAAACAGAACGCAGCTAAGGAGTGTTTTTTTCAATGCGCTTTTGCGTCCGGAAAGAATATATGAATTGTCCACCGAGGCGTAAAAGCACACGCGCTTATCTTGAAAATTCACAGTTGACGGCATGTCTTTTTTGCAAAAACACTGGAAAACGCAATTCGCATTGTCGAAAGTATTGCCAAGGTAAGTTGGCAAGCACGCACTTTTCACTAAATTCGTGAGTTCGGAAGGCATACGCGAAAGCACGCTGTGCACGAAATGCCGAAGACGAGCGAAATGCACTCTCGGCCTCTGCAGACTAAATCAGAAATCGAACAATAGAGATGTTGTCGCAGATAATTCGACTTGCAAGCGCTGCAGTTCGAGCATTAACCGCGGTATGTAAACATAACCTCCTCGAGAACCCACGCACGATTTTTATCGGATAGTGAGACGAGGCTAAACCGGAGAAGAGCGGCTGCCTCGGGCATTCCCGATTATGCTGGCCGGTGAAAGCACAGACGGAGTTTAAATGTTAACAACTCTTTTCGATGTTTAAATGAGAGCCCGGGGCGCAGCGTTCGCCGCAAAAGAACCGCGCGTTCTGACCAAACTGAAGATTAAGACGATGCGAGTAGGGCCGAAAATGTCTGGATACGGTTGCGCAACAAGTTCAGTGGGATACGGGCCAAGATTTTCGCGTCGTTTTCACAAGAGATTTTATTTTCAAACATGCGCTGGCATCTTATCAGAGGTATAGGCACTCGAGGTGCGTTAACCTATCTCTGCTCGGCCTTCTTTGGACTGCCTTCTGTTTTTTTACGCGTTAGAGCAAAGCATCATCGCAAAGTGTAGACAAGAATTCTTTCCACGTTTCTGCAAACTTCCCAATACTGTGAGTTTATTCCAGTTATCGTTTTTCTATAAAAGAGCCACTTTTTAATCAAAACTCTTTTCCGACGAAGATACTCGAGTTGCTCGCTTTTTTTCAAAGTTTGACGTAAAAGTTTATCAAGTTAAAGTAAACGTGAAGGGCGGTATAACACAAAGTACTTTAACTGCCTCGTAGCAAATACGTATGCTATTTTGTTTGGGCCAATGTCACCTGCATATGAGGTAGCAAACCAAGAAAATAAGTTTGCTCGTGCAACTGCTTTTGTCAGATTTCTGTTTCCAAACCAGGAATAACAGACCGCAGTTAGCTACGAAATCAAATGCGGTTCTGTATTGTTACATCACAGATCGATTCCTTTTTCGTCAGCGTGATGGGAACACGTTTGCAACTGTCAGCAATTTTACTTCTTCGTTTGTTAGCAAAACAAGTCGTTCCCTCTAACACGCCCTGTACGTTTACCTGGAAATAATCACAGTTGATTTGTTTTCTTCAGATTGCGTTTGAGATACTAGAGGTCAGTGACAGTTTGCGAACTGGTCACAATGATAATTTTCCTCTTTGTTAGCAAGAAATCAAATAGCCGGCTCACCACCGGTGGTAGCGGCCGACACAGAAACCCGCCCTCCCCAAGCCTGCATATGTTTTTCTTCTCACTTCCGTCTCCACTTGCCCCGACGGCGACACAAATACGAAAACGCCAAAACCATCAAAGCGTTTGACGTCGGTCGACACTTCTCTGACGGGCGTTCGTCCCCACTGTCCTCGACGCAAAGTGCTGGCCCGTCGCCGGGTTTCCAAAATCAAAGCTTTTCTAATCGCGCCACCGCAAAGATATAATAAGGGTCGGCATCGGTTTCGAAACAGGCTTGCTTTTGACTGCTCCAAAGGAGCAAGCTCTTAAGAGTACACGAGTGCCACCATCGTTTATCCTTCACAACCCCACGACGTGTTCTCATGTTTCAAGAGCAGTTTATAACTGGCACTAAACACTCTTGCGTGAGGTCAGAGCGAGCGCAAAATCAGGAAACAACTTCAATGAGGCTTTAATTAGAAACTGTTGCGGGTAAGTCCCTTCTTTGCCATTGACACTCGAAAGGGCTCTCGGTCTCGTGACACAAACCATACGGTATCAAAGCTGGCGTCGCCTTAAAGCAGAGGCGCCCGCACTGGCCGAGTGCCGTGACGGGATTATCAAAAGACACCATCGCACATCAATCGTCCAATTTTCACCTTACACAAACACTAGTTTGCTCAAACAGGGCATGACGCCGACTGCCGAGTACATTCAAACAGCGGTTTCGCACCGCGTTACCTGCTTTGGACCAAGCTCGGCGCTAAATAAAACCCTTAGCAAACTGGGACCGAATTGGCGTACGTGACCCGCTGATATGCATTACACGTGAGGTACGTCACGCAGGTTTCGTGAACTCGCGTGCGATTTCAAAACTTCTCGAGAGCGATCACTCGCAGAAAATGTTTTCCTCCACCCGACACCCGGCCTTCGCTGGCCGAGAGCGAAGTCTTCCAGCAAAGTTTCGTCCGATCGGAAAACAACTGGCGATCGTTGATTGGCACTGAGCGTGAATGCCGCTGCAACGGAAAACTACGTTTCTCCCTCATCAAGCGTTGCCTGTCACGTTGTGCGGTTCGGGAATGCACTTAACGTTCGCTATCGACGAAAATCAGTGAGAAATGCAAGAAGCAGGATCCGAGCCGAAGATCTCATAAATTACTGTGTGTGAAGCTCAGTATAGCAACACTTTACATACAAACATAACAATCGAGTTTATCTATATATACAAGCTGGGAATTAAACACACGCCAACGCAAGCGCCTTTCGTGCTGTCTAATACAACTCCGCAACTTCTCTACGTCTTACTCTGTTCTGAAACTAAAGAATTGAAAATTTTTCTTTGCGTATTTGAAAAAGCGTATCGATGGTTTGAGAAAGTTCAATATTTTCATTAAACGAATTTACGGGTCGTAAACAGAGTAATCTAATTGACTAAGAACAGATAACTCACCTTCCGTTTTTATTTTTGTGATATCAAACCCAATTTTTGAAACACAAAATGAGGATTTCAAATCTTTGATTGTGAAAAAATCCCTTATTGGGTCTTTTACAGGTTTTGTGCCGAAATTTACTTCCGTTCAGCTGCAAAAGTCGCCAAATTATCCGCAAAATATCAGCTTGGACACTTTTGTCTGAAGGTTTCGACGCCAGAACAGGTGGTTTGCTGTCTGCCTTTCTCGGCGATGAACTTTTGCTTTGACCAAACATTGCTCGAGCCTTGAAAGAAGCACAAGCGAGTTGATTTGATTGCCGCATGCAGACGCCAACTTTGCTGGCGCCCTGCCCTGGCAAAGCGAAAGCACTAATGCCTGGAAAATGACCGGAGCTTCTTCAGCTGATATTCGCCGCCAGGCTCCGCAAACAACCGCTTGTCAAGGGTAAACACCAGGTCTGTTTCAAGCGTCTTCCAAGAAAATCGACCGATGTTTCTCGCAACTGGGCCGTGCAAGCGACATTGCTCTTCCACCGCGTCTATCAGGAAACACAAAAACCGCTTTAAAAAGCGGTTGCCAATATCTTTAATTGTCATGTTTCGGTTGCTGACATTTAGCCGCGTCTGTTTCAATTCGACACGTGCGTCATTAAAGCCGCCCTGTCCAGCACTTTAAACGATTTGTCACTTGACATGTGTCGCTTTAAAACCGTCTCGTTAACGGCCAGGTCGGAACATGCGTCCAAACGACGTCTAGCGAACTTCGAACGAGCCAGATTTCCGCGCTCAGGCTTCATTTGCAAGCTGTGAGACTGCTCAAATTACCCGAAAATGTCGCCTTCGGCACGAGATTGAAACGCTTACTGTTCCTCGCCGGATGCCGGATCGCTGCGGTCGAGCGCGACGCCTCTGACGCACGGTGCGATTTTATGATAGGGTTCAGCTTCTTTGAATTTGCGTTTTCATTGAATATCTTTGCTGGTTAATCTGCTTTAGAGCAGAAGCATCAATTAGAGCTGTTTAACTGGAATTTTTGACCGCTGCAAGGAAACCAATTATACCGATGGGTTTGCAGCCATACAGCCAGCTGTTTCAAGAATGACTGACCGCACAAGGTTCTTATGCGTTGTGGCGAGCAGGTGTTTAAATGCAGTATGCGGCTTCCCTCATCAAATTGACGCAGCGTCGCAAGGCTCTTCAATACCAATAGTTTAGCCTTGTTGAAAAGAATCGAAAAGGAACATACTGTAGGTTTTGAGCAGCATAACTGCAACCTATTTTTCTGATGGGCCCAGGTTATCAGAGAAAGAGATTTCCCATGACCCACTGACGCGGCCCTCTTGCTGAAACGTTTTCGAACCTCTGGCTCGAAATACAGCATTCCTTGTGACGAAAGAATAAATCAACAACTCGCATTGCAAATATATTGCAAGCCTTTGAAAAGGGCAAGGGTGGAAAAGAAATGGCCAGCATTGCCTGTTAAAGCAGTGGTTCAACCCCGTGGACCCCTATTGCTAAAAATATTGACCTGGGGATCATTATCTTGGCTTATTGTGGCAAGGAGGTTAAAAGAAAAAACTCTGACACTCCTGGGGCGTATCAGATTTTTCACAGGCACAACTTAGAAGTCCCTGGGGACCCGTTGAGGACCACTGTGTTTAAAGGATGATGGTAACCTCACAACCGATTTTCATACGAGACAAAACTCCTTCAGCAGCTGACAGCTGCACAAACAGGTAAACACGGTGGATAAAAGTGTATCTAATCTCACCCATCTTCGTTCAGGAAAGGCTCGTTTGGATCATGTGTCCTTAGCCACCGAATTTCCTCCTTAGCGACCGAATTCCCTAAAAAGCGCTACAGACTCGAAAGTCGCGTGTTCGGAACCGGTAAGCAGCGTGTCACACTGATATCTATTTGTAACTGCAAATGATGGACAGGCATAAGCGTCGGAAGGATTTTTTCAAAGGGGGGCCATTAGCAGATTTTACCGCAGGAAACCATAAAAGTTTTTCCAGGGGTGGGCCAAATATGATGAAATTTCATTTTTCCTTCTCGAAACTAAGAAAACGACCTTTTTTTGTCTTTTTTCTAAATATATAACAGAAAAATGTCAAATTTCAAAATCCATGGCAGGACCTTGGACCCCCCACCCCCTTCCGACGCCCACGTGGACAGGGTACGTGTACGATGACGCTACAATGCAACTAACTGCTGGCACAAAGCTGTGAAAACGTAGACAGGGCATTCGGGGCAAAAATNAAANGATTCTTTCAGGCTTTTCGCTCTAGTCTCCGGANTTCCGTCGCCTCGAAATTAGACTTTATCNGATTAACGTATGAACAGGGGCTCTCAAACGTACCACTNAGTCACTTTTTAGTTATAGGATGTACGACAATCAGATTCTGTCTATATTTCCTCTCTCAAGCGGTTTCAACACCCTGTGATTTCGTGGATTCCGTCGGTTCTTCTTGGTTTCGCCACTTCGGCAGGTGTAAGATACTTGAAAGTTGCCAAGCTTCGGGAAAACCGAAGCTGTGCTGTAGAACCGCGCAGCCAAACCGAGATCGAAAAAAATCAACCGCGCAATGACAAGGCGTGCGAGGTTTCCGCCCAGATTGCTTTGAACGGCCAAAAATGCGGTTCCCACGCGGATCGCAGCACCAAGTACGAGGCGAACACCGCTTGCAAGACTATTCCTCTAATAGCAGAGTTAACTAATTTCGCCGGTTCCGTGTCGTTGCGGTAACGGCCGACCAACGTCAACATATCTGTGCGCACATGAACACACAAATTACACCTTTAAACTAATTGTGCCAAATCGCTTGAAGCCGCAACCGCCTTGCTTCCGTGTTTGAAGCAATTACTGCGAAGCTCAGTGTGCCGTCGCGAGCGGTACCGTCTCTCGCTCGGTAAATGCCACCTGCCCGCACGTTCCGTGCGAAGTAGCCTAAGGAGCAAAAGCAGTGGTCTAAATATAGTGCTCTATTATTGTTGGAATCACAATCGCCAACCCTAACGAATCTGGGAACAGACAAATGGAAATTCGATTTGGAGTGAATATTCCCATGCCCTTAGCTCAGGGGTGCTCAACACGCCGGTCGCGATCTATACCAGTCGATCTCAAAGGTACTGTGGGTAGATTGCATGGCATTATCACCTTCGCTGGTGGACAGACACGTCCATCCCAAAGCGCCATCGGCTGAGCGCAGATGGACAAACATTCAAAAAATGTACATAGTTAATTGTGTTGTGTTGTGCAATACGGGCTCATGCGGGTATGAAAGGTACACCAATATGCAATGTAAAAATAATTCTCAATATATTTATTAATAAATATATGTTTTGCATTTTTGTAGTAGGTAGATAGATCATTTTGACTTGTTCATTTTATAAGTAGCTCGGATGCTGAAAAAGTGTGAGTACCCCTGCCTTAGCTGCTCGACTGACTCAAGAGGTACAAGGCCAGATGCCCGCGACCGCAAAAGCACCGCATCCCACAAGCGCCCAAACAACTCAGCAAAATTTGAAACATGTGAGTGGTTTATGTGTTTGCTAGAGTTTGAGGGCATTTTCGTTTGGCTGCCGCCACATTTCCCGAAAGACCGAGGCCTCATCGNGTGTCGTCGGAGGGTTTCGGGGCGGCCTTACTCTTTTATTCAAATCGTTTTTGGATTCCAGAGCTGCAGGAAGTTTTTAGCGTTGAACAGCAAATTTAGGCCTACTTTCAGTAGAGGTTTGAGATGGGACTAAAAAAGCAGAGGCTTGTTTTTCTAAACGAGCANAGGTATAAAATACCACGGTGTTCTCAGTAACGCGTTTTGCCAATATATTTTTGCAAACCTTGTCTCAAGTTTAAAGCAAAACGCTTTAACATGCCAGAGCAGAGACCATTCAGATGTTGTTTTTCGAATTTCAAAACTTCAACTCGTGCTTTTAGAGGCACGCGTTGTCTGGAGCCTGAAGTCTTGAAGATTGAGTTGAAGCACCAGTGTGGAAAATATCACTGACTTTTAATTTGCCCCCGGTAATGAGTGCGAGGAGCAGAAAGTATGTGTAGCTTGACACCTGCTTTTCTCTGAGAATTGCCACATAAATTTTTCAGTAACCTTTCGGTGTTGACGAACCTCACCTGTGTGAGCCAAGCGCTATCGATTCCTGATCGACTAAAATCCACAACTGCTGACCTGTAACAAAAGCTAGAGCCAGATTTGACAAGACCAGGAACGAGTGAAACAAGCGCAGTTCATCGAACGTAAACTCGAGGTATGGACAAGAACTCTATACAATATAATATGCAGCGACACGACACTAGCATCTACCGAATGGATTTGTAAATTAAATTTGCTTGCATTACGCATTCCATCATACGTGAACCTTGAAAAATTGATCCAGTTTACTATCAGTCATCACAGAAATGTCTCTCCACGCTATGCAAATGTTGCTGTTCGAGAAAATACCAAAAAATACCACAAACATTTTTTGTCAAGAATTCTGTTTCTTGCTGTGTACCCGTAACAGGCTTTGAACGCAAAACAAAGGTTAACTACAGCATTTAGCTTGCTGCATGGAGTGGTTTACGTAATTTCTTTTGACTTTCAGTCATTCAGTAGACTACTTAATATCACAATGATAATTGTAGTTTAATCAAATGAGTTGAAGAATGCATTAACCAAACAACGCACAAAACCATTTTTTTCAACAGTTTGATACAGCTGTTCTTGCCTCAAGCAGCAGAAACTACCAGGTGCTGAGATTGACGCCGCAGAAAACAAAGGCCATTTAAGTGTCGCATGTTAAACCTGGCGTTGTCAGAACAAAAGTCGCAAAAAATCAACGCAACTGTCCTGAAGCTGTATATGGAAGCCGCAGCAGGTCATTGCTTTGTTTGCTGCTGTCATTGCTAAGCGATGGGCGCTACCCACTTGTGCAGTGGCAAGTTACGTCAATTGTGGTCCTCTTAAAAGCCGCAGCAACGTCTTTCTGTTGTCTTGAGAGGTCACAAGTGGTGATTTTGGACAATGTCCTTTGACGATGTTTTGGTAACCACCTAAACTCGGTCGCTGGAGTGCTCAGCGGCAAGAAAACAAAACGTAATAATTGCTGTCACTTCTAACTTCAGAAGGGCGTCACGAAAATCACAAGGTTGCAGCGAAGCACCACAACAAATCAGTCAAGTTCAAGAGTAAAGGCTGATTTCCACTGGGGCACGGCTCGGCACGATTCAGCACGCACACAAAGAGAGACTGTTTCCATTCAAGCACAGCTTGCTTTGCGTGGCACAGTGTGCTCGTTCTTGCGTGAAGCTTGCATGGCAACGATTTTCTGCATTGACACAAAGCTTGTGGTGACAAGATGCAGGCTAAGTTTTTGCTGAAACAACAAATACTGTACAATGTCTGTGTATGGAAAAAGCAGAGCGTTGCTGCGTTTGAGCGTATCTCTGCTTTACAAGCGCCTGCAAAGAAAAGCAGGAAGAGAAATATTGGGTGCATCCTATTCTCCAGAAGAGGATGTCCACTCGTGAAGGTAAGCATATTCTATCATTTATCTGTTTGTACTAAATTTGCTGTCTTGATTTGA
>JGI24159J19872_10013595_pt1 | contig 10572 bp, 8 predicted proteins | sample Ectturendosymbi4_FD_19872 | JGI IMG/M metagenome (IMG submission 19872)
GCCCTGGATAACATTTTTCGACCCTCATGTACACAACGTTTGATTAATCATGGACAATTGGTAAAACATAGCGCTTTGATCAGGTTCGATTAAAGGCTGATGTAATAGGTTCCGTAAGCAGTGTCGTTGATTTGCACTGAAGTATTTCTTTGTCTTACGCATCAAAACCTTGATTACCCTGAAAATTTTTGGTGCAACGTTCGGAATTGGGGGGGACATTGACCCCCCCTGGCTACGCGCCTGGTATGTACTTTATTAAGCTTGCGTTGCCAGATTGAAAAGCTTACGATGTACTGCTTCACGTAGCCTACTTAATGAGTTGTTTTTATTACTAATTCAGTATATTTCCTCGCATTGCTTTTCGACGTTTTCCTCCGCAAATGAGGTTCAACAGCAATGTTTTGAAATAACACACCTTTTTGGTTTAATCTTGCTATAGGCCCGAAGCACTTTTGTATGTTCTGCAAGAGAAAAAGGAGAAAAGGTTTGATGGTCTGAGTTAGTGCACACTTGTTGCGTGCTGGTTGAGAAGAGCACAGCGACATGGTGTGAGCTTGGAACAATGTTGTGTTAATAAAGTCATTGCTATAATTCTTCTGTTGACAAAAGCTAACTGCACTGCGACGGTAGACAGGCTGAGCAAACGACATGGTAAAATAAGTGAAGTTCCAGCATAAAAAATATTAGCTGTGACAGGTTTGATTGTTGGAAAACTGTAATGCTTCAGCGATAAATTGTTTTTGCATTGCTGACTTTCTGCAGTATGTTAGTGTTTTACCCGTTGAGTGGATGGAGGTGTGCACTTAACAACTTTGTGGAGGTTGTCTAACCGCGACGTGGATTTCTCGGGCTACGTGCGGTGCGTACAGCACGCGTATTTTCTTTGAGTTAGGTTTCGATGCAGTGCATTGGCGCTAGGTGAATTTGTTTAATTTTGTGAAGTGCTCACGCTTATGTATAGACAGCTTCAAAAGCTTAAACATTTTTATTTAGACTCATGAAGTACAGTAAGTGTTCACACTTTTATACAGGAAACTTGCTTTCAGTCTTCAAGTGAGAATGAATTCAAATATTTGCTGGCAATCCACTTGCATAACCTTGTGTTGGGGTATATGTTAAAGTAGAGGCATTAAACTGTATACAACGTTACTCCTCATGTGTGGGTGAGCGAATGCGACTCCAGTCTAGAATTACACTGCAATAGATAAGTTTGTTTAACGAGTATCACAAGGTGATTGCTGCAACAAGCGGCAACGGTTCATTGTAGCCGATGTTAATCACTAACAAGCAAGAGTTGAAAAATGAGCTTTGCTGCAGTTCTTTTACAAGTTCTTACCCTTACACGTATGATCTAAACATGTGAATATAGTTAAATCAAATTTAAATCAAACTTTAAACAATGGTATGTGGGAAGTACTCTGAATTTGTTGCTGTGAAACAGCAATCTAAAGTAAGGCACGTGATAAGGCTTACTCGCAATCCAATCATTAAGTTTTGTCTATCTGTCATACCAATGTCGCCCGCACGAACCATTTCATGCAGAAATATGATTTTTTGTCTTACTGGCGTTTGGTTGGCCAGCCCATTAAAGTACATGCGACTTGATTGAGTATTTCATTTTTTGTGAATCTTGTTTGCTATGACAGACATACTATTAAATCACCAAAAAATTGTAGGTACTATTAAATAATCAAAAATTCCTGCTCTAAAGTTCAATCCCAATTATTTGTGGCGTTGAGGCCTGATCAACGTTTTGTGGTTCTCTTTCAATCATAACTAGGGCAACCTTTTTTTGACCTAAAAACTTAAAATTTTGACTTTGTGACCAATCAATTTTCTGCGTTTGCAATTGAAACGCGGAATACAAAGCGTCAAACCGATAAGTTAAAAATATTTTTTCTGTTGAAATGAAACAAATCACAAGTGTGAAAGATCCAATGCAACTAGAAGGTAACAAAACGTAGACGAAAATCAATCCAAAAGCACAACAGAAATATCCAGTGTCAATAAATCTCCTGATGTCACTGAGAAGGTTGTTATAATTTCACACCTAGCGTGCTTTAATTGGTCCAGTAGTGAGCAAAACAACATTATTACGTCAGAAGTCGCAAAAACTCAAGTATTATGTCAGAATTTCAACTAAACTTGCAAAAGCATATCAAAATCTGTTGTTTTAGCTTTAGTAAAATATCGATAAAGAGAAAAAACTGTGCTGCAAGAAATTTTGAATTTTTTTGGACGTAATAGCTTTGGAATCGCTCATGGTATCAGCGAGAAAGTTGGTTTGTGGACGTTTCATAAACTTTGAAAAAGGCAGAAAAAATTTCACATTACTGACTTTGGTTGCTCTAATCATGACATTTTCCTGCACGAGTCGAGTCTGATGTTCACTCTATGGTGCTTTTTCTGTTGTTCAGTGACATGGACGTGTCAGTGAGCACCCACTCAAAGTCCCGTAGTTTCATTGCCCTCATGTTTATCTCCTCCCGGTTGGTCGTTTTGACGTCGTCAGGTTAAGTTATTTTACAAGTTTTAGAACAGGGTTTCCCAACCCTTCTCTGATCATGTACCCCGTCGGCATTTCGACAGATGAGCACGTACCCCTGAAATTTGTTATGACAAAAGAGTAAAATAACAAAAATTCACTGAATTTTAACTTTTTTATTTTACAACATTTGGAAATGAATAATGTATAAATATATTTGCCCTTCTATTGCTAATCTTTAATGCACCCCTTCATATAGGCAAATGTACCCCAGGTTGGGAAACCCTATTTTAGACGATAGAAAATTGAGATAAACAGCTCCTAGCAATATACCATCAGTTTTATTGAATTCGTTTCACAGCAACGAATCATTCGCGGTAGATATAATAGAAAGTATACTTTTTTGTCTACGGAGGGACATCTTCTATTCTCAATCATATGTTTTATTTTGGGTGTTATTTCCTGTTCTTGTTCCTTCGCTTATTTGCATATAAAACTAACATCTTGCTTTCAGTTTACGAATAGTGTGTGGCATACTTACTAAAATTTTGTCAGCGCAATAAAGTGGGATGCTTTGCACTGGCTTTGAATAATCACATCCTCGAACGAAGGATGTTACTGCATTTCGGACAGCTGCTGGTCACGATAGCCGGACGTCTTCGTGCGATTCTTTCTCTCCCTGGTGCATTTCCGAGACGGCAGAAATCAATAGGTTTTTAGTTTCATGCTCGTGAGAAGCTGGTAAACAATCCCATGATATTTACACGCTGCAGCTTGTCATCTTGCGCGCAGATGCATTTCGCGCTTGAAAAATGTGTGTTTGTCAGATGATGCTGCAAGCAAGAACTTACCGACAAGCACAACATAGTCTAAAGTACAAAAGAGAGCTACCAAAATTCAAGGCTTATTTTCAAGATCATCTTTACACGTCTACACTGAATTCGTATAAGCTTACCCTGCAAAAATTTACCTGTTTTTGGAGTAAGTGTCAAGGCACTCAAAACTTCGATTTTTGTAATTGGCACATATCCTCAACAAAAGCAGCTTGCGTTAGCAATCCCTGTCATTTGACAGACTGCAGAATACTTGCAGTTTACAGAAACGGCGGTTTCTGCTTCTTACTCGTATTGTGCAGTCTGGAACTCGTTGCTGGATGTGGCATATTGCACGTCTTTGACATTTGCAACGTGACCGCATGCGTTGGAAATCGTTGCGAGAATATTAGCAATTAGCATATGTATTTAAAACCATTCCGTAGCTTTATTAATGCTTGGTGTAAGTCTTGCTCCTTAACTTTTCACCATCTATTGGGGACTTGTCCTGACTCCGCTTGGACTCTTCAATCTTCGATTATTATTGTTCACCGAATCACAAGCTCGATCATTGATCAGAAAGCACGGTTCACTCAGTGCCATTCTATTGAGCGACAGCCAGTGAAGCAGTGCACTTTGCCCAGAAATGAAGCTTGTAGCAAAACAGCTGGAGTTGACGTTTGAAAGAGTATGATCTCGAGATTTTTGACGACATGCCTTTCCAGTTACTGAATTATTAACTGATTGTTTTAATGTTGATTTTCTGTTTGGTAACGTGTACATTCCGTTCTTTTATGATAAGATTTTGCAGTCTGATGTAACGTTGGGGACCTGTGCAAGGAATGCGCGTAAACCGAAATGACACCGGAGTATAAAAAGCACTTAAAGCAAGTTGCAACGTAGCACAAAATAGCAAAGTCTGTCATTTGTTTGTCTCATCCGTCGTCAAGCTTTTTTTGAACTGCTTAACATGCGCTTTCAAGCAAAAGGTCGTGCCATATACTGCAATTACCTTAAATCAGCACGTTTTGTGGCAGATAATACTGCAATGTATCCTTATGTGACTCGACGCCGTTATAACATTAGGGTATAATCGAGTTGTCGAGCAGTGTGTCGCGAAATGAGGCGGCATCGTTTTTCGCTTTGCAGATGTTCGCTGTTTGCCAAGTTGCGTTACCCTTGGAATTGTTCATGCATGTTAAATACTTAATGATCACGTTAGTCTATGGATAATCGGTTGTGGAACGGGAGCGCAAATCTGGTTTGAACATAATGATATCTTTAACCGCCAAAACAACAGAAGCTAATTCGTGGATTTTGGAATTCACATACTTAATCGCATTTCTAACATGTTCTTGTTGCCTTCACGCATGCTTGCCGTAAGTCGTGTATTGAAAACGACAATACATGCATTGCAGGTTCCATTTTCATTAGAAATGTGTGGAAACAAAGTCATTGACTCTCTCGTGAAAGGACTTTAAGTGGGAAAGTGATGTCATTCAGATAGCTTTCGAAAGAAATACTTGTCATTTTCCTGCTTCTACCAACGTTTCCAGTGTTTTGACCTCCAGCAATTTTAAGTGGTGTTTGAACAAATTGCTAAGGCTGTGTGCAGACGATCTCGTGTGATTATACACGGAAGTCGATGGTTGATTTACACACTGGAAGACATCTCTTTCTATCCGTGTTGGCAGCGTTGGTTTATATCAGTGTTTCCCAACCTTTTTTTGGCTAGCGCCCTCTTTTCTGACAAATTCCTATCGCCCCCCTACCATGCCTAGCACACATATCAACACAATTTTTTCGTATTGCATATTTGGTATGTTTGAAAATGACAAGAATGAGCGTAAAGATGCATTTCACTATAAAACTTAATTTAGTAAATTAACTCATTTAGCTGTTGGGAACTGTCAGTTCATGATTTGTAAACTATTAGAGTTTATGACGGGCTCGATTTCGTTTGAACACCATTAAACTTGGACAAGAAGGTGGAGATTGCTGATTTGGCTTTAATGAGGTTAACATCATTCCCCTGCAATTGCAAACTAACTTCATTGAACTTCGTGAAGATATCTGTGGACTGTGACAGCCAAAACACTGTATCTGTGACACCCTTTGACAGCCACCTTCTGTGTGCAGCAATAGGCGTACAAACTCTCTTCATCATTATCCGAGTGCAACACATTGCCCAAACTTAGCAGAACACTTCTAAACCCTTTGGTGTCCTTGGATCAATCCATTGATACTCTGCCACATTTTTAGTAAGTTTTGAGTTCGGAGCAGTGCAGGATTGAATTTAATCTGCAGAGTTTAAAAGTATTTGAACTTAACCGTAACACTTGCAGTCGTCCATTGGCTCTACCATCTCTCTCTCGCTGGATTTCCTTGGCGCTGCTCAAGCTAAAGTGCGTTCTAAAACACACTTCTGTTTTCCGGAATCTTTTCGATTCCCTTTAGGTAACTTATTCTTGTTGGCACCTAATACTATCTGTAAAAAAATAGAAATTGCCTTTCTACTTTCGAATTGAACTCGTACAAGGCTATTAGTATATTTGTGATCATTAAACCACTCCATCCAAAATTAGCTCACGCTTTTGGTTACAGGCTGATTCTAAGTGCAGGCGTACATTCTCACACCTAACCGGTGATAGTCACTGTAACCAGACGGGCATTATTAAGTAGCAGTTTACTCGTGCCAAGAACTACAGCTCACGAAAATTCCAGTCATAATCATTTCATTATAGAGGACAGTTTTACTGTGCAGCTTACCTTTAGTGATGGAAACTGCTTTATCTCCTAGAATTTCACGCCCGTTTTGTTTCCAAAATGCTCAGTTTTTGTTTACAAATTACATGCATACATGTTTGTTGATCATACTGTTTTTTTATGACATTTGGTCACTCAAAGTTAGTAAGACAACATAAATGTAATTATTAGTTGGGTCTCTTATCGCCCCCCAACCGTCCATTTCTGCTTCACCACCCCCTAGAGTTTCTTACTGCCCCTAGGGGGGCGGTACCGCCCACTTTGGGAACCACTATATAAACTTTATATAATATAACTAAGATTTTGCAGTTGCTCGTATCTCTGGTGCGTACCTAGTTGAAGAATATGCTCAGTTCAGTTACGTTATACTAGCTTTTGTACACCTTTCGGAGTGTCGCAAGTGCTCTGCGGCGCTCATCTCCGCTTGCGTTTTATCGATTAGGATAGGATAACTGGGGCAAATCGTTTGTTGAAACATATGCTGTTCAGTAGTACAGTTGTGGTGCTGACTGGTTCACTGTTCTGACTACCGAAAATGCAGGCTGTATTCAGGACCGTAATTAGGGGGGCGCAGGGTCGTGCTTCGACACCCTAGAAAATTTTTCGCTTCCCATGGAAAAATGTGTTGGACATAGTTTAAAAAATTTGGGCCCCTCTCAGAAAACTCATCTCTCCCTTGTGTCCCAAGCTGGTTACGGGCCTGGCTGTAAATCATTTAATTAAAAAAAAAATTTTTTTAAAGACAAGACCAAACATAATGTGATAAATATGAAAAATGAACTGACACCTTAAAGTCAGGTTTAGAAATACTTCCTAGTGGCCCACCACTACAGAAACTAAACAGCTTTGGGTACTTTGCTTTGGCTTACTGTTAATCGCATCCCTGTGTTATTCTGGAGTGGCAAACGTTGTTGGTGTGGCTTTGTGAAAGATTGTGTTTTTGTTCTTAGCATGAAATTTTCGTGCGAGCTCATTTGCGGATGATTTACGATCAACTTGTCTTTAAACCTTATCTGATAGGATTTTGAAAAATTCTAAATTGAGATGAGCGATGATCTGTAATGAATTGGCAGCCGGCTGAAAAAGAACTGACAATAATCTACACAGAGACTCAGTTTATGATTCAAACTAAGAAGTTAAAGAGGGTTTCAAGTAGAATGTACTTTTTGCAAACGCAGCCCGTTACTTCCACGCACATATATCCAATTTATTTTTTGTGGAGCGTCAAAGCTGGTATTATCTCCACATTTATTATGCATGAAATGTCAGCTGTCGGTTTGAAATTGACGATTGTAGCACCTAAAAATATGAGGTGTCGCAACGTGTAGTGGGTATGGTTTTATTGACCGCTTTAGAGCTACCACCGGGATAACAAGTAGTTAGATCGGTTTCTGGGCAGTTGGTTTCTGCTTATTTCCAAAGTGATTACGAGGATTATAACAAACTATTATGAAGTATTGTAAAATGCTAACTGTCGTTCCACTTTCCTCAAGAGAGTCCGATTAGTTCGCATGTTTATTTTTCAGATTTCAGTTGTCAAAGAGTGGAAATTCACAGTTGTTTTATCCTGAGTTTACAGTCTTGTGCGTTTGTGTCTTTGTCAGTGACGTAGTCGAGGCTGTCAGAATCTATGACTCGAGACTCAATGCCAACTTGGAGGCTGAGATTTTGTCAGCTGAATGTTCGAAACTCGAGACATACAAATTTGCCGACTGTTAGCTGAGATCAGGCTGTATGTTCGGTGGTGAAGCAACATGTAGTTATACGTACTCCAGAATTTTAAGATTGTTAACGTGAATGATTAAAACTATTCATCGACACTTTTGGCTCCACTCCGAGACCGGGCCAAGTAAGGTCGGAGATGCAATCACGCCACCTGGTCCATGGACGACCTTTGGGTCGCTTTCACGTGGGTGCAGCCAGCAGGACTTGCCTCGCTAATCTTTCCTGGGACATTCTGGACACATGGCCAAACCCACATAGCTGAGATCTCTCAATTGGGATTAGAAGTAGTTCGACATTCAAGGTTTTACGAATTTCACACCTGTGCACTTCGTCAAGAATTGTCACACCGTGAACTCTTCGCAAAAAAATCATATATCTCTGCCGCTTGCACTTGGGATAGTATTATTTCAGTCATTACCTAAGATTTATGACCATAGGATAGGTGATGAACGGAACAGAATTTAAAGACTGAAAGCTTTGCAGTGTTTTAAAGCTCAGGGAGCAGAACTGCCTTCATTTTACCAACCCGTCTCCTTAATCCGCATTTCGTTACTCGTGGAAACCACCCCAAAACACTTGAACTTTTCCACCTGCTGCAGTGTATTGCTGCTCATATGCAGCATACACTGACTTGGGTTTCTGGAGAGACATATTACCTCGTCTTTTTCAGGGCTGATTTTCATTTCCGCTTTGTCGCACGCAGCATAAAACCGATCAAGTGCAGGCGTTGCTTTTATAGAGCCAAAAAAACGCAGTCAAAGGTTTATGATCTGTCCCCTGCCGGATGTTGACGTGTGGAGGCCCTTTCACTGAGACGGATTGACAAAGTCAAGTCAAAACTGCGCGTTTATTTAGAAGTCCCAGTTTCTGGAGGCCTTTCCGCGGCCGCACACAACGCATGCGACTAAATCCGGTATTGGATTTGCCGCTTCTTCGTCGTTAGAGCGCACTGGTGTAGGAGGCGGGGGTGCAGGGGGTGCACCCGCACCCCCAAAACTTTTGATTTAGTGAGAATCCGGGCGAAATATGTGGAAATTTGGGCAAAATTTGTGAAAAGGTTCGTAAAATCACTGAATGTGCTTTAATTTTATAAAAATGGCACCCAAAATCAAAGTGCAGACATTTTTTTTGAGCTAGAGAGTCAGTGAAGGTATCATTAGACCCGTAACACAGCACCGCACGTTTCGAGGTAGGTCGCACCCACCTGTGACGTCGTTTTAGAGGAAAAACGTTTTCGCGTAGGCTAAGAAAACCAGTTACTTTCATTCAAACAGCCATACCGCTCAAACCAAACACGTTGGACAAAAACTTTCTACATAAAAATGTTGGTAAAGTCCTTACCTTTGCAATGATGATCAAAAAAGTTGAAACGTTTTTGGTGAGGGTCCAAGAGGGCAAAAAAGCATGGATTTCGGGTATATTTAAGACTCAAGCCATTTTTCTGCCAGCACCCACGAACCCAACCAAACTTGCAGAAAAGGTGTATTTGAGTGTTTTACAACATACCACCAAATTTCAAGCCAAAATATAGACAAGAAAATTTTATTCTTGAAAAAAATCAAAATATCCACTACGTGGCTGAGCAAAATGTTGGTCTATTTTTGGCCATATCTCTCTAACCCCTTAGGCTAGCAGCCTAATCAAGGTCTCTAAAGCTTCAGAATAGCTCCTAGAACATCTAAAGTCACACACCAAGTCATTACACCCTGCATTTTGTTCTCTGGACCCCAAAACATGATCTAGAAGTCAATTTTCCTAACGTATACTCAGGGGCGTACAGAGGTTAGATGGCACCAGGGTCAAGAAGCAAGTTTGGCGCCACCATGTCCGAACCTGACGTTTAAAATGCGCTGTATTGAAGACAGTACTTGTGACATTGTTGGAACTTTTCGGCGCCCTCCGCAGTCATTCGGCGCAACCCCCAGTGATTCGGCGCACGGGGAATTGTGCCCCCTCGTTATGCCCCTGCGTACACTTCTTTCCCCCCAAACGGCCCGATCCGACTTTTTTTGAAAGGATCCTGTTGTTTAGTATTCCGGCGGTCGGCGAAGCTTGAAAACCGGATCGGAAAGGCGAAACGGGATGCGGGGAACGTATTTTTGGTTTTCCTCTGGAAACTGCCAAAAAACAACCACGGCAAATGTACAAATACAGATTTTTCTCAAAAATTTCAAATGCAAAGGTATATTTTTGTCAGGTTCATTAGATTCCTTGCTGTCTCCTGCAGTCTAGAGATGCTTTCACTGGCTCTTTAGCCTGGTCCGTTCAGGAGTTATGGCTGATCAAAGGTTTGCCGGCCACTGTAATGGCCGGCGCGTCCGTTGAAGGGTTTTAACTGCCTCGGCGGATAACTGGTGCTTTCACGTGGCCCTCCTGTGGGAAGATGAAAGGTGCCTTCATGTGGCCCTCCTGTACAACATTCGCTACAAATATCAACTAAACCTGTCGCTACGAGAGCAACCACTGCTACCCGCGCTGGATGTGTTCGGCGTGGGATGGATCATAAAACGCCCTTCTCAGGGCGCGGCAGCAGAAATGCTGCCGAAGATGACCCACTCCCCAAGATACTCCAGTTGAACACCGAGGCTAGCCTATAAAAACAAAGCCATCATCATCGTCCTACAGGAGACCCACTGCACAACTGCAAACAAGCTAGTGCAGTGGTTCTTAACTTGTGGGGAATTCCGCACTGGTGGGGAATGGCGGAGTTGCCAAGTGGGGAATGACCGGTCGGACAGTAGAACCACTGCTTCAAAATTTAACACATCACATCCAAATGTTGAC
>JGI24159J19872_10013597_pt1 | contig 10571 bp, 6 predicted proteins | sample Ectturendosymbi4_FD_19872 | JGI IMG/M metagenome (IMG submission 19872)
CCCCCCAACCTTAAACCCACCACTGGCTATGCTATATAATTTGATGCATATAAAGTTAAACGTAAATGGGCCAACAGCCATGGATGCGTGTAATAAGTTAAATAATATATTTTTATAATTTTAACTCAAGATCCCAATAACCACGTGAGATGACCCCCGACCGACTATGAGAATCTTTTTGCAAAATAATCCCAAACATTAATGTTAAAAATGGTCTAAGTTTGCAAAAAACTTGTGTTCTAAAAACATCCCATTCAAAAATAATCCTGTAGTTATCCTCACCGTATGAGTAAAAAACAACCAACCGTGGTTTTTCAGTTAATGAATCGGTTGCAAGGGTTTGATCTTTTACCACACTACTTATCAATATCTAGGAAGTATGGACGTCAACTGCACAACAAAAACTGCCGAGTTTGGTATCTTTTGGGTACTTGCTAGTTGCTACCACGTCATTGTAGCAATTGAAAGGCTGCGTTAGAGCTGCACAGAATTCTATGCTTGCCGTAAGCTTTGATTTGTGCTACAGGCCAACTCGATATGGTGCTTTGTGGTGCAATACTTGTTCGTTCAAGTGTGATCGCAGGGCATCACAACCAGCCTTCAGGCAAAAATGTTATGAAGTTCTGGACATGTTGGTTGAGTTACATTTTGTCAAAGTTTTGTTGTTTTTTTGACGAGTTTACAAATGATGTGAAGAAGTTTCGACAAACCACAATGTTGCTTAAAATCAGGGTCAGATAAATTACTTTAATACATTGCAGTCGTTTGATTCGAATGTTTTGATGACGGCAGTTAGCGGCAGGCCGAAGCCTGAAATTTGCACCTGGCTGGAGCGATTTTGGGTGAACACTCTTGCCCAGGAGTGCTGCGGCAATTCACTCAGCGGCCGTGGATCGAACACCCAACCTTCCAATTGAGAGGCGAACACTTTACCACTGAGCTATTGCCGCCCGCAGTCCTTTGCTTGTTCATAGTCATACGTTTTTTGTCGATTCACAAATATTATGTTTCAGAACAAGGCATATCCTCCAGGCTTCGCCACCACGTGAGTTTTTCAACTCATAAAGCAAGTTCAAACAAGTCGCCGTCCGGTGGCGCTGTTAGTCGTCGCATCACGCGGAGTCAACGAAAACTTGTGACTGTCAATGGAAGCAAGTATTCCGATGAGTCTGACGAAGAGAAAACAGAGTTGGTTGATACAAGCACTTCGCCCATCTCTCCGTCTGACTCTTTCGCCACCGTCCGCAGACCAGTGCGCCGGGGAGTAAAGGCCAAGAGCATTAAACGCAACAACTCCGCAACAGCTGGATCCTTTATTTTTAAAGCAAATGGAATGGTTGCCTCCGGGGTTGAGGATAAGAATCTCAATTCATCAACATCCACCCTTGGGTCTGCAGAACCACACAGAAGAAATGTGAATATGGCGGAGAGAGTGAGGTTTTTCCTCTCGTCAAGACTTACGCATCTGCGATTAACTGCGCGTTTGTGGGATATACACTGTTCTTCGTTACTCCCAATCGGGACAGTTGTGTTCTTTACAATTCTGGGCCTTTTGTACGTGACTCTCAGATCGGATGAGAACATATACGTTAAAGATAGATTAATTGAAAAGACCTCTCAGGTTAGCGCTTTTGCTTGTACGTGGTAAAAAAATTTTGCAACGGCACATATTGCTTGTTGCGTTAATTTTTGAAAAAAAACGTAATTTTTATGTGATGTCTATTTTATTATTGAAAATTTAACTGTGTTTCTGCATAACATAACTTTTGTAACATTCCATTGGGCTTAGTTGCTTGAAGCAAGATAGCGACGTTTTGCATGCTTTCTGCGTTTTACGTATGTTTTATTTAAAAGATGCGTCTAAAACGTCGTTTTCAAAGCATCTAATCGTGATTTGCAGAACGAATCTCTGGTGATAAACAGCATTTTTCTGCTCCTTGCCAACGCAGCAGGTTGGTGTCTTGCAATTTCGTACCTGTTTGCTTACATACAGCTGAGAGCTTTGCAGCAGAAGCAGATGTTGCGCTCGCTGTTTGTGGATTGGTGGCCTTTAGTCTGTTGTATCTTCTTGCTGGCTTTATACGTGATGCAGTGATGAAGTATCTAGACATCCATTTGTTTTTTTCAGGAGATCAGATTTGCTACGGTGGTAACTCGCTCGTGTCCGTTGCTCATCTCAAGGCTTCTATCGATGTAAGTTTTCGTTTTCTGAAGAGTGGACTTCCTGTTTATCAGTAGCCCTGCTGTGTTATCACCTACATTTGACACTTGCTTTTAGTTAAACTCAGGCAGTCATAGGGTATTTGGGCAAAGTATTCAGAGTAATTTTCACCATTCCAAAAATCCATCAGACATTAGCAGGTATCGAGAGCATGGCCTTCATTCATGAAATTCCTATTCACAGAAGGTCAGATCTTCATTCGTTAACCCCAACCACCAGTTTTAGACTTTCAAATTCAAAATGTTCCTGGATAGAAATAACTTTATTGTAGCAGGGTTGACAACTCTATCAGTGCTCACCTCTGGTAACTTTCGTTAAACACTTCTTTGAAAACAATTTTTCGAAGCAGATGCGATCGTTTCAAGTTTGGATCGCTTGTGATCAACAATGATTGAGTGAAAATCATTGATTTGCTTGAACTTGTCTTGTTTGGCTGCGTTTGCGCTAGAGTTTTGTTTATTGTAAGTGACTGTTTGTTAATCAGCATTCTACGAACATAGCTGCGTGGACCCCGGCGGAGGGGCGGCGCACACACGCGCCCGCAGACCACTCCTGTCATTCTAAAGGGAGTACGAAGCGAGCATAACTGAACCCTTCGCTACTGCAATCAGTATTTCTTGTTCGTTGATAACTTGCTGGTCGTTTGCAGCTGTTACTATCAACGAAACGCGTGTGCACTGTTTTAGGTTTTATTTTTATTGAAATCTATTTTAATTCTATCTCTGGATAAAAACCTTTGTATTTTTATAAGAAATCTGGTTTGAGGGCTTGTTTCTGCATCAAAGTTTTAATTTGTTGTTACCGTATTATTGGTGTGGTGAGTATTCTACCATTGCCATCCGGCGTTTTACAGGTTAATGAACAATTGTTCGACCAATCACTGAGGTTGATATGGGAGCATTCCGAGTGGGGTTTAATGATGTTTTCTGACGAAAACCGCACGCCAGTCGCGAGGTAACGTGCCAGTTGTTGTTAACTGCCATTTTACAATTCGACTTCATTGTTTGGAAAGGTTGTTGATCAGACCTTGCATTGCTTTTGATGTTTGCAACCTTCTGCAGTGTCGACCAAGCTTTGTTCTTGTCATCCACTCGTCCAATATTACCAACCACATGCCGCTTCCAGAGAGCAGTGGGGAAAGTATTGGTTCGAGTCTGTATTGTTTTTGCAGGTTAGTTTGGCTAATGATTGTTTTGTATGAAACATTTTATTTTGTGCCATTTACATCATATGAAAATAATCAGTTTAACGAACTATGCAATGTTTTAGGGCAGTGGTTACCAAACTGGGGGTGAATTACCCCCCATGGGTAATATGCGATTGTTCGAAGGATAACGCAGAACCAAAACCACCTTGTTGTTCTGTATTATGAGCGATCACTGCAACAGAAAATTTTGACCTGAAATGCCAAAAAATTTTATAAAGGGTAATAAGCAGGCTTGTCCATGAGGATGGGAAACGTCCCATGGGACGGGACAGGCATAAATTGCTATGGGATGGGAATGGAACAGATGAATATGTCCCATGGACAACCCTGGTAATAAGACATAATGTGTTGCTTGATTTGGGTAACGGCTCGAACAGGTTTTGGGAATCAGCATCAGATGGTCCTCGATTTTCATAAGCTACACATAACTGACAAGACTGTTGGTGTCCCAAACAATCTCTTATATCTACACAATGTATATACCATAAAGCATGCTGCGCAAGTGTTTGACACTATTTTGATTTTCCGTATCGAGACCAGAAAAAACAATGTTTGCAAGATATTTCTGACCTGTTTATAAGTTCTTCTTACACTAACAAGTGACACTTCAAGTCCCACAATAGGAGTTTAATAAACGGCTAAATTTAAAATCATGTTTCCAGACAAAGCTTGTACACTTGGATGTACTGTGTATGGAAAACATATTTATGAAGCGAAAATTCAGAACGTCGTTGCAAGATGTTCTGTGTCCATTTTTATTAACCAGCGTTGTGCAGACAGTGTGTGTTTGTACTATGGACTTCGTGTCTGGTTCAAACATTAAAATGAACATGAAATAAAGAGTGAATGAAAGGCATTTGCTTCGAAAACACTCCCATTTTAGGAAGCCTTCCTGGCTAGCGTGAAAAATGATCTCATAATCGCTTCACAGATTCACACTGGACCTAACAGCATATTGCCCTAAAATACATTCAACGCCAGAAAAAAACAGCAATCCCACTTGTCCAGGTTATGAAACTGTTTAACAGAAGTGGGAGCAGGCGGGCTATGCCCCCCTAAATTCATAATCAATACCTCCAAACTGAAGCTGTAGTCCTCCCGATAATTTCATTTTCCAATTTATTGTATATTACTCGAATCCACCCAAACAAGCTTAAAACCTTATTTTGGCAATTTGTTTTCTTAATCATCACCCTGCAGCATAAAAAATGGGCGAATCAAAAATTTGTCACCCCAAACCAAGGCTCCTGTACGCCTATGTTACAGTTGCTAAGCAACGTGGGTTGCTGGGGCACATTTCCCGGGGGGCGCATCACTGCGGGGGGCGCTGAAAAGTCCCAACAGTGTCACAATTACTTTCTTCATTTCAGTAAATTTGCTTTCGAAAGGCCTCAGGTTCGAATGTGGGGGCGCCATCTAACCTCGTTAACATCCCTGTTGCTGGGACGCGTCGCGCTACCTCGTATTAATTTAATGGTATTCTGAGTTGTCTATTTTGAAGGAGTGAGGTGTTGCACAATTCCAATGTTAGGTCATAATTCTTTGAGCTAAACGAGCACGCTCAATGCATTTTTGCCAGATAGCGGCACATTGTCTCGTAACGTACGTCAGTGGCTTTTGCACGATCTCCCCCCCTAAAATCTACGAAAGTAACTTTTTTTCACCATGATTTCGTACAATTCGGAAAACAGCATTCGCGATACAAGGCCATTTTGCCGTCAATTGTTTTGTCACAGCAGTGTTGTGAAGTATGCTTCATCTGTCTTACAGTTAGTGATCTCGTATTGAGACTTGACTGCCAAGTATTACTGAAATCTCCCCCCTTAAACTTACTGGGTGGATCCGCCCCCTGGCAACAGTCCTACAATTGTTTTTGTTTTAGGGGTTCCTAAATCTTGCGTCAGTCATAAGTTTTCTATATTGCATTCCTATTTTCAGTAGTACCTTTCCTTTCGAGGCATTGAAGAAATAAACTTGTAACAAAAACAGAACCATTTTTGTACAACCCAGCAGCAAGTCGACAACTGTGATAAGCGACTGCGTTTGTGAAGGCTGGGCAGTTTTCATGTGGCCAAGAAATAACGGCACAGTCGTACTATTACAAAACAATGGCGTTGTTGATAGTACGCGATAATAAAGACTGGGCAGAAAATCCATCACGCAAAACCTGAAGTTCAACGAAGTGAAAAGTATTGTTTAGTTTTAGAGTATCTTTTGATCTCCGTTTCTTCTTTGATAGGCAACGAAAAAGAGCGCCATTCAACGAGGTGCCACAGACGTTTGGGGGCACAGTTGCCCCAAACTGCCCCCCCCCTGATCCGCCACTGGGTACTGACTAGTGAGGTTTCTTACCCAGAACATACCTTTTAATACATGAATTAGCCCGTGGTTATATTTGCTAGCATAGTAAGCATCCTCCTGCTACCCAAGGTTTCATTCTGGCTTTTCATATTTTCAACTGGGAAACACTTATTACACAGTGTATGGAGAATACGTTGGGCAGCAAGGATTGCTTCGATAGACATTTAGAAGTTAGACTATCGAGTTTCCAAAAATTTGCTTTTTCAAAATATATTTTAAGAGTCGTATTAAACAGGTGTTGAGTTAGAGATGTAATGAGTCAGAACCATTGGGTCTTGTCAAGAATCATCTGCACGGAACTTTAACCTTGCCTTGCAAGATCAGTAGTGTTGTTAGGGCTATGGACGCGGTTATATTATCCAGCTTTACTTCCCTATGCTTGATGCTACTTTTGACAATGATATGTACAATAGAATATTCTAGACCAGCGCCAATTGATTCCAAGTTTCATAATCATTTTTTTGTTACACCAGGGCCTCCATACTACGGACCGTTGGCCAAATCTGGCCCGAGAAGTCAATTTGTCAATAATGGTAAAATAACATACTTACAAAAAACTTGTTGATTTGGTAGAATGTAACATATCCGTAACAATCACATTACGTAAGATGTCTGGCCCTAGGACTGTTGTGTGATAGCTTATGAAGCCCTTGAACAAAAACGTTTGGAGGCCCCTGTGGGTGGCTTATGTGTGCTGTGGTAAGGCTATAAATCAATGGTCTGGAAGAAAGTGTGCTATAGCAGCACACATTGTGTGATGTGAACACTCTATGGGACTACCATATTACTAGCAGACCAGCCCGCTATTTGCTGGTTACTGATTCACCAAACCTAGTCTGAAAGAGGTCCTTGCTGCTCAATTGAAAATGCAAAAAAATCAATTTAGTGCGGTTCAATAAGAAGACCCAAGTGACAATGATAGCTATACCTTCGCAAACATGGAATCGTTTCAAGTCGGGAAGTGCAATCATTGGAAAAGAAAAATGAGAAAAAGTGTTCTTAACTATGAACTATGAAAAAATGGGAAGACGTGATCTTTTTGATAAGTTGACAGGACTGTACCGTATTCGGATCCAATCAAGGAAGTGGTTTTAGCCATTGTTTAGCTTCTGCCTAAAAGGCAACATCGCAGATCTGTGGTTATTGTACAGATGTGCTGACTGAAGGATTACAGGCCTGTTATTCACAAGACACACTGATGTTTTGTTAGCAGGACCTAATGTTGGAGCAAGAAGAGGTCTTCGCCCCCACACAAAAAAGAAGTTCTTTATGTTATAAGATTAGATGGAAAAGGTCGTATAGTGGACAAACCCTGCACAGATGCTCAAATGTACCAAATTCGTTTGCATAAAATTCAGTGTGGGACTTTAAAGGGGATTAGTTGATTTTCTTGTCATAACTTGGCAACCACTAACGCTGTGTGGCCAACCAAGTGGTCGGATATTCGCTTGGTTCATTTTAAAAGAAAAAAACGGTTAAATTGCCACTTGAACTTTTTCTCAGATCCTAATTACGTTATCCAAAAGTATTCAAACCACCCCCAGTCGTGACGTTACACCGAAAAAGTTTAAACCCAAAAGTACCTAATTTTTTAAAAATCGATCCTAGAAGACTTTCTGTTTCCATAGAGGGTTTGAACAGCTCTTTAGCTCTGTCGGTCGGCAAGATATGACTGGACAAAGTAAAAGCCAGTGTAGTGGCTTTGCGGTCCTTACAGGGTAAACTCTTAGTTTTTCGTTAAAGTGCTAAAACTGGCAGTTGCGCCTGTGCATACCTTTGAAATGTCGATTCAACATGTAAGCCATATCAGCAGCTGACACACTCTTAAACGCCCAGCGTATGACATATCATACGGTCACAAAAGGGCTTTAAACATGAATTTCACGAAAAACAAACCCAAACCGGTTTCAGGAGATCATCTCGAATAACACAAAGACAGAAACGAAAAATTCAAAGATTTTGAATTTCGGGCATTAATGAGTTAAATAACTTGACAATCAATAAGAAGTTCTCATAAGAACTCCTCCATTGTTCCGTAACTGACGTCACAGAGCAATCATAACGTCAGTTAGTCCTCTGCGTGGTAGGCTCATTCATAGCAGCCCGAGTTACTGGACAATTTATCGTTCGTTTGAAATTATTCTCGAATGCTAACTGTCCATAGATTGAAATTCAAATCAAGCCAATGTTCTACGCAAATCCATTACTTCAAAACACATCCAATCTGATACGAAATTATATTTTTAAAAATACTTCATTAGAGAGGACGACTCGGGCTCTGGCAGATGGGTCCGAGTAAAGTATGAGCAGTGGCGCAGCCAGCCCAAAAATTTGGGGGGGCAAAGTGTACAAAGTGTATGCTTTTAGGCGAATAACACTTTTGTTTGGAAAAACGCCTCTCAAAAAACAAAATGACTATATTTTCCAAAAATTTGGGGGGAATGGTCCCTTTGGCTCCACCCCCTGGCTACGCCTATGAGTATGAGCGAACTAAGCCTGGAGAAAACCTACTACAAAAGATCTTGTTTTATTCAGGTCACCTGCAACGTGACCGTGAAAGGTCAGACATGAAACGAAAATATATGAACACTGACAAGGCTCGGTTGAAAGATCCCGAATTAACAACCTTATTCAATGAAGTGGGTTGTGGCACAAATATATAAAGCCACCAAGCTCGCGTTCTACAATATAAATCATGATCGAAGTCGCGCCACTGGCTGGAAGATTAATTACCTGCGTTACTAGCTAAGCTGAACAAGACCTATCCCGTGTTCGGTGTTAAAAAGCAAACGCATTGCTATTACTATGGCAACCACACTTCGTTCTATAAATTATAAGTAGCATCGCCTCAGCGAGCGTTGAGTGAAGGGAAAGTTGATGCATTTTGTGAAGATGCCAATAAAAAAACTGCCCTTATTCCAATTTGCATGCAGAGATGCGGCTACTCGAATCAATGACTCGGCCCGAGTCAGACTCGAGATGTATGTTTAAATGAATCGAGCCGTATTTTCTGGAGTTAATGGTCAGAATCGGGTCGTTCTTTTTTAACATAAATTGACTGGGCTCAATTCAGCAAAACGTACTTCCCACAGGGGGCGTTTAGCAATCATTGTTGTTTTTATGAATTGGGTGGTATTTGCTGTTTAGCTCGTTTCCTGCACTTTCTTGCTTCATGTTGGTATATTGTGTAATCACACCGCTTCAACCTATGTACTACTGTGTAACAAAAAGTGGCAACTTTAAATTGTGCCTCGAGTGGACTTGAACTTTATTGCAATGGCTCGAGCTTGACTTGGAATTTGAGGTTTTAACTGACGTTCAGATTCATGACCCGAGTTACGTCTGTTAACAAATCGAAAGTTTGGATACTTTCCAGCAACTTAGTAGGGAGTGGTAAGGCAGACGATGAAGCTATGCACTGGCTCCCTGTTGACGCAAGTTCTGATTTGGTTTCATGCTGGAGCGCCCAAATTATTTCCAAACTAGTGTCAAAATTCGACCATGTGAAGGCAGGTCAGCGCTTCCTTCCGACATTTTTTAAACATAAACCTTGTACTTTTTCATAATCACTATCTTCACAGCTGGAATGCTTCTATGGATGATCGTCGTTTACAAACAACACCGAGACAGCAAAGCAGCTGAAGAACGGCAGATGATGTTCACCCTGGTTGAAAAAATCGTCGGTCAGTGAACATGGTGGTGACGTGAAGAATTGCTACTTTCCTTTGCATTTGTATCTTACTCGCTACTGGAACTGAAATATCTCTGTTGTTTTGACTGAGTGTCTTGTATTTTGCAGATGTACTGAAAACTCATCATGAAAACAGTTTAAATGACAAAAACGTCGAGCCTTTCATCGCCATCTTGCATGCCCGGGACATGATCATACCTCCTAAAGACAGGTTAGTGTTTGTTTGTGACATGGATATGACGTCACAAGGGATGAAGCATGAAGTCAATCCCCTCATCCGAGTGACATAATAATTGTTGACCTCGGGCGCCAGGGTTTTTTGTAAGTAGGAGTGTGACGTCATGAAATTGTACACGGATAATGAATTGTTGCGTCATCACCGAATGGATGTTTATTAAACTTCTGCGATGAATGTCTACGGTGTCGAACCCAAGCAGCTGATTCCACGAAAGCCACAGCAAACCTCGAGCTTTCAAATCCTCAACTCAACCAGATAAGTGTTGAAAAAAAGGCATGGAATGGTTTGAATTTGAATAAACAAGACTAAATTTTATGGAGTAACAGCATTCGGGCTAGCTTGGTCCGAACTCAAACTATTTGAAAAGTTCGTTAAATCATTTCATGTTACTTCAATTATCTCGTTTTTGTTGTCTGGGCTTCTTTTCCAATGCGGAGAAAAATGTGTTTCACCGAAGTACAGTTTTGAATCACGGGGCAAAGCGTTTAATTAAACGTTTGAAACACAAAATATTTGCCTTACTTGACATTTTGACTCCCAAAGTCGGTTGGATTTATTAAAATATGGATTTGGACGCAACAGTATCAGTGGAAAGTTATTTCTGCAAGAATTGTCTTCTCTAAACAGGGCGAAGTGTAAGAAGTAAAAGTCTGCTGTGTGGGTGCGATAAAGTCTGCTGCGTGGGTGCGATAAAGTCTGCTGTGTGGGTGCGATAAAAGATAAACAAATAATCACACAAGCAACAGAAGCAGTTGCAGGGACTGAGGTTGTAGGTTATTGCAGAGGTCCCTACTAGTTGAGGGGTCAACCTAGTTGTTGCAGGAGCACAGGTCGGTCTCCCAACTAAGCAACC